>Ga0256841_1001913_pt1 | contig 17177 bp, 12 predicted proteins | sample 356308metaG_FD_185971 | JGI IMG/M metagenome (GOLD analysis project Ga0256841, IMG submission 185971) | Hydrothermal vent microbial communities from Mid Atlantic Ridge, Atlantic Ocean - 356-308 | ecosystem: Environmental > Aquatic > Marine > Hydrothermal vents | place: Atlantic Ocean: Mid... | reverse complement strand
GGCGCGACGGCGAGGAGGTCGTCCCCGGCGGCGTCTCCCGGCGCGGGGACCGCCACCTTCCACGCCCCGGTCTCGCGGGGCCGCCCGAAGGCATAGGCCGTGCTCGTCCCGCCGTGGAGGAGCGCGTGCGCCACGCCCGCCTCTTTCAGGATCGCCGCCGCCTCGTCGAGGGCATATCCTTTCCCGATGCCGCCGAGGTCGAGGCTCATGCCGGGTCGTTCGAAGGCGACGGTGCGGGCGGCGGAGTCCAGGCGCACGTGCTGCATGCCGGTGCGCCGGCGGGCCTCGGCGAGCGCGTCCGCGTCGGGCACGCGGCCTCCGCCGCCGGTGAAGCCCCAGGCGCGCATGAGCGGCCCCACCGTGGGGTCGAACGCGCCTTCGGTGAGCGCGTGCAGCCGGGCGGCGCGTTCGAGCAGGCGAAAGAGCCGCGGCTCGACCCGCACCGGACCCGCCGCCGCCCGCGCGTTGATGCGGCTGATCTCACTCTCGGGCCGGTAAAAGCTGAGCTGCGCCTCCAGCCTTCGGATCTCGGCGAGCGCTTCCTCCCCGGCGGCGCGAAGACGCACGGCGTCCTCGCCCCGAAGCACGAGCTCGAAGCGCGTCGCCATCGCTTCGAGGGCCAGGCGAATCGTCACGGCTCCGGCGCGGCGCGCGTCAGGAAGGATCAAGCGTGCCGTACGTGATCGGGGTGAACTCCTGCCCGCTCCCGTTCGTGATTTTCCGGGTCTTCCAGTCAAAGTACATCATCTGCCCGAGCCGGTCGGACATCTCCGCGAGCGAGATGATCGTCTGCGCCCGGATCGCCAGGTCGATGTTGCCGTTCGGCGCCCTGTCGTTCCGGATGGCGTCGAAGAAGTTGGCGATGTGGGCCGGCACCTCCACCCCCGGCTCGATGTTCTCGAAGCGTTCGGGGTCGATGAGGTCGGCGTACGGGCGCTCGGGACGCAGTTCGAGCGTGTTGCCGGAGAAGTACAGCGTCGCCTCGTTGCCCCGGATCATCTGCGGGAGCCCCTGCTCGTTGACCGTGCATCCGATGACCATCATCCCCATGCCGCTCGGGAATTCGGCGAGCACCTGCGTGTTGTCGTTCACGTCGCGGTCGTCGGGACCGAGCGTCTCGAGCGTGATCTTCCGGTTGCCCAGGCACGTGACGCGATACGGGAACTCGGGGTCGCCGGTGGCGAGGAGCAGCGGGTGGATGCGGTGCGCGAGGAGGTCGCCGAGGATGCCCACACAGAACGGGTAGTACTTCCGCCAGCGATGATAGTACTGCGGATCGAAGGGGCGCTCGGACACCGGGCCGAGCCATTTCTTCCAGTCGATGGTCTTGCCCGGCTCCAGCTCCGGCTCGAGCTCATAATAGTTCCACTCGCCCTCGGGCGTGTTCCGCATGTACGAGTCCTGCGCGAGCACGAGCCGCCCGATCCGGCCGTCGCGGATCAACTCGGCGGCTTTGTGCCATTTCCCCTCGGTGCAATATTGCGAGCCGATCTGAAACTTCATCCCGGTCCGTTTGACCGTATCGTAGACGTGGAACGCCTCGCCGAGATAGCGCGTCATCGGCTTTTCGCAATAGACGTGCTTGCCGGAGTCGAGCGCGTCGATGGCCACCTGCGCGTGCCAGTGATCGACGGTGCCGATAAAGACGGCGTCGATGTCGTTTCGGTCGAGCAGTTCGCGATAGTCCTCGTAGACCCGGATCTCGCCGGTGCGTCCCTCGGCGGCGCGGGCGGCGTCGAGCGCCTGAAAGGCGCGGTCGCGGCGCTTCGAGAAGAGGTCGCACGCGGCGGCTCCGATGGCGTTGTACTGATAGTCGTGGCGTTTCTCGCCGTCGTCGTTCCGGTTGATCACACTCTGAAGATGCGCATAGAAGCCCTGCCCCCCCACGCCGACGAAGCCGACGACGATCCGGTCGTTCGCCCCGAGCACGCCGGGCGGCGCGACGGTCGGCTTCTTCTCGACCACCTCCGACACCTTCGGCGAGCACCCGGCCATCACCGCCGTGGCCGCGAGGGCGCTCTTCTTGATGAATTCGCGGCGGGACTCCTTGACCGCGCGGGGGCGTTGCTTCGCTTTTTTCATGATGCGTCTGCGTTGTGTGGGGCTAGAGATAAAGCGCGCCGATCCACGACCGGGCGCATTCGCTGTATCGCCTCTCGATCGAACCTTGCGCATGAAAGGAGACGACGATCTGCTTCCTCACGCCCGCCGGAACGAGACCGGGAGGCAGGGAAAAGGCGTTTTTCCAGTGAGATCGGATGCGTTCAAAAAGACCAGGTGGCGAGGCGCACCGGAGCGTCGGACGTCCGATGCCGGTTGTTTTTCGAAGTTCGTGTATATTCATCAAAATGTCAGGCACGGCGCGGGATTTTTTCGCGTCCTTCCGGCATCGAACCGAGACGCCCCGCCCGGGGGCATCCCGCCGCCCCTTCCCTTTTGCGCTCGCCCCGTCCTCCACGAGAAAAAAACGATGAAACCGCTTCTTTCCCTCCTCGGCCTTCCCTTCCTTTTCGCGCTTCTCACGACGCCCCCGGCCCGCGCGCAGGTCGCCGACACGCTCGCGCTTCAACCGGAGAGCAAGCTGTGGATCGAGGGCGCGTCGAACAAGAAGAAGGCGTGGCGGGCGAACGCCGGGGAGATGACCGGCTCGGCCGTCGTCGTCGACGCCTCGGCGGCGCTGCCGGCGCTCGTGGGCGGGAGCCTGACGATCTCGTCGGAGCAGATCACGGGCGACGTGGCGACGGGCAAGTTCATCATGAACCGCCTCATCCGCGAGGCGCTCAAGGTGAAGGAACACCCGGAGATCACGTACACGCTCGAGAGCGCCGAGGTCGTCGAGGACGGCGCGCCTTTCCGGCTTCGCACGACGGGCACGCTCACGCTCGCGGGCGTCTCGCGCCCCATCGAGATGACGTTCACCGGCACGCGGACCGACGACGGCGGGCTTCACCTCACCGGGCAATACGGCCTCTCGATGCCCGACTATGACATCAAGCCGCCGTCCATCCGCACGCTCGGCTATCACGTGGGACGCGACGTCGTCGTGCACTTCGACCTCCTCTTCGCACCGTAGCCGCCTCATCCCCCGCCCGCGCCGCCGAGCACGTCCGTCATCAGCCACCACACCCCGACGAGCGCGATCATCACGGGGACGACGAACTTCAGCCAGAGGTAAAGCGCCGTCCGCAACGGCGCGCGCCCGCCCGCCGTCAGTTCCCGAAGCGCGTCGGCGCGGCGCATCACCCACCCCACGGTCACGACCGAGAGGAGCGCCCCGAGCGTCTGCATTCCCGATCCGAAGGTCAGGTCCCACGGGACGAACACCTTCATGTTGACCATCGGCGGCAGGGCAAAGAGGAAGACGACGCCCGCCATGAGCCGCACCGCCTTCGTGCGTCCGAGACGCGTGTTGTCCGTCAATCCGGCCACGAGCACCTCGAAGGCGGCGACGTCGGAGAGGAAAGCCGCGCCGAAGAGCCCGGCGAAGAAGAGCAGGCCGAAGAAGCCTCCGGCGGGGATCCGGGCGAAAATTTTCGGGAGGGTGAAGAAGAGCAGTCCCGGCCCGCCGGCGGGTTCGAGGCCGAAGGCGAAGACGGCGGGCATGATGGCCAGCCCCGCCATGAGGCCCGCCGCGAGGTCGCCCCCGGCGGTCCACGCCGCGTTGAAGGGCAGGGGGTCGCTCCGGTTGAGGTACGAGCCGTAGACGACCATGTACGTCCCGCCGAGCGAGAGGGTGAAGATGGCTTGCCCGAGGGCGGCGAGCATCACCGCGCCGGTGAGCGCCTCCGGCTCGAAGGCGCCGAGGTACCACGCCACGCCCGCCTCCGCGCCGGGCAACGTGACCGACCGGACGATGAGCACGACGAGGATGCCGAGGAGCGCGGGGACGATAAATTTGCTTGCCTTCTCGATGCCCGTCCGAAGCCCGCGCGCGAGCACGAGCGCGCACGCGAGGATGACCACGCCGGTGCACGCCGTCTGAAGGAGAAAGGAGCGAAGGTCGAACCCGGCATCCGGCGGGAGGATCGCCGGGGCGTCGAGGCCCGCACCGAAGAGGGCCGCCGCCTCGCCGACGGCATAGAAAAGCACCCATCCGAGGGCGTTCGTATAGTACGCCGTCGCCGCCGTGACGACGACGAAGAAGAACCATCCCACGGCGCGTCCGAACGGGAGCCCCGCCTTCTCGAAGGCGCCCACCGGTCCCCGCCGCGTCGCGCGCCCGAGCGTCCACTCGGCCATGAGGGCCGGAATGCCCACGAGCACGATGACGAGCACGTAGAAGAGGACGAACGGCGCGCCGCCGTACCGGCCGACCATGTACGGGAACCGCCACACGTTGCCCAGACCGATGGCCACGCCGATCATGGTCATGAGCAGTCCGAAACGGGACGAGAAGGTCTCCCGGCCCTTCGGGGCGTCGTGCGGGCGGTCAGGCTCCAAGGCGGTCTGCTTTTCCGACGCGCGGACGGGTCACGCGGCGGGCGGTGAGGAAAGCGTCGGGAGGATCTCGGCGAGGGCGTCGAGGGCGGCGTCGATCTCCTCCGGGGTGTTGTAAAAGTGCGGAGCGAGGCGGATCACCGGGCCGCGCGCCGAGGCGAGGATGCCCCGCGCCCGGAGGCGGGCCTCCACCGTGTGCGACGCCGCGCCGCACACGAACGCCGTCGTCGGCGTCTTCCGCCGGGAGTCCTCCGGCCCGTGGATCGTCAGTCCCCTTGCCCGCCCGCCGTCGACGAGCCGCCGGCCGAGCCCGCGCGTCCACGCCTCGATGCGCTCCGGCCCCACGTCGAGGATCGTCTCGATCCCGGCGCGCGCGATATAGGCGTTGATCACGGGCGGCGTGCCGGTGTCGAACCGCCGCGCCGTGTCCGGCCAGTCGAGTGCGTTGACGCGGAAGGCGAAAGGGTCGGCGCGCCCGAACCAGCCCGTCACCGCCGGTTGGAGGCGTTCGAGGAGCCCGCGACGGACGTAGAGGAAGGCGATACCCGCCGTGCCCATGAGAAACTTGAGCGCCCCGCAGGCGAGCGCGTCGACGCCGAGCGCCTTCACGTCGATGGGGCACACGCCGAGCGACTGATAGGCATCCACGTACAGGAGCGCGCCGTGCGCGTGAACCTTTTCGGCGAGGGCGGCAAGGTCCTGTTTGAAGCCGTTCTGATAATAGGCGTGCGTGGCCGAGACGAGGAGCGTGCGGTCGTCGAGGAGGGGGTCGTAGTCCTCGAGCCGGACGAGGCCCTCGCGCACCGGCGTCCACGCGACCTCCGCGCCGTACTTGCGGTGCGCCAGCCACACGTGCCCGACGGTCGGGAACTCCGCTTCGGTGACGACGACCTTCCGCCGCGCGCCGGTGAAGTCGAGCGCGCTCGCCAGGCTCGCCGTGGCCGCCGAGACGGACGTGGTGACGGCGACCTCATCCGGATCGGCGTGGATGAGGCGGGCGAAGGCGGCCCGCGCGCGTTCCACCTCCGCCATCCACCGCTCCCAGTCCATCCCGTCGCGCCGCCAGGATTCGAGATAGGCATCCGCCGCCGCGCGCGTGCGCTGGGTCTGCGGGGCCTGCGAGCAGTTGTTCAGCGGGATGAGCGAGCGAAGGATCGGTATCCGCCGCCGCCATGCTTCGAGGTCGGCAGGCCTCGTCGCCGTGCCTTCGTCGATGCCGTGATTCGAGGAGGCCATGCGCGCTCCGGTTGGTGCTTCGGGGCCGGGCGTATCCGGACGGGGCTATCCGGATCATGCCCGCCGGAAGGTACGAACCCGCGCGCTCACAGGCGAGGCGTTTGCGTCTCCCCGGAACAGGTCAGGGAACCGCCACGCCGGGCCGGACCTCGAGCCCCGCCTGCCGGGCCAGCGCGGCAAGGTCCGCGCCCGATGCCGGGAGTGCCGAGAGGAGCCGCCCCGCATACGGGCGGATCCACGCCTCGGCGCTCGGTCCCGGTTCGAGCCCTCCTTCGAGGCCGAGCAGGAACCGCCACTCGGCGAGCCGCTCCTCGTTGTATTCCGCCATCTTTTCGGGAGCCGCCTTGCCCTCGAGCACGTCGGCGATGAGGTTCGCCAGGGTCCACGCCTCGCGCAGCCCCACGTTCATGCTCTGGATGCCGACGGGGCCGGTCATGTGGGCCGCGTCGCCGGCGAGCCACATCCTTTGTTTCCCGAAGGCGTCGGCCAGCCGCCGGTCGAAGCGGACGACCATGCGCCACCGGATCTCGTCGATGCTGCCGTCGAACCAGGGAGCGCGTTCGCGGATGTAGGCGCGCAGCCGCTCCTCCGAGAGCACGGGATAGCGCGCCGCACCGATCTGCACTTCCACCCGGTCCTTCTCCCGCGGCGGGAGCGGCTCTTCCCAATCCTTGAGTTGAAAGCTCCACCGACAATGTCCGTCCGGGAGCGGCCAGAGCACGCTCATCGTTTCCGGATCGAGCACGAGCCGCATCTCATCGCCGAGGTCGACGTCCGACTTGAACTCGAAGACGGCGAAATACTCCGGCTCGGCCACCTCCGGAAAGTCGATGCCGAGCGTCCTCCGAACGAGTGACTGATGCCCGTCCGCGCCGATGACAAACGGCACGTCCACGGTCAGCGACTTCAGCACGATCCACTCCGTATGAGCAATCGCATAACCGAACGAAGACTTTTCGAGATGATCGATCGTAGCCGCGACCTTTTTTTCCTCGGGCGTGAGCGTGACCACCTGATGGTTCCATCGCACGTTCACGCCCAGGTCATGCAGGGCTTGCTCGAAGAGGTTCTCCAGCGCATCCTGCCGCATGACGGCGATAAAGGAAAAATCGTCTCTGAGATCGGAGATTTGCAGTTTGCCCCGGCGTTCGCCGCCTTCATAGAGCCCTACCGCGCGCACCCGGTACGCCTGCTCCAGAACGCGGGGAAGCAGGCCGAGGCGATCGAGCAGTTCGAGGGAACGCGGATGAAGCGCAAGGGCATAGCTGTGCGCTCCGGTTCGCCACTCCCGATCCACGATGGAGACGCGGATGCCGCGGCGGGCCAGCGTGAGCGCCGCCATCTGTCCGACCGGCCCCGCCCCGACGATGAGGACCTCGGGATATTCTCGAGTAAACATGGGGACACCTCCAGATCATCTTGTTTGGATCATTGCTCCCAAGATGACTGTTCCTCACGCCATATTTGACGGCGAACCCACGTATTCTGTTGTAAGGGAGAGACTTACAGGCGTCTCTTGAAGGGAAGGCTGCCGGCGCGCGAGCGCGGGCCGTCGCTCATTGCGGCAACACGTAGAGCGCCACGGAGAGGAAGTGAAACGCGCTTCCGGCAAGCACGAAGAGGTGCCAGACGGCATGATGGTACGGGAGACGGTCCCAGGCGTAGAAGATCACCCCGACGGTATACGACAGCCCCCCGGCAATAAGCAGATGGAGGCCCGACGCCGGAAGCGATGCCGCGATGGGTTTGAGAAAAAAGACCGCGAGCCAGCCCATGAGCAGGTAATAAACCGTCGAGAACCACGGGTATCGACGGCGCGAGAAAATCTTGTACGCGATGCCCGAGAGCGCCATGGCCCAGACCAGGGCGAAGAGCGTCCATCCCAGCCCGCCGTGAAGCGTGACGAGTGTAAAGGGCGTATACGAGCCCGCGATCAACAGATAGATGCCGACATGATCGAGCAGACGAAAAAATTGCTTGACGCGCGGAATGCGGATGCCGTGATAGAGCGTCGAGGCCGTGTACAAAAAAACGAGCGATCCGCCGAAGAGGGCGGCGCTGAGGATGTGCAGCGCGTCGCCATAGTGAACGGCGAGCGCCACGAGCACGACGAGACCCGTCAGGCTCAAGAGGGCTCCGACGCCGTGCGTCAGGCTGTTGGCGATCTCTTCGCGATCGAGGTGCAACCAGGTTGGAAGGGGCATTCCCGTCTCCGTTGTCGAAATGATGATGGATTAGACCCGCACGCCTAACTTATGTTACGGCTCTACTCGTAATTCCTTAAGCGTTCGTCCCTCATCCCACCCACGCCTCACCCGATGCCCGACCAGTCCCGATCTACCCGCATCCTGCTCTTCACCGGTAAGGGCGGCGTCGGCAAGACCACGTGCGCCGCCGCCACGGCGCTGCTCGCCGCAGAGAAAGGGTATAAAACGCTCATCCTCTCCACCGACCCCGCGCACAGCCTCGCCGACGCCTTCGACCGCAAGCTCGGCCCCGAGCCGAAGCGCCTTCGACCCCGCCTCTATGCCCAGGAAGTGGACCTGTACTATTCGATGAAAAAGTACTGGGGCAACATGCGCGAGCTGATGCTCCTCGTCTTCAAATGGCAGGGCATCAACGAGATCGCCGCCGAGGAGATGGCCGCCCTCCCCGGCATGGGCGAGGCCTCCGCCATGCTCTGGCTCGACCTCTTCTACCACAGCGGCGACTACGACCTGATCATCGTCGACAGCGCGCCCACCGGCGAGACGCTCACGTTCCTCACCCTGCCCCAGGCGACCGAGTGGTGGCTCACCCGCGCCTTCCCGTTCCAGAAACTCGCCTTCCATACCGTCGGCTTTGCCGTGCGAAAAACCACCGGCATCCCGCTCGACAAAGGCTACGAGGAACTCCGGGCACTCTTCGAGCGGCTGAAAGTCATGCATGAGGTGCTGAGCGACCAGAGCATCAGCTCCGTGCGCCTGGTGATGAACCCCGAGAAGATGGTGATCCGTGAAGCGCGGCGCGCCTACACCTACCTCCAGTTGTACGGCTACGGCGTCGACGCCGTCATCGTCAACCGGATCCTCCCCGAAGAAGCCGGGCAGGACGGCGGGTGGGAAAAGTACCTCGAAGCCCAGCGTGCGTACCTCGAAGAGATCGAAGGCAGCTTCTCGCCCTTGCCGGTGCTCCGCGTGCCGCATCTCCGACAGGAGGTTTTCGGCTTCGAACTGCTCGAACGCATCGGCGCCACGCTCTACGGCGACCGCGACCCCGCCGCGATTTTCTATGAGGAACCAACCTTCAGGATGACCTCCGAGGACGGCGCCTATCTTCTGGAAATTCGCCTCCCCTTTCTCGAAGAAAAGGACGTCGCCACCCGGCGGTTCGGCGATCAACTGGTCGTACAGGTAGGCAATCAGCGAAGAAACTATCTCCTGCCGAAATTCCTCTCGTATTACCGCCTCGCCGGCTCACGCATCGAAGCAGGCCGGCTCCATGCCCGCTTCGTGCCCGAAGAAGGGTCCTGACGTCTCTCGGAGGCGCGTCTCGGCGCGCGATGCCCGAAGGCGAATTGTTGGGGGTTTGGGTGAGAACGTCCTGCCGACCGATGCCCTCGTGGCCATGGACGCGAACCGAAGGGCAAGCCTATGCTTCGTCGAGCGCTTCACGGTGTAGTTGGCGGCCGGGTTGCCGCCGACCGGCGATGCATTCCCGATGCGCGACCCCCCCGATCGAGGCCCGGCGGCGCGCCCTTCGGAAAGCATGGATGCTTCGACTCCGCCCCCGGTTCCGGCCGGAAGGATGACCTCGTTCGACGTGAGCATTTATCATGAAAAAGAAGTATTCTCGGAAGGTCTCCGCATAAGTGATGCAACGTACTTATTTTCGCGCGCCCCTCCACTAACCTCGCCATTCCTCCGACCGACATGCTGATACCGAGCCTGCTTCTCAAACAATTATACACCGTATCCAGCCTCGAAAACACTGATCACGGCGTCGTTTTCGCTCTCAAGAACCGTCTGAGTGACGCGCAACTGACCGGCCTGCTCGCGCTTCGCATCGACGGCAAAGAGGTCCCGCTCGACCGCGTCCACCTCGAACTCGACGACGGCACGACGCTCGACCCCGGGCAGATTTCGAAGAAGACGCCCGTCCCCTTCCCGCTTCGAAAGATCGTCCGGGTGGCGGCCGAGATTCCTCCGCTCGAGCTCGGGAAGCATTCGCTCGAGCTGACCTTCACGAGCAAGCCCTTCGGGAAATTGACGCTGAAGGTGGAGGACTCCATCGCCCGGGAGACGAACAAGCGCCCGAAGATCCCCCGCGACGAACGCGACGACTATTCGGACGAGATCATCCGGAAACGGCAGGCATTCATCGAGTCGTTCAGCGGGCATCGCCTTCAGCACATCAACCACTATTCCTTCGACCCGCACGTCACGAAAGGCAACATCGAAAACTTCGTCGGCGTGGCGCAGATTCCCCTCGGGATCGTAGGACCGATCGTCCTCAACGGCGAGCACGCGCAGGGCGAATTCATCGTTCCGATGGCGACGACCGAGGGCACGCTGGTCGCCTCGTACAACCGGGGCATCAAGGTGCTCAACCTGAGCGGCGGCGTGCGCACGACGGTCGTCGGGGACGCCATGCAACGCGCGCCGGTCTTCATTTTCGACAACGCCCGAGAAGGCCGCGACTTCGCCGAGTGGGTGCAGGAGAACATCGACAAGATCCGCGAGGAGGCCGAAGCCACGTCGAGCGTCGCCAAACTGCTGTACATCGACACGTACCTCTCGAACCGGTTCGTCTTTCTCCGATTCAACTACTCGACGGGCGATGCGGCGGGGCAAAACATGGTCGGGCGCGCCACGTTCGCCGCCTGCAGCTGGATCCTCGACCGGTATCCCGGCATCGTCAAGTTCTACCTCGAGTCCAATTTCGCCACGGACAAGAAAGGCTCACAGATCAACATCATGCGCACGCGCGGCAAGCGGGTCACGGCCGAGGCGGTGCTCAAGCGGGAAGTGCTCATTCAGCACATGCGCGTGGAGCCGGAGAGCCTGTTTTACCACAACCACGTCTCGACCATCGGGGCGTTTCTTTCGGGGGCGAACAACAACGGCGCGCATTCCCCGAACGCCATCACCGCCATCTTCATCGCCACCGGGCAGGACGTGGCGAACGTGGCGGAGTCCTCGGCGGGCATCATGTACACCGAGATGACGCCGGAGGGCGATCTCTACATCTCGCTCACGATCCCCTCCCTCATCGTCGCCACGTACGGCGGCGGCACGGGCCTGCCGACGCAACGGGAATGCCTGGAGCTCATGGATTGCTACGGCAAGGGCAAGGTCCGGAAGTTTGCCGAGATCGTAGCCGGGGTGGCGCTCGCAGGAGAAGTCTCCCTCGGCGCAGCCATCTCGGCGCTCGACTGGGTCTCCAGCCATGAGGCCTACGGGCGCAACCGCTGACCGCACCCGCTGACCGCACCCGCGCGCTTTGCCCCGCCACCGCCGAAGCGTTTTCCATTGTGTTGCTTGTATGAACCAACCTTGAGAACGAAAAATGTTCGGCGACAAGACGGTGCTCGACCTCGTGGACGCGGGGCTGAAAAAAAACACGACCGGCCTCTCCCTGGCCACCAAACGCGAAGGGGAATGGCGCACGACCGCCACGGAGGCCTTCCGGGAAAAGGTGCGCCGGTTCGCCCTCGGCCTGTATGACCTCGGCATCCGGAAAGGCGATCGCGTGGCGATCCATTCGGAGAACAGCGCCGAGTGGATCATCGCAGATCAGGCCATCCTCTCGCTCGGCGCGGTCAACGTGCCGATCTACACCACGCAGCCGCCCGACCAGATCCGGTACATCCTCGAGAACGCCGAAGCCCGCATCTACCTCGTCTCGACGGAAGCGCTCTTCTCGGGGATCGCTCCGCATCTCGACGAGGTGACGTCGCTCCTCCACACCATCGGCATCCGGGGCGTCTTCCACCCGGAGATGCTCGCCTTCGAGGCCGTCCTCGAGCGCGGCGCGGCCCTCGACGCCCGCGAGCCGGAGCGCTTCGAGAACCTCCGCGCCGCCGTCACGCCGGACGACCTCGCCTCGTTCGTATACACCTCGGGCACCACCGGCGTCCCCAAAGGGGTCATGCTCACGCACCGGAACTTCGCCTCGAACGTGCTCGCGAGCATCGAGCGTTCGCCGTTCGACATCGAGGGGCTGCGCGGGGCGAACGTGCTCTCGTACCTCCCGCTCTCGCACTCGTTCGAGCGCATGGTCTCGTACCTGTATCTCTACATCGGCTATCCGATCTGGTTCATCGAGAACCACCGGGAGATCCTCGACGACTGCAAAACCGTCCGACCCGTGCACTTCACGACCGTGCCGCGCCTGCTCGAAAAGGTGTATTCGGGCATCCACGAGCGGGCGGCGTCCGCCAAAGGGCTCACCGGCGCGCTCATGCGGTGGGCCGTCCGCCTCGCCGATGCGTACGACGTGCGCGAAGGCGCCGAGCGCCGCCAAACCTTCCTCTTCCGCGTCGCCGACCGCGCCGTCTTCTCGCGCCTCCGAATGATCTTCGGCGGACGCCTCGTCGCGATCACGAGCGGAGGCGCGGCCCTCGCACCCGAAATCATGAACTTCATGAACGCCCTCGGCATCGTGTGCGGACAGGGCTACGGGCTCACGGAGACCTCGCCCGTCATCGCCGTATACGATCCGAACGATCTCCGCGCAGGCTCCGTCGGAAAGCCGATCACGGGCGTCGAGGTGCGGCTCGACGACGACGGCGAGATCCTCGTGCGCGGGCCGAACGTGATGAAGGGCTACTTCAAGCTCCCCGAGGCCACGCGCGAGGTCTTCACCGAAGACGGATGGTTCCGCACGGGCGACGTCGGACGCTTCGACGAGGACGGTTTCCTCTACATCACCGACCGGAAGAAAGCCCTCATGAAGCTCTCCACGGGCAAATACGTTGCCCCGCAGAACGTGGAGATGCGCCTCGGCTCCCGGACGTTTATCGAACAGGCGATGGTCATCGGGAACGATCGGAAGTTTTGCTCGGCCGTCATCGTGCCCGACTATGAGGCCATCCGGAGGCAATACGGGGAAGAAGCGACCGAGGAGTTCATCCACGACCTGATCCGGAAGGAAGTCGAGCGCGTCAACCGGGAACTGCCGCCGTGGGAGCAGGTGAAGAAGTTTGCCGTGCTCGAGCGGCCCTTCACCATCGACTCGGGCGAGATCACACCGACGCTCAAGCTCAAGCGCCGGGTCATCCTCGAAAACCATCGCGAAACCATCGAGGCTCTGTACACCGAGGCCGCACGCGCACGAGTCTGACCGAAAAACACAAGACCCATGTCGAAAAAGGAGCCGCTCTCGAACATCGACACCGCCTGGCTGCGGATGGATCATCCGACGAACCTCATGATGATCACCGGCGTCATGATGTTTGCCGAGCCGATCCCCTACGAGCGATTCAAAACGACCCTCGAAGAGCGTTTCCTCCGCTTCGACCGCTTCCGTCAGTGCGTCCGCGACCGCTCGGGCACGCCGTACTGGGAAGACGACCTTTACTTCGACATCGAAAACCACGTGCACCGCGTCGCCCTCCCGGCCCCCGGCGATCAGCGCGCCCTTCAGGAATACGTCAGCGACCTGATGGGTCAGTCGCTCGATTTTTCGAAGCCGCTGTGGGACATGCACCTCGTCGAGAATTACGGAGAGGGATGCGCCGTCATCACGCGCATCCACCATTGCATCGCCGACGGGATGGCGCTCGTCCGGGTGCTCCTCGAGATGACCGACGAGACGCGCAAGGGCCGGAGGCGGAGCCCCCGGAGAGAAGACGAACATCCGGGGCCGGTCACGAAATTGCTCAAACCCGCCGAGAACCTCTTCCGCACGACGCTCAGAGCCACGGAGGCCGTGCTTCAGGAAGGAATGAACCTGGTCTTCAGTCCTTCCCACCTCCTCGCGCGCGCGCGTCAGGGCCTCGACCTCGCCTCCGTCGTCGCGAAACTTCTCCTGCAGGGTTCGGATTCCGACACGATCCTGAAGGGAGAACTGGGCGTCCGCAAGCGCGCCGCATGGTCGCAGCCCGTCCCGCTTCCGGTCGTCAAAAACATCGGCAAGAAGATGGGAGGCACCATCAACGACGTGCTCCTGACCGCCGTGGCGGGCGCGCTTCGCCGCTACCTCGAAGCCCATGATCAGCCCCTAGACGACGTGGAGATCCGCGCGATCGTACCGGTCAATCTTCGCCCGCTCGACGAACCGATCACGCTCGGAAACAAGTTCGGCCTCGTCTTCCTGACGCTCCCGGTGTTCCTCGAGGATCCGCTGGAACGACTCCGGGAAGTGCACCGGCGCATGGAGGCGATCAAGGGATCGATGGAGGCGGTCGTGGCGCTCGGGGTGCTCCACGGCATCGGCATGGCGCCGAAAGAGATCGAAAAGCTGGTCATCAAGCTCTTCAGCAAGATGGGCTCCGCGGTGATGACGAACGTGCCCGGCCCCCGCAAACAGCTCTACTTCGCCGGTTCGCCGCTCACGCACATTATGTTCTGGGTCCCCCGCGCCGGCTCGGTGGCCCTCGGCGTAAGCATCCTCAGCTACAACGGCGAGGTGCTCCTCGGCTTCGCCACGGACACCCACGTCGTTCCCGACCCGAACCTGCTCACGGACGCTTTCCACGAAGAGTTCGACGCCCTCACCGCCCGCTTCGACGAGGTGGGAACGTGACGACAAACCCGCAGCGGTTTGGAGGCATCGAGCGCCGGGGCGCCCGCCGCGACCGGCGCGAACCTTCCGTTTCCGCCCACGCTCAATACGTCTTCTCGATCGAGGCCGAGATCTCGCTCATGGCGTTAAAAATATTCATCCTGAGCATGATCTTCAGCCGGGGTCCTTCGATCTTGTAGTCGGGAGAAGAGAGCGCGCCGAGGGCCGTCATCTCCCCTTTGTCGAGCTTCACCCACACGTGATAGGGCGCCGTGGCGCGTGCGAACATCGTGTCCCGGTCGAAGGGCGCGTCTCGGATCTCCGGCGCAGGCGCGTCGCCGAGGTCGATCTTCACGCTCACGTATCCTTCGTCGAACGAATACGCGGCGGCGAGGTCTTTCCCGTCGGGGTGGTCGAGGCATCGAAAAACGATGGTGTCCGAAAAATCGCTGACGATTTTTTGAAAGGCGCGGTCATGATTCATCGCATCGACGAAGCGCTCGATGAAGGCGGGCGTCCAGAATCGGGGTGGAGCAGGCATGAGGGCGTATGGGTTCGTTTCGGGGAGGAGGAAAAGTAGCGTCCGCCCTCCCGCCAGTCAAGCGCCTGCCGGCATGCCGTTCACGTTCGCGGAAAACGGTAACGCGCGGAACGCGTATATTAGCGCACGCCCGAAACTCCTTTCCCCGATGCCCCCTCCGCGTTCGTCCCCGAGGTCCACGCCCATGCCGGAGCGTCCGCTCTCCCATACGCCCGCTCCTCCCCTGGCCGACGCGTCCGCCGGGGCTTCGGATGCGTCGGAGGCCGACGAGCGGTTGGAGGCCGGCGAGCGGTTGGAGGCCGGCGAGCGGTTGGAGGCCGGCGAGCGGTTGGAGGCCGGCGAGCGGTCGCAGCCCGGCAGGAACGGAGCGGCGAGCGCGCCCGAACGCCGGACCGGCGCCCCGCGCTCGTTCACGTTCAATCCCCTCGCGCCGTACCGGGGCGTCGTGCGCCGCTTCTTTCAGGTGTACCGCCACACCTTCGGGCTGCTCATCGGCGCGAACGTCGCGTACGTGCGCGCGCTGCCGCCCCACCGGAGGCGGGGGCTCCGGTCCCTCCTGCCGAGGGTGAGCGCCTTCCTCCTGCGCCCCTTCGTCCGCCGCGACGTCGTCGAGCTGCCGTTCCCGAAACAGCTTCGGCGACGGCTCGAAATGCTCGGCCCCACCTTCGTCAAGTTCGGGCAGATCATGGCCATCCGCGAGGACCTGCTCCCGCGCCCGATCACGGACGAACTCCAGAACCTGTTCGACCGGCTCCCGAGCGTTCCCTTCGAACAGGTGCGCGGGATCATCGAGGAAAGCCTCCAGCGTCCGCTCGAAACGCTCTATGCCGAGGTGTCGGAGGACCCGCTCGGCTCGGCGTCCATCGCGCAGGTGCATCGGGCGCGCCTCCGCACCGGCGAGAAGGTGGTCATCAAGGTGATCAAGCCCGGCATCCGCGAAATGATCCGGTCCGACCTGACGCTCCTCCGGCTCGTCGGGCGCTTTCTCCAGTGGATCTTCCCGAGGTATCAGATCCGCCAGATCGTCGAGGAATTTGCCGCCTACACCCTCAAAGAGATCGACTTCACGTACGAGGCGGACCACGCCGAGATGTTTGCCGCCAACTTCCACGAGACTCCGGACATCGTCTTCCCCGAGGTCTACCGGAGCCTGAGCACGGAGGACGTGCTCACGATGTCGTTCCTCGAAGGGTTCAAGCCCGGTTCTCCGCCCACCTTCGCGCTCTCGAACGAGGAACGCGCGCGCATCATCGACCTCGGCTCGCTGGCCATCATCCGGATGCTCTACAAAGACGGCTTCTTCCACGCCGACCTCCACGCGGGCAACCTGATGATCCTCCCCGGCAGCCCCATCCGCCTCGGGTTCATCGACCTCGGCATGGTGGGGCGCTTCGAAGAGGCTACGCGGCGGCGGATGCTCTACTATTTCCACGCCCTCGTCAGCGGAGACGTGAGCACGGCCACGCGGCACCTCGCCGAGATGGCGCGTGTCGGTCCCGGCGGCGACCCGCAGGGCTTCCGGCGCGCCGTGGCGGATATGTCCCGGCGGTTCATCATCCACAGCACCTCCGGTGATTTCAGCATCGCGCAGATGATCCTCGAATCGATCAACTTCGGCGTGAAGTACCGGGTGTATTTCCCTGTGGAGATGACGCTCATGGTGAAAGCGCTCGTGACGTTCGAAGGCGTCGGGCGGCTGCTCGATCCGAATCTCGATGTGGCCGAGGCCTCCCGGAAACACGTCTCCCACATCTTTCGTGAGCAGTTCGGCCCGCGAGCGCTCGCACAGGCGCTCATCCGTAGCTCTCCGGAGATGATCGACCTCGCCGTGCAGATGCCGCAACTCCTCTCGGCAAGCTTCCGGCATGCGGAACAGCGCCTCGACGGAACCCCCCGGAGAGACCCGCTCGCCGGGCTTCGGGGGAGCATCCTCGCCGGCGCGTGCATCATCGCCGGGGTGATCGCTTCGGTGCTCGGCGGCCCGTGGTTCCTCTGGTCCGGCCTGTTCGCGCTCGCCCTGATTTTGATTTTTTTCGGGAAATGAGCGCGCGCTTCGTTCCGGACGCCCGGCGGTGACGCCCGGGCGCTCCCCCATCCCGTCCTTCCACGCCGCCATGGAAAAAAAACCGGTTCCCCCCCTTCACCTCGACCTGCGCGAGGACGTGGTCGACCTCGAAACGCAGTTCTCCCCCTGCAACCCGCCCGGTCCGGACGCCCCCGACCCGCACTTGCCCGAACGCGACGGCTTCCGCGAACC
>Ga0256841_1001912_pt1 | contig 17182 bp, 18 predicted proteins | sample 356308metaG_FD_185971 | JGI IMG/M metagenome (GOLD analysis project Ga0256841, IMG submission 185971) | Hydrothermal vent microbial communities from Mid Atlantic Ridge, Atlantic Ocean - 356-308 | ecosystem: Environmental > Aquatic > Marine > Hydrothermal vents | place: Atlantic Ocean: Mid... | reverse complement strand
ATAAAATCACTATTTTTTCAGGTAGCCAGCAAGATGAGATAATGTATTTTCCATCTCTTGATACTGCTATATTTCTCTGGTAAATGCAGGCTCTAACTTTTCCGTAGAATTTACCTTCTTTAATGTCATATCTTCCAATCCAACCATCCCTTGATGGAACAAAAAGTTTTTTACCATCTGAACTGTATTTAATTCCTCCATGGACATTTTTAAAATTGAATTTATCAAGGATTTTTTTATTTTCCATTATCCAGACTTTACCTTTTCCCTGTTCAACAACAGCTACGAGATTTTTTATATTTTTAATTCCTAAATTTTTAGGTTTAGAATTTGAGAGGTTAATACTTTTTTTAATCTCTTTTTCTGACCATTTAACATCAGCAGGTTTTCTTATGTAGGATATTATTTTTTTAATTTCGTTGTTGGATAAATCTTTAAAAGAAGGCATTTGTGTAGCAGGTAATCCATTTTTTATAATCCTAAATAGCTTTTCATCTGTTTTCTTTTTTAGAAAAAGAGGAAGTAATGGCGGTGCTATTTTACCTAACCTGTTTTCTCCATGGCATACTGCACAGTGTTTTTTATAAAGGGTTTCCCCCTCCTCAGCAAAGAGGAAAGGGGAAACAAAACAAGTTAGTAGCAGCAGGATTGCGAGAATTCTCATTAATATACGTCCCTCATTGTGTTGTATACGTTAAATTTACCAGTTGGAGTTCTTACCCAATCTCCTGTAATGGCTTTTTTAAGTTTTAGTGTGTTTGCATCGTAAACAAGTATTGCAGTAGGTTCTGTTTTCTTACCCCATACAGAAACCCATACTTCATCACCTTTGTCGTTAAATTCAAGGTGAACTGCTCTACCTTTGTATTTTTTAGGAATTTCTATCGTTTTAACTACTTTTAATGTTTGCTTATCTATCACATGGAAAGACCTTTGTAGTTTAGGGTCAGGGTTAATAGCTCTGTCTGCAAACATGTATTTAGCCCTTGGGTGTGTTTTTACAAACAGGTTACCGCCACCTTTTCCAGGTAGTTTTATCTTTTTAACAACTTTCCATGCGTATTCAGGGTGATTTCTCTTATCTACTCCAATACACGCAATAGAAGGTTCACCTATATGTCCAGTACACCAGATAGGTCCGTATTTTAGGTTGTAAACGTTTGCACCTCTACCTGGATGAGGTTTTACTCCTGTATCAACTATAGCTTCAAGTCTACCTTCTTCTGTATCAATAACAGCCACTTTATTTCTCATGTTAGCAGCTACCAGGAAGTATCTTTTAGAAAAGTCCCAACCTCCGTCGTGTAAAAATCTTTCAGCATCAATCATAGTAATATCTAAATTTTTCAAATCTTCGTAGTTAACAAGCCATGTTTGACCAGTTTCTTTAATGTTTATAACCCATTCAGGTTTGTCGTGTGATGCAACGATTGAAGCTACACGGGCTTCCCTAATGTACTCATTTGTATCGTAAGTGTATCCACTTGTATTAACAATTTTTAAAGGTTCAAGGGTCTGTCCATCCATAATTACAAAGCTTGGAGGCCAGTAACAACCTGTAACAACATATTTGTCTCTGTAATTTCCAAATTTACCTTCATATTTACTAACATCTACAGAACGGGCGTCATAACATGTTTTAACTTCAGCTACTTTGTCTGGAACAGGAAGCCATAAATCAATTAAGGTTGTTTTTCCGTCTCTACCTATTGAAAGGAAATATCTTCCAGAAGCTGAAGACCTTAAAATGTGAACAGCAAAACCTGTATCAACTACATTAACTAACTCTTTAGTATCCCCATCTACAATTGCTACTTTACCTACATCTCTAAGTATTACACCAAAGAAGTTTTTCCAGTTCCTTGAGTGGGCTGGTTTATTAGGCCTTTGTTCTGGTGGAACAAATACTTTCCATGTTCTTTTCATCTGCTCTAATGACATAATAGGAGGTTCTGCAGGAGGATAAAATAAATACTTTGCAACAAGTTCTATTTCTTCTTTAGACATAACACCCTGTTTACCCCAGTCAGGCATACCTCCGGGAGTTCCATAGTAGATAAATGCTTTAATTGCTTCAAGGTTTAAACCTTTTTTCTTAAGTGTTTTTGGCTCTAAGTTTGGACCAGTAGCCCCCTTCCTTAACATACCGTGGCAACCTGCACATCTGTCAAAGTAAATCTGTTGAGCCTTTTTTAACTCATCTTTTGAAAGTGGTGGAAGTTTATCTTTTGCTGTAGCTGAACTGAAAAATCCTGCAGAGAGAATCCCTGCAATTCCAACGGTTGTGATAAATGTTCGTAGCTTCATGCTTTTACCCTCCTTAAAGTTTTTAATTAGTATTTATACGTTAACTGGAACCATGTCTTTGTAACGTCTTCTCTATTTGATGGATATCCATATCCATAGTCATCACCTGCCTTATATAAAGCACCTTTTACTAAAAGCCCTAACCTTTTTGTTATTTTTTTGACATACAGGAACTCAAACTCTTTTCCGTAATCAAGGCTGTTTACTTTTGAGTCATACTTGTGGAATCTCAGTAGCAGTTTTCCTGTTTTTTTAGTTGCATAACCTATTGTTAAAAGTAAATCTTTTAATCCATTAGTATCACCATTTAACTCTTTTCCAATTAACACGTCTGACCAACCTTGGAATTTATGAGCTGTTGCAAGTGGAGTAGAAAAACCCTGTGTGGCATTTCCTCTTGCTTCTCCAAGTACTTCGTAGTTTGCTCCAAAAATTAGCCCAGATGAGTAAACATTTAAACCAATATCATAGTAGTAAGAATCAATGTTATTTGTTGAACTGTTCCAGTTGTCTCTTTTTGTTGGGTCATCCTGCCATGCGTATTCTAAGACATAGCTGAATTTTGTTGATTTTGATGCTTTTTTTAATCCAGTTAACCTTACTCCATAAGTATCGTGGATATCTGTAAGCATATAGTCGTAAACTGTTATTTTTAGAGCTTTAGAAACTGAATACGCACCGTGTAGTAAAATTGGAGCATCTGCTAATTTCCAGCTTTTGTTAAGTTCATCTTTAATTCCTAATCTTTCATAAACTAATGCAGCTAAGAGATTAAAATTTTTAATGGAATTGTTTATTACAGCAATTACTCCAAAAGTTTGAGGCATTTGTCTCCAACCAACATTACCTATAAACCTGTGGTTATCAAGGGTTACCATTTTTCTACCAACTATAAATGTTGTTTTTCCTGTTGTGTAGGAGATGTTTGCCTGTGTAATTCTTGTAGTAGGTGGGTCAATAACAATAGCGTATCTTGTATCGTTATTTCCTGCTGCAGATGTGGAGTTGTAGTTGTCAATTAAAGCACTTACATTTGTTGCTTCAATCTGAGCGTTTAAACCTTTTACTCCACCAATGCTGATTAGTTTAGAACCGATAACAGTTCTTACTGTTAATGCATTTGCGTTGTCGTGGATGTTGTCATCCACAAACTCGTACCTTGGTCTGAAAATTAGGTACGGTTTTAGTGTTTCAAAGAATGGTGCTGTCTGCATTTCCTGAGCCTGTGCTTGTGTTTGACTTCCCATAGGAAGCATTGCGAAAGTTGGTACTGCTAAAATTCCGCTGAGTGCTAACTTCAGTTTTTTCATCTTCTAACCCTCCAGTAAAGTATTTAATAGATTTTCAATTATTTTTTCCCCTGAAACATTTTGTTCCTTTGATAGTTTTTCTAAATTTTTATAGGTATCTGCTTTTAAATACATCACAGTTCTTACACTTCCGCCTTCCTTTTCTCTCATTTCATCGTAGATGTTTTGCCATTTAATTCTGGTTTCTTTATCAATCCAGCTTCTCATAGATTTATATCCTACTTTTTTCCCATCTTTGTAAATACCTGAAATTTCTGTGTAAACCCAGTAGAAACCTTTATCTTTTCTTAAATTTTTTACGTATCCCCTCCATACTTTGTCTGACTGAATTGTTTCCCATAGCTCTTTAAATACAGATTTTGGCATATCTGGATGACGGATAATATTATGTGGTTTGCCAATAAGTTCCTCAATTTCGTATCCAGATATTTTTGCAAATGTTTCATTGGCATAGGTAATTATTCCTTTTAAGTCTGTCCTTGAAATAATTACCTCATTTTTTGGAACTTCTGTTTCAATGAACATTGCAAATGTTTTGTCCATCATAATTTTCCTTTTAAATCTCCTTGATAATCTATATCTTCAGCACATATTCCTTCATCTTTAAGTACATCTGGTACCAATTCTTCAACTTTGTGGAATTCTTCAATGGCATTTGCCAGTTCTTCTTCACTGTATGAGTACATAAGGTCTGCTGTCAGTACAAAAGGCATGTTTTCAATCTCTTTAACTTTGGAAACCTCTTCAGTTACATTCTCCCCTTCAATTGTGATTATGATTTTACCTTTCTCATCTATGAAATGAATTTCACAAAGCCCGCTTTCTTCAAGATTTTTAACTACTTTTTGCAGGTTTTTTGGAGAAGTTGTTACTACAATACTTGATATATTCATGGTGTTACCCTCCAGAAATAAATTTTGGGGCTTTCTTCAAATGTTATGATATTTGTATCATCTATAAATATTATTTTTGTTAAAGGTGCTGTATTACCTTTTAAAATTTCAGTTGTCTTGTTTGTTTCTAAATTTACAATTGCTACATCTGCATTTTCATTTAACTGGTAAGCTCCTTTTTCTGCAGAAGGACTTAATCCTACTGCATAAACAAAAAAATCTGCATTAAACCTAATTGAAATATTACTTTTTAAATCATGAATGTAAACCCTTCTATCCCTTCCACCTGTAATTATTTTATTGTCTTTGTAATCTATTGAAAATATCTTATCAACGTGGGTGTTTTCTATTTTTTTTAGGGTTTTCCCTGTTGATGTATTTACTAAATATATAATTCCTCCTTCTGTTACAACTGCTACTTTATTTTTATCTGGGCTTAAAGCGAATGTTGAGAAGGAGGAACTGCTAACCTGTTTTCTGTATAGTTGTTTTTTTGTTTTTGTGTTGAATAAAATTATTTCATCACTTAAAAGCCCTAACAGAACAAGATTGTCTGATATAAACTTAGCTTTTTTAATTATTAGTTTATTCTTTTTAGAAATAATCTTATTTAATTTTCCTTTCTGGTATATGTACAGTGATGAGTAACCTCCCTCTTCTTCAGCAAGTATAAGTATTTTTTCATCTTTTATATCAACAGAGTAAACTTTTGGTGGATAAAACTCTTCAAAAAAGTTTGGTATTTCTGGAATTTTTATTTTTTTAATTTCTTTCTTTTTGTTTATATCAAAAATCTCTACTGTTCCTAATTCTGTCCCCACGTAAAGTTTACCGTTTGAGTAAACAGCATCTGTATTTCCTGCAGAAGTTTTCAGTATAAATGAAGGTTTTACAGTATTCGTTTTTGCAAATGCTGTAAAGCTTATTATAAAAACTAAAGCTACTATCTTTTTCAATTTAGCTTACCCTTTTTATTGGAGTTGCATTTATTGCATTGACAGGACAGACTGTTATGCAAAATCCACAGGAAGTACACTTTTCTTCTTTTATTTCAGGCTTCCATAAACCTTCAAATTTTATAGCACTGTCAAGACATACATCACTACAGGAATTGCAGATAGTTCCATGCCACGAAACACATTTTGTTCTCTCTATCTCAACAGTGGCATTTATTTTTTTCTTATTTTTATCATCAATTCTAAGAACCCCTTCAGGGCAGACTTTCGCACATTCTTCGCAGAATGTACATCCCCTCTTTTCAAAACTTAAGTATGGTGTTTTATCGTCAGCTATTTTTATTATTTTCTCTGGGCAGTAAGTTGCACATACACCATCACAGTTTATGCATTTAGAGAAATCTCCATTTTCACTGTAAGGGGGACGGATGTAGAGTTTTTCCTCTACATCCCCATTTATCGTTGAGTAAGCCCATACTGGAAAACCTTTTAAAAATTTTCTTCTATTCAAGTTTTACTCCTTATTGGGCTGATTTAAATACATTTTTAACTAAAGGTTTTGCATTTGCCTGTGGAGCATGGCACGTTGTACACATAAATCTTGCACCTGCAAGATGGTCTAATTTTTTATGGGTAATTGGGTCAATAAAGTGTGATTCAGGTATAGGTGTAGCCCCCATATCCTTTGCAACATCTGGGGAATGGCAGTTTAAACATGCGTTGTTATCTTTTGTTATAGGTACTAAACCTTCTACACTGTGGGGAATTTGAGGTGGAGCTGTTGGATAAGATACAGGTAAAGTTTTCCCAGTTCCTGGTTGTTCTTCTGTGTATTTTACAGGTGGTAAATTTACTTTTTGTTCTGTTGAAACATCAGCTTTCCTTAAGCCAAGTTCACTTTCAGAGATTCCATTTGATTTTTCACTTGTTTGGGTAGTTGTTCCTTGGGAGGCACATCCTACAAAATAAATTGATACAATTACTAAAAAGAATGAAGTTAATGATAAAAGTAGTTGTCTTTTCATTATAAAACCCTCCTAATTTTCTTATTTAATTAGTATTTGCTTCTGCTGGCATTTTTTCTTTACCCTTTGGTGGTAAAAACCTTACTGCAAACTGTAAAGCATCATCATTGCACACTTCAATACATCTTCCACAGTTTATACATTCTCCAGAAATGACAAATCCATTTTCTTTCCCTACCATTGGTAGAACCTGTTTTTCAGGACATATGTTTTTACAGTTCATACATAAAGTACAGTTTGGTTGGTAGTGGTAAACCCTTATGGCACTTTTTGCTGTGACTAAAGAATAAAAGGCACCAAGGGGGCATAAATGTCCACACCAGCCGTTTTTAGTTACAAAAAGTTCAAATAAAAATACACCTAAAACAGCAGTCCAGCCTAAACCCATTCCAAATACAATTCCCCTGTGGAACATTGATATTGGACTTATAAATTCAAATACGGGAACTGAAATAATAAATGAAAGAATAAGGCTTAAACCTAATATCCAGTATCTTGTTTTACGGCTGAACCTTAACTGCCATTCATCTTTATCTAACTTTAGTTTTTTCCTTATCCAGTTTGCCAAATCTGTAACCATATTAATTGGACAAACCCAGCTGCAAAAAGCCCTTCCTCCAATTACTGCGTAAAAGAAAAGTATTAAAAATGCACCAATCATTACATCAATTGATAGTAAAGCTCCAGCTGCAAACATCTGTAGTACTGCATAAGGATCAGCAAAAGGAATTTTTTCCATAAATAAAGAAGTACTGAGATTTCCCTTTAGTAAAGTCCATCCGAAAGCATTGCCGGCAAAATATAGGAAAAGTATAGATACCTGCACTATTCTTCTTGAAAGTAGAAACCTGTGCTTATACAAAAACTTTAATACAGGATTAGAAATCATTTAATAAATCCTCTGAATTAAGGTATTCTTCAGGGCTTTTTTCGCTCTTTTTCGTTTTTGTAGTTGTTTGTGGCTTTAGTTTTACGTTTATCTGTTTTTCCCATCCTTTAACATAATGGGAACCTGCTTTTCCAGTTGCTAAATGCCTTGGAAGTACAAATATAGATGGTTTTTCTGTAACACATGCATGTTCACACATACCACAACCTGTACAGTATTTACTGTGGACTACAGGAACTAAATATGCGTGTTTTCCAGTTCTTTCATTTTTCATGTATTCAACAGTAATAGCTTTATCAATAACAGGACATGCCCTATAACATGCATCACACTGTATTCCCCAGAAAGCTATGCAGGTTTCCATGTCTATTATGGCAAGTCCCATTTCAGCTTTGTTAATGTCTAAAACTTTTTTTCCTTTTTTGATAGTTGAAACTTTATTTGTGTCTAAAGCTCCAGTAGGACATGCAACTGCACACGGTATATCTGTACACATATAACATGGAATTTCCCTTGGAACAAAATATGGCGTACCTATTGGAACTTTATCTGGGTATATATGTGGTGTAGATTTTGTAGGTTTATGTCCTCCAGGTGCTCCTAACATTAAAGTTGCTGTTTTGTGGCTTTTATCAGGATTATTAGGTCTGTGTCTACAGGCTTCTACACATAAGCCACATTTAATACATTTTTTTACAAAATCTTCTTCTTTTAATGCTCCTGGTGGACGTAAAACAACAGGGGAGCTTTTTGCTTCTCCAACATAAGCCCCCCAAACCAACCCACCGATTATACTTAAACCTACTGCCTGAACTGAGGTTATGATGAATTTCCTTCTATTTAAGCTGTGTTTAGTACCTTTTTCCAAGGTTTTCCTCTACACTAAGCTTTATAAATTTTTACAGCAGCTTTTTTGTAATCTGTTTCTTTAGAAATAGGGCACGTGTGGTCTAAACATACTTTATTTACGAATACCCTTTCATCAAAGAAAGGAACAAATACATAACCTTTTGGTGGTTTGTTTCTTCCTCTGGTTGTTATTCTTGCTTTTGCCCTACCTCTTCTACTTTCTATCCATACAATATCATCATCTTTTAGTCCTAATTTTTGTGCATCAGACGGATTCATAAAGCAAAGTGCTTGAGGAACTGCCCTGTAAAGTTCGGGAACCCTCATTGTCATTGTACCGGTGTGCCAGTGTTCAAGAACCCTTCCAGTACAGAACCAGAATGGGTATTCTTCATCTGGCTTTTCAGGTGGCTCCATATATGGTCTAAAGAATATTTTTGCTCTGTTTTTTAAACTGTATTTCTCTTTTGTTTTTGGTCCAAATAAATCACCTTTTGGAAGTGCTTTTAAAGCTGGACCGTAAAATGCAAATTCTCCATCAGGATTGGCTTTCCTTGCGTAAGGGTCATATTTGGTATTAAATCTCCACGCTGTTTCTTTCCCATCAACAACAGGCCATTTTAATCCTCTAACTTTATGGTATGTATCAAAATCAGCCAAATCGTGTGCATGTCCTAAACCAAATTTTCTATACTCTTCCCAAAGGTACTTTTGAATAAAGAATCCGTATCCTTCAAATGGTTTTCCATCACTTCCCCTGACTTTTCTTTTGTCTCCTTCAGCTTCTGTATTTGGATGTCCCATAGCAATAGGGTCAGGCCATTTATAGCTTTTTGCTTCATCATTTGCAAATAAAACATCAAATAATGTATCTTCAGGACTGTAGCCCATAGCTTTAGCTTTATCTAAAACATTAGGAAGTTGAGTGCCGTCAGGTAAAGTCCAGTCTTTCCACACTTCTTTTAATTTAAAGAATTTGGAAAACTCTACTATCTGCCATACATCAGGCATGGCTTCTCCTACTGGAGTTACCTGTTGTCTCCAGTGTTGTGTTCTTCTTTCAGCGTTTCCATAAGCTCCCCACTTTTCATAAATCATTGCACTTGGAAGTATTAAGTCTGCCACTTTTGCAGATATTCCCGGATAAGCATCAGAAACGACTATAAAGTTGTCCATAGTCCTTGCTGCTTTAATCCAGTGGTTTGCATTTGCTGTGTCCTGCCATGGATTACATACATGCACCCATGCCCATTTTATTTTTCCATCTTCTAAATCTCTCATTATTTTTACTATGTGTGAGCCAACTTTTGGATTTAACGTTCCTTCAGGTATTTTCCAGATTTTTTCTGATATTTTTCTGTGTTTAGGATTGAAAACAACCATATCAGCAGGTAGTCTGTGGGCAAATGTTCCAACTTCCCTTGCTGTTCCGCAGGCAGAAGGCTGTCCAGTTAAACTAAATGCCCCACTTCCAGGTTTAGCCTGTTTACCAAGTAATAAATGGATTGCGTAAATTTGTTCATTTACCCATGTTCCCCTGTTATGCTGATTAAATCCCATTGTCCAGAAACTAACAATCTTTCTGTTCCTATCTTTATAAAGTTCTGCAAGGGTTTTTAATTTATTTTTGAATTCATCTAAAGATTCATCAGGGTCTCCTTTTGCAAGTTCCGCAACAAAATCTAATGTATATGGTTCAACTCCTTTTTTAAAGTCTTCAAAAGTAATTATCCAGTGTTTTCCAGCTGCTTTTGCATGTTTCATTTCCATTTTTTGTCCAGGCTTTAAACCAAGGTAAGCCATTGCTCTGGCTTCTTCTTTTGTGACTATTTTGTATTTTTGTTTTGTTATTGTTTCTAATTCTTTCTCACTATAACCTAACTTTTTAGCAGCTTCTGGAGTTCTCATTCCATATCCTACATCTACAAACCCTGTTGCGAATACACAGTATTTATTTACAAAATCCCAATCTATTGCATTGTCATTTACTATTTCCCTTAATATATAATTCTGGATGGCAAGGTCTGTTTGGGGCTTAAATATTATTTCCATATCTGCAAGGTCAGAACATCTGTTTCTGAATGTTGAAAGGTTAACTACTTTTACATTTTCAGGGTCACTTAATTTCCTATTAGCCACCCTTGACCACAGAATAGGATGGCATTCAGCCATATTTGCTCCCCATGTAACGATGGTATCTGTCAGTTCTATATCATCATAACAGCCAGCTGGTTCATCAATACCAAATGTCTGAATGAATGCAGCAACTGCACTTGCCATACAGTGTCTTGCGTTCGGGTCAATATTATTACTTCTAAATCCTGCTTTCATTAGTTTTGCCGCTGCATAACCTTCCTGAACTGTGTACTGTCCAGAACCAAATATAGCAACTCCAGTTGGTCCTAATTCGTTATAAGCTTTTTTAAACTGTTCTGCCATAACTTCAAATGCTTTTTGCCACGATACAGGTTTGAATTTTCCGTTTTTATCAAACTCCCCTTTCTCATTAACACGGAGTAAAGGAGTTTTGAGTCTGTCAGCTCCATACATAATCTTTGCGTTAAAATAACCTTTAATACAGTTTAAACCTCTGTTAACTGGAGCTTCCGGGTCACCTTTTACTGCAACAAGTCTGTCATCTTTAGTTGCAACCATAATTCCACATCCAACTCCACAAAATCTACAAACTGCTTTGTCCCACTTCCAGTTTTTTTCAGCTTCGTGAACTGCCGCAAGAGCTTCTTCTGGAACTTCAACACCAGCAGCAATTGCTGCAGAAACAGCAGCTGCTGTTTTAAGAAAATCCCTCCTTGAAATTTCTAATGAGCTACCCATCCTACTCTCCTTTTACCTGATTGTAAACAGGGCTAAAGTATTTATATTCCGCCCTTTTAGCAGGCGGTATTTTGCAAAACTAATTACAAAAATATATTTATTATGTATAATGATTTAAATCATAATTTAATTCATGATTTTATTAAATTTACCGAAAAGAATATGTTTTTCATTGATTTAAATCAATGAAAATATATTTTTTATATTTATTACTATTACTATATGTTATTTATGGTCGAACAGGTTCACAATTTAAGTGGATGGTAAAATGTAATGAAACTAAAATCGGAGTTGGCAGTGGAACCTTACGATATAGAAGAAATTCTTAAAAATGTATTTTTATTTAGACATCTAAATGAAGAACAGATTGAAGATTTAAAAAAAATTTCAAGGATAAAAAAATTAAAATCTGGAGAAGTCCTTTTTTATGAAGGGGAAGAGCCAAAATATCTAAATCTCCTAATCAAAGGTGTTGTTAGGATTTATAAAGTTGATGCAAGAGGAAAAGAAGTTACTATAACTTATTTATGTCCTGTTTCTCTAATTGCTGAAGTTGCAAATCTAACCCGTTTCCCATACCCTGCAAACGCTGAATTTGAAACAAATGGGGTAGTTTTACAGATAGATTATGATAAATTTGAAGCGAAATTTTTAAAAAATCCAGAAATTTGCTTTTCTATTGTCCAGTCTTTACTTGCTAAAATAAAGGTTATTGAGAATGCATTTTCTGAAAACTTTATTTTAGATGCAACATCAAGGGTTGCCAAATTCCTTTATGAAGATGAAGAACTTTTTAACCAGTTAAAACACACAAAAATAGCCTCACTCCTAAATCTCACACCAGAAACACTATCAAGGGTGATAAGAAAATTTAAAAATATGGGGATTTTAGAGAAAAAAGGTAACAAGTTCATAGTGAAAAATAGAGAAGAGCTAAAGAAGTTTTTTACATAATTAAAATTCATAAGGAGGTTTGGTCATGGAGTTTGGATGGCTTGAGGTCACAGTTGCAGCGATTTTTATCTCGTTGATTCTTGGTGTAATCTTCACAAGAGGAAGCAGTTGGATTGAACCAAGATTCTGGAAAAATATCGCAATTGTTACATCTCTTGTAATGGTTACTTTCCTTTTGATTCTGACATTTGATACCCTTGCAAGTATAAAAATGGGTAATGGAAGAGTTCCTGAAGCAACAGTAATTAACAAAAAAATCACCTATGTTTACGATGAACAGAAAAGGTGGTATGTTCCAAAAGTTGAAGGAGAAGAGCCAATTTTTGGAAAAGTGTGGAGTGAAGAAGAAGCAATGAAATGGTTAGAAAAAGGAAAAATGACTATACAGAGTAAAGCCTGTATGGACTGCCACACACTTTTAGGAAATGGGGGTTATTATGCTCCAGACCTTACAAAATCGTGGTTAGACCCAAAATGGAACCTTTTAATAAAAGATATGGTTGGGGCTGAAACTAAAGAAGAAGCAATGGCAAAATGGATACAGCATCCAGACCAGTATCCAACATTCCAGAGAAAAATGCCTGATTTAGGAATAACAGATGAAGAGGCAAAAGCTATTGTTATTTATCTAAAATGGATGTCTGCAATAGATACAAATGGATTTCCTGACCACTTTAAAGCAGATAACTCATAAAAAGGAGGTTTAGGTTATGAAGAAAATTATTTTAGGTATATTAGGAATAGCTGTACTGGCAGGTTCTTCTTTTGCTTCTGATGGAAAGGCAATTTTCAAATCAAAAGGATGTACAATGTGCCACAAAGAAACTGTTAATGCTGTTGGTCCTTCTGTGAAACATATTGCAGAAGTTTATAAGGGAGATGTTAATAAAATGGTTGCCTACTTAAAAGGAGAACATCCAGCTATTGTTGACCCTAAAAAAGAAGCAATGATGAAAAGATTTCTCAAAAAGGTGGAAAATCTACCTGATGATAAACTTCACGCTTTAGCAGAATACTTGGCAACTGGAAAATAATTAAAGTAATCCTAACAAAATGGAGGGTTAAAAATGACTAAACAAGGTTTGTATGAATCACAAAAATTAGGTTTATGGTACATGGTTGTAGGTTTAATTTTATTTGGAGCCCAAAATTTATTTGGACTTCTAATTGCCTATCAGTATATTAATCCAGATTTTCTTTTTGGGATTTTAGATTTCAATATTGGAAGAATTCTTCATATTAATGCAATGGTTGTGTGGCTTTTACTTGGATTCATTGGGGCTGTTTACTGGTTTTTACCTATTGAAACAGGTAGAGAAACGGTAGGTATAAAATTAGGTAAGCTGGCATTTTTTATTTTGGTTGCAGCTGTAACTGTTGTTGTACTTGTTTATTTATTTATTCAAATAGGTCCTGGTAATCAGATTTCACTTTGGTTTATAAATGAAGGTAGGGAGTATATAGAGGCTCCAAGGTGGGCAGATATAGGTATTGTAGTGGTTGTTTTAGTATTTTTATACAATGTTGTTGCAACTGTCATTGCTGCTAAAAAACTAACAGGTATTATGGGTGTTTTGATTATTGACCTTATAGCACTTGCTGGTTTATACCTTGCTGGTATGTTTTTCACTGCAAATATTTCTGTAGACCAGTATTTCTGGTGGTGGGTAATTCACCTGTGGGTTGAGGCTACATGGGAAGTTCTTATCGGTTCAATTATGGCACTTGCATTGATGTACGTTTTAAAAACACCAAGAAAAATTGTTGAAGGCTGGCTTTATTTAGAAGTTTTCCTTGTTTTTGGTACAGGTATTTTAGGGTTAGGACACCACTATTTCTGGATAGGAACTCCTGAATACTGGTTAGGAATTGGTGGATTTTTCTCTGCACTTGAACCTTTACCACTTGTTGCTATGATTATCCACGCTATTTACGATGCAGGAGCACATAAATTAAGAACTGTTAACAGACCAGCTTTATTCTGGATATTTGCACAGGCTTTTGGAAACTTTTTTGGTGCTGGTGTGTGGGGATTTATGCAAACATTACCTCAAATAAATATGTACTCCCATGGAACACAGTTAGCTGCTTCCCACGGACATATGGCATTCTTTGGAGCTTATGTTGCTACAAACCTTGCAGTAGCTTATATAATGATTCAAAAGGTTAGAGACCCTGAGGAAAAATACGTGTTTGATAGTAAACTGTGGAAGTGGGCTTATGTGTTAATGATTGTTGGTATTGTGGGAATGGTAGGTTCTTTAATGGTTGCAGGATTTGCACAAACAGAAATAGAAAGGGCTGTTGGTGGAAGTGGTTGGCAGGCTTACATTGATGCACAGCTACATCCTTGGATGGCTGAAGCTATGTTGTGGAGACTTGGATTTGGATTTATATTCTTTGTTGGGTATATTTTCTTAATTATTGATTTACTTACAATAGGTAAAAACAAAGAAGAACTTGAAGTTCTTCCTGAAGCAGAGGTAAGCCATGCATAATTTACTTACAAGCAGTGATTTGTTAATAATTATGTTAAGTGGGTTTTTTATGATACTCTTTGCAGGAACTTACACCCTCCTGTATGGAGTAGGTAGGATTTCTAAGAAATCAAAATATATAAAAATCTCATACATATTTGCTGCTTTACAGTTTGGGGCTGCACTGATGATGATAACCCCAAACTTTTTAGACCCATTTTGGAAATATATAATAATGTTCAGTGCAGTTGCTTATTTGTTTATCCCGCAGGGAATGTGGTGGGTGGTTCATACGTCTCATACGTATTGGGAGAATCAGGAAAAGAATAAGGATACTTAAGTAAAAAGGGCTGAAAAGCCCTTATTTTTTTACAATTTTCAAAAGTTAGTGTAAACTAATATTTAATACCAAAAAGTCCTAAATAATGGAGATAAATTGGAAGCTTTAATTTTTGCTTTACATATAATTTTTGCATCTCTATGGATTGGTGGGATGCTTTTTATGGTTCTTGTTTTATCTCCTTATGTAAGAAAACTTCCACCTACAATCTCAACAGAAGCCTATCAGGAAGTAGGTAAAAGGTATAGTTTATGGGGTACATTTATAGGACTTCCTTTACTGCTTCTAACAGGACTTTACAATATGCACCTTATGGGTGTAGATTTGTCAGAGCTTTTACACGGTTCTTCCCAGTATATCAGCACTTTAAGACTAAAAATTGGATTTTATTTAATAACTGTAATTTTAGCTTTTTCCCATGATTTGTATTTTGGACCTAAAAGTGCAGAAAATCCAAAACTTAAAAGGTTTGCCAGAATTTTTGGTGTAATTAATCTTGTGGTAGGTTTGATTATTATCTATCTTGCAGTAAGGCTGAGATTAGGAGGATAAAATGTTAAATGAACTTATAGAAAACCTGATAGAAGAACACCAGATTTACAACAAAAAAATAAAAGAATTTCAAAAACAACTTGAGGAAAATTTTTCAGAAGAGCTTGTTGAAGAAATAATAAATTTTTTAGAAAAGGATATAGAAGACCACGCTGAAAAAGAAGAAAATGACCTTGTTGATGAGATATTAAAAAGAAACCCAGATTATGATGAAGAAGCTATTATTTTTGGTCATAACACAATAAGAGAAGCTGTACAGGATTTAAAAGATACTTTTGAAGAATTTAAACAGGGAAAAGCAACTAAAGAAGATATTATCAAATATGCAAATAAAGCATTTACAATTGTAAAAGACCACTTCCTTGAAGAAGAAAATTTCCTTTTCCCAGATATAAGAAGAATGGAAAAAGAATGGCTATAAAATAATTTTTATTTAATCCGATAATAAACCTAAAACCTAATGGGGTTTATTATGAAGATTGAAAGTTCAGATATAAATCTCAGTTCTGAATATTCAAAAATGTCTTTTAATTATGAAAAGATTGAATTTAGAATATTTTCTTCTGAAAATGAAAAAAATAAAGCTTCGGAAATTCAATTAAATGTAGATTATATAAAGCTTGATGTAAAACAGGTTAACCTTAAAGAAAAATCAATGGATGAAAATGAATTAAAAGTTTTCATAATAAAATATTTTGTTGAAAAATTAACAGGAAAAAAGGTCAAGTTACTTTCTATGGAAGATTACAATAAAATTTCAAATCCAGAATCAAACGTTTCTATTCCAGAAATAGCAGGAGAACTGAAATACGAAAAAATATCCTATGAAAAGGAAGATGTTTATTTTAAAGCCCATGGAAAAGTAATAACTAAAGATGGTAGAGAAATAAAATTTGATATTAATTTTTCTTTAAATAGAGAAATGTTAGATTACACAAAACTTGATTTAAAATTTGGAAGTGCTGCCCTTGTTGACCCATTAATCATTAATTTAGATGGAAATTTAGAAGATGTTTTATCTGATTCAAAGTTTAGTTTTGATTTAAATGGAGATGGTGAAGATGAAAAAGTATCACTACTTAAACCTGGAAATGGGTTCTTAGTATTTGATAAGAACTATAATGGAAAAGTTGATGATGGTTCAGAACTTTTTGGAGCAAAAACAGGGTATGGGTTTAAGGAACTTAAACAGTTTGATGAAGATAAAAATAACTGGATAGATGAAAATGATAGTGTATTTAACAATTTAAAATTATGGGTTAGAAATGAAAATGAAGACAGGCTTTTAGATTTGAAAAATATAGGTATAGGTGCAATATACTTAAATAATGAACTAACACCATTTACATTTGATAATAAAGGTAAACTTCAAAAATCATCAATTTATTTAAAAGAAAGCGGTGATGTTGGGGTTATATCTAAAGTGGATTTCTTAGTATAACCCCAGAAATTAGTTATTTCGTTAGTTTTGTTACTGCATCTAATCTTCTTGCAACATCGTCCCAGTTAATTATTTCCATAATTTTATTAACATAATTTCCCCTTTTGTTTTTATATTTTAAATAATAAGAATGTTCCCATACGTCAATAGCAAGTAGAGGAATAACACCATACTGGGTTAAATGGTGGTGGTCTTCACATTGTATTACAACTAATCTGTCTGTGTATATCTGGTATCCAAGAATTCCCCAGCCAGCACCAACAACAGATTTAGACAATTTTGCAAGTAGTGATTTTAACTTTTCAACTGTTCCAAATTGTCTTTCAATTCTTTTTAGTAATTCCCCTTTAGGAT
>Ga0256841_1001911_pt1 | contig 17184 bp, 14 predicted proteins | sample 356308metaG_FD_185971 | JGI IMG/M metagenome (GOLD analysis project Ga0256841, IMG submission 185971) | Hydrothermal vent microbial communities from Mid Atlantic Ridge, Atlantic Ocean - 356-308 | ecosystem: Environmental > Aquatic > Marine > Hydrothermal vents | place: Atlantic Ocean: Mid... | reverse complement strand
TGGACGGCGTACCACTTGCGCCGCAGGGGAAAGCCCACCACGTCCAGGATCACCAGGCTGCCGGCTTCCAGCTCCAGGCGGATGTTGTGCCGCGACATCACCGAGATGCCCAGCCCCGCCAGGATGCCGTGCTTGATCGCCTCGCTGTCGCCCAGCTCCATGTAGGGCTCGATCCGCTGGCCCCGTTCGGCCACCACCGCCTCGATGGCGAGCCGCGTGCCCGAGCCCGGCTCGCGCACCAGGAAGCGCTCGCGGCACAAGCGCCGCAAGGGGATTTTGCGCCGCCCGGCCAGGGGATGGCCGGCGTGGGCGACCACCACCAGATCGTTGTCCAGGAACGGATGGGCCGCCACGTCCAGGCCCTCGGGCACCTGGCCCATGATGAGCAGGTCGTCCTCGTTGGCATGGAGGCGGGCCAGCACCTGGGCCCGGTTGGTGACCGTGAGCCGGGGTTCCACCTCCGGGTGGCGTTCGATGAAGGCGCCGAGCAGGTGCGGCATGAAGTATTTGGCGGTGGTGACCACGCCGATGCGCAGCTCACCCTTGACCACCCCCTTGAGTTCGGTGACGGCCTGTTCGAGCCGACCCAGTTCGTCCAGCACCCGGCGGGCCGAGGCATGCACCTGCCGGCCGGCCTGGGTGGGATGCAGACGGCGATCCACCTGCTCCAGCAGCGGCAGCCCCACGAGGGCCTCCAGTTTCTTGATCTGGATGGAGACGGCGGGTTGGGTCAGATAGAGCTCTTCGGCCGCGCGGGTGATGCTGCCGTTGCGCACCACGGCGTCGAAGACGCGGAGCTGTTGCAGGGTGGGGCGCACGGATGCATAAGCAGAAGTTAAGAACAACTATAAAAATAACTCATTTTGGTTTATCTGGAAATCGCCGTAGAGTAGGGGGCATTCCGGTCGTCTGCCGTCTGCGGGCGGAACCGGAGGAGCCGAACCTGCCGCCGCGCGCCGGCCTGAGTCTGCGCCGCGGGGCATTCAACCTGTCGTTTCGACCAAGCAAAGAGGAGCTGCTCATGGCAGTGAAGACCTATCAGGCGGGCGTCAAAGAGTACCGCGAGACCTACTGGGAGCCGGACTATCCGGTCTCCGACACCGACATCCTGGCCTGCTTCAAGGTCACGCCCCAGCCCGGCGTGCCGCGCGAGGAGGCCGCCGCCGCCGTGGCCGCCGAGTCCTCCACGGGCACCTGGACCACCGTGTGGACGGACCTGCTCACCGACCTCGACCATTACAAGGGTCGGGCCTACCGCATCGAGGACGTGCCGGGCGACGACGAGAGCTTCTACGCCTTCATCGCCTATCCGATCGATCTGTTCGAGCCGGGTTCGGTGGTCAACGTATTCACTTCCCTGGTGGGCAACGTGTTCGGGTTCAAGGCCCTGCGCGCCCTGCGCCTGGAAGACGTGCGTTTCCCCATCGCCTATGTCAATACCTGTAACGGACCACCACACGGCATCCAGGTCGAGCGCGACAAGCTGGACAAGTACGGCCGGCCGTTGCTCGGTTGCACCATCAAGCCCAAGCTGGGGCTGTCGGCCAAGAACTACGGCCGGGCGGTGTACGAGTGTCTGCGCGGGGGGCTGGACTTCACCAAGGACGACGAGAACGTCAACTCCCAGCCCTTCATGCACTGGCGCCAGCGCTTCGACTTCGTCATGGAGGCCATCCACAAGGCCGAGCAGGAGACGGGCGAGCGCAAGGGGCACTACCTGAACGTGACCGCGCCCACGCCCGACGAGATGTTCAAGCGGGCCGAGTACGCCAAGGAGCTGGGCGCGCCCATCATCATGCACGACTACATCACGGGCGGATTCTGCGCCAACACGGGGCTGGCCCAGTGGTGCAAGGACAACGGCCTGCTGCTGCACATCCACCGCGCCATGCATGCCGTGCTGGACCGCCATCCCAAGCACGGCATCCACTTCCGCGTGCTGACCAAGATCCTGCGCCTGTCCGGCGGCGACCACCTGCACACGGGCACCGTGGTGGGCAAGCTCGAGGGCGACCGTCAAGCCACCTTGGGCTGGATCGACCTGCTGCGCGAGCCCTACGTGAAGGAGGACCGCTCCCGTGGCATCTTCTTCGATCAGGACTGGGGCTACATGCCCGGGGCCTTCGCCGTGGCCTCGGGAGGCATCCACGTCTGGCACATGCCGGCGCTGGTGACCATCTTCGGCGACGACGCGGTGCTCCAGTTCGGCGGCGGCACCCTGGGCCACCCCTGGGGCAACGCGGCGGGCGCGGCGGCCAACCGCGTGGCCCTGGAGGCCTGCGTCAAGGCGCGCAACGAGGGGCGCGAGATCGAGAAGGAGGGCAAGGAGATCCTCACCGAGGCGGCCAAGTCGAGCCCCGAGCTCAAGGCGGCCATGGAGACCTGGAAAGAGATCAAGTTCGAGTTCGACACCGTCGACAAGCTCGACGTGGCGCACAAGTAACCTCTTGGGCGGCCGCCCCCCTTGGGGGCGGGCCCGTCCGAACACGGAACACGCTATTTCTGAGGAACCGCATCATGAGCGAAGTTCGCGACTATCCGTCCCGGATCACGGATCCCAACAGCCGCAAGCTGGGCACCTTCTCGTATCTGCCCCAGATGAGCGACGACGAGATCCGCAAGCAGATCGAATACATCATCAGCAAGGGTTGGAACCCGGCCATCGAGCACACCGAGCCGGAGCATGCATTCGGCCATTACTGGTACATGTGGAAGCTGCCCATGTTCGGCGAGACCGACGTGGATCGCATCATGGCCGAGGTGGACGCCTGCATGCGAGCCAATCCCGGCCACCACGTGCGCCTGATCGGCTACGACAACTACCGGCAGACCCAGGGGGCCAACATGGTCGTCTACAAGGCGCCCATCGACACCTCCAAGACGTGCTGAGCTGAGGAGTCCAGCGGGCCGGCCGGCCCCGGTAGGGGCCGGCCACCCCCCGGGCTCTCATCCCCAAGCCTGTCCGCCACGGGTTTCGGGATGTGAGCCTTTTTTGTGAGGAGAATCGGGCTATGAGTGACATCGACAGTGCACAGTACACGGTTGCCGAGGAACCCTATTACCGCCCCGTCCACGACGAGGTCACCCTATACGAGGCGGCCTACGCGGCGCGCATGCCCATGATGCTCAAAGGCCCCACGGGCTGCGGCAAGTCGCGCTTCGTGGAATACATGGCCTGGAAGCTGGGCCGCCCACTGATCACGGTGGCCTGCAACGAGGACATGACCGCCTCGGACCTGGTGGGCCGCTTTCTGCTCGACCGCGAGGGCACGCGCTGGCAGGACGGTCCGCTGACCATCGCCGCGCGCATCGGTGCCATCGTCTATCTGGACGAGGTGGTGGAGGCCCGTCAGGACACCACGGTGGTGATCCATCCCCTCACGGACCACCGGCGCGAGCTGCCGCTGGACAAGAAGGGCGAGGTCGTGAAGGCACACCCCGATTTCCAGCTGGTGATCTCCTACAACCCCGGCTATCAGAGCCTGATGAAGGATCTCAAGCAATCCACCAAGCAGCGCTTCGGGGCGCTGGATTTCGACTATCCCGAATCCGAGGTCGAGGCCGAGATCGTGGCGCACGAGTCCGGGGTGGACGGCGAGACCGCTTCCAAGCTCGTGCAGATCGCGCAGCGCTCCCGCAACCTCAAGGGCCATGGCCTGGACGAGGGCATCTCCACACGCCTGCTGGTCTACGCCGGCCAGCTCATCGCCAAAGGCGTGGAGCCGGTCTCGGCCTGCCGCATGACACTGGTGCGCCCCCTGACCGACGACCCCGACATGCGCGACACCCTGGACGCGGCCGTGTCCACGTTCTTCGAGTGAACGGCCCGACCGCGAAGACGCGGCCGACGCCTGGCCGGGGCCGCCGGTTGTGCTGAACGCGCTCACCACGGGGCCTCGCACCCCGGCCGCGCCCGGTTGCGTGCCGTGGCGGTGAATCCAAAGCCAACATGCTGGGCGATCCAACATGACCATCGAACTCGACGAATACCGCGAGTGCCTGGAGCGGACCGCGCCGGAGCTGCACGAGACGCTGGAGGCGGAGTTCCACGAGGCGGCGCGCATCATGTCGCCCGCGGGGCTGAAGGCCTGGCTCGACGGCGCGCGGGCCTTGTGCGAGCTGGGCCGGGGCAAGGAGCTGCTGATCTCCTACATCGAGGAGATGCCGGCGGTGGTGAAGGAATGCGGCGACGACATCATCACCGACGTGGTCACCGCCGCCATGAAGCTCTCCTCCATGACCTCCGGCGAGGTGATCGCACTGTTGTTCGCCAGCCTGCCCACGGCTGCGCGTCGGCTGGGGGATCCCGAACTCTTGCGGGGGTATCTGGCGCTCATCCACCGCATGTCGGCGCGTGCCCCGCGCGGGCTGCGCCACCTGCTCATGCACATCGACGAGCTGCTGTCCAAGCTCACCCTCTCGGGCCTGCGGCGCTGGGCGGACTTCGGCGCCCAGGCCTACAAACGCGACTTCGAGGGCCAGATCCGATATTTCTCCCTGCAGACCGAGGACAGCCGCGCCATGCTCCAGAAGGAGCGCCGCGGCACGCTGTTCGTGGACGTGCAGCGCAAGCTGAACTTCTACCTGCGCGCGCTATGGGGCAGGGACTTCTTTCTGCGGCCCACGGCGGCCGACTACGAAGGTTTCCGGCCGTATCTGGAGGCCCGGGTGTTGCACCTGCCCGATGCGGTGGACGACGTGGCCGACATACACGGGCTGGACATCTACCGCGCCATGGCCGCCCATATGGCCGCCCATCTGATGTACACGCGCGAGCCCATCTCGGCCGAGGCGCTGTCCCCGGCGCAGATGTGGTTCATCGGTCTGGCCGAGGACGCCCGTATCGAATACTGCGCCGCACGCGAGTTTCCCGGACTCGGCACCCTGTGGCGGCGGCTCATGGCCTATGAACGCACCGATGGCGCCGAACATCCCTCCATCCCGGTGATCGAGCAGGTGGCGTTGGCGCTCTCCGACCCCGGCGTGAAGACCGGCGACGAGGCCCTGGACGCCATCGTCGCGCGCTTCCACCGACACATCGAACAACGGCTGGAAGACACGCAGGCATCCTGGCATCTGGGCCTGGAGCTCTACAACGAGTTCGCGGCGCGCCGCGCCGTGCCCAGCCTGCGCGTGCTGGAGAAGATCCGCATTCCGTACCGCGACGACAACCGCTTCCTGTGGGATTTCGACGAGCTGGCCTGGCGGGACAGCGTGGAGTACGTGCCCGCCAGTCAGCGTCAGGTGCGCAAGCGCGTCTCGCTCATGGAGTTCGTCAACGAGGTGGACGTGGAGACCGCCGGGGACGACGCCCAGGAGGTGTGGATTCTCCCCACCGAGCTCTTCCCCTATGAAGACGAGGGGGTGAGCTACAACGAGATGGAGGGCAAGGAACCGGTCTCCGAGCCGTACCACTACCACGAATGGGACTACCAGGTGCAACTCCACCGGCCGGATTGGGTGACGGTCTATGAGCGTCGCCAGCCCCGGGGCAATCCCGAGGACATCGACGCGATCCTCGCCGCCTACAAGCCGGTCACCTTCCGCATCAAGCAGATCATCGACCGACTGCGCCCGGAGGGCGTGACCCGGCAGCGCAAGCTGGAAGACGGAGACGACCTGGACATCAACCTGGCGGTGGATGCCATGATCGACATTCGCATGGGCCGCCAGCCAGACCCCCGGGTGATGATCCGTCATGTCATCAACCAGCGCGACCTGGCCATCGTGATCCTGCTGGATCTGTCCGAGTCCACCAACGAGACGATCGGAGACAGCGACAAGACCGTGCTGGAACTGACCAAGGAGGCCTGCGCGTTGGTCTCCATGGCCATCTCCGGGATCGGCGACGCCTTCGCCGTCCATGGCTTCGCCTCGGACGGCCGCCATGATGTTCACTACTATCGATTCAAAGACTTCGAGCAATCTTTCGACGACGAAGTCAAGAGCCGTCTGGCGGGCATGCAGGGCGGCCTGTCCACGCGCATGGGGGCGGCCATGCGCCATGCCGCCTGGCACCTGTCCCGGCGCCCCGAGCGGCGCAAGCTCCTGTTGTTGGTCACTGACGGAGAACCGGCGGACATCGACGAACGCGATCCGCAGTACCTGCGCCACGACACCAAGAAGGCCGCCGAGGAGCTGCACACCCGCGGCATCACCACCTACTGCCTGACCCTGGACCCGAACGCGGACCAGTACGTGCAGCGGATCTTCGGCATGAACCACTACACCATCATCGACCACGTGGACCGGCTGCCGGAGAAACTGCCGATGTTGTTCGCCAGCCTCACGCGTTGAGTCCGACCGCGCGCGGTCACGGCGGGCAGGCGGTCTATAATCGGGGAGCGATGTCGCGTATCCATGACATGCCGGCGTTGGCGCAACGCCCGGACCGCCTCGAGGCCGAGCACTACAACCTGTGGCGGCTGGCGCGGCGTCACCTGGGCAGTCCCATCCGCCTGCCCCTGGAGGGGATACACGGCGTGGAGCTCATCCTGGAGGCCGAGGCCTGGGTGTGTGTCAACACACTGCAGAACGACCTTCCCATCCTGGCCTGGACCCATTTCGAGGATCAAGGTCGGCAGGCCCTGCACGCGCCCGTTCCCTGCCGCCTGAATTATTATCATTTCGCTGCATCGAAATATCGCGCCCGGACACTCGAGGTGGGCATGCGCGAACTGCGGCAACGGGTGGCGCAACGACGCTGGCGGCGTGGGACGGGTTGACGCGGGATCCGAAAAGGGGAGAGCCTACGCCCAATCAGAAAATCACCGATGGAGCACAGCATGACCGACAGCCTGGATCCCCTCGTCCTGAACTTCCTCTATGCGATCATGGGCGGCGTGCTCACGCTCGCCTTCATGTGGATGGGATGCAAGCTGTTCAACCACGCCGTCTCCTTCAAGATCGGCGAGGAGCTGGCCAAGGGCAACATCGCCGTGGGGCTCATGGTGATGGGTATCTTCATCGGCATCGGCACGGCCCTCGGGCTGGTCATCGGGCTCGGGCTCAACTGATGCGTGTATGGGTGTCGGCGGCCGTCTTGATCCTGGTGGCCGCCGTCGCCTGGGCCAAGGAGGCGCCCAGCGTCCATTCCCGCGTGTGGACAGACAAATACGACCGGTATTTCAGGAAGTACACGAAGCGCTATTTCGGTCCTCTGTTCGACTGGCGCTGGTTCAAGGCCCAGGGAATCGCCGAATCGGGCCTGAATCCCCGGGCCCGCAGCAAGACGGGCGCCATCGGCATCATGCAGATCCTTCCCTCCACGTTCCGGGAGATTCGGAAGAAGAACCCCCTGGTGAAAAATTTGCGCGACCCCGAGTGGAACATCGCCGCCGGCATCTTCTATGACCGCCACCTGTACCGCAAATGGGACTATCCGGTACCCACCCGGGACCGGCTGCTGCTGGCGTTCGCCAGCTACAACGCCGGTTTCGGCGCCGTGATGCGGGCGAAGAAGAAAGCCGGCGCGGATCCGCCCTTGTTCGAGCGGATCGAACCCTTTCTCCCCCGACAGGCGCGCGGCTATGTGAACCGGATCCTGGCGCTCAAGCAGGAGCAGAAGCGGCGCCGCCTGCACGGCCTGGAGAAGTACCTGGCCGGCGGTCACTCCAGCAGCGGGGCATAGATCCACCCCCGCAGCCGCGTGCCGGGCACACCCACGTGCCGCCACTTGCGGCCGTGAGCGCCCAGGACGAGGACCGGCGTCCCCCGGGGCAGCACCTTGATGCGTTTCGCCTTGGTGCTGGGTTTGGCGCGCAGGCTGGCCCTGTTGGCCTTGACCTTGACCGTCGGTCCGAAGACCTGCCATTCCTTCTGAAGGGCATCCAACAGTTTCGCCTCGGGCCGGGCCCGGGCCAGCCGCCGGCGCAGCCACTGTCGGGCCTCCGCGTGACCCAGGCGGGCCGCCTCCAGATAGTAGTCGAGGGCTCGGGCCTTCTTGGCCTTGTCGCGCACGTCCAGCTCCATGAGCTGGCCCAGTGCGAACCAGGCATCGGCGTTGCCGCCCCGCGCGGCCTTCAGCCACCAGCGCTCGGCCTGCTCGTCGTCGATGCGCAGCCCATAGCCGTTGTGATAGAGCCAGCCCAGCAGGTAGGCGGCGCGGGTGTCTCCGTCCTTTTCGGCCAGGCGGCGCAGCACGCAGTAAGCCTCGGCATAATCGCCCTCGCGCATGGCGGCCTCGGCACTCTCGTAGAGCGTCTCGGGATCGGGTGCGGCCGGCTCCGCCCCCGTTCCCCGGGGAGGCGTGTCGCCGGCCCGACCGCAGCCGCACATCGGGGCGGTGAGGGCAAGCACCAGCAGGAGCCTCGGTGTGGGGGGTGACGTCTTCCGTGACATCGCCGCCGTCCGGGAGCAGCGGCGTTCAGACGGCCCCGACGGCCACCCGGGCCCGGTCCACGTCCGCGGTGTGACCCGCCTCGGCCAGCACGGTGCCCAGGGCTTCGACACAGCGTCGCACGTTCTCCTGCCGGCAGGTCTGGCCCATGAGCCCGATCCGCCAGATCCGGCCCGCCAGCGGACCGAGACCGGCGCCGATCTCCAGGTCGTGCTCGTGCAGCAGCCGCGCGCGCACCTGTGCTTCGTCGATCCCTTCGGGCACGCGCACCGCATTGAGTTGGGGGAGGCGGTATTGCGGGTCCACGATCAGTTCGAGGCCCAGCGCTTCCAGCCCGTCACACAGGCGCTCGTGGGTCTGGCGGTGTCGCCGCCAGGCCGCCTCGAGGCCTTCCTCGCGCAGCAGCAGCAAGGCTTCGTGCAGGGCGTACAGCGCGTTGACCGGCGCCGTGTGATGGTAGGTGCGTTTGCCTGCCCCGCCCCAGTATCCGAGCACCAGGTTGAGATCCAGGAACCAACTGCGCACCTTCTCCTTGCGAGCGCGGATCTTGTCCAGGGCGCGTTCGCCGAAGGTCACCGGCGACAGTCCGGGAGGAGCCGACAAGCACTTTTGCGTGCCGGAATACACGGCGTCCAGCTCCCAGGCATCCACCTCCAGTGGTATGCCACCCAGTGAGGTGACGGTGTCGGCGATCACCAGGCAATCGTGTTCGTGGGCCAGTCGGGCCAGGGTCGCCGCGTCGGAACGGGCGCCGGTGGAGGTCTCGGCGTGCACGAACGCCACGATGCGGGCGTCGGGGTGGGCCTTCAGGGCATCTTCGATCTTCTGCGGATCGACCGGATCGCCCCAGGCGTCGTCCACCATCACTGCGGTGCCGCCGGACCGTTCGACGTTCTCGCGCATGCGCTCGCTGAACACACCGTTGTGTCCGATGATCACCTTGTCCCCGGGCTCGACCAGGTTGACGAAACAACTCTCCATGCCCGCCGAGCCGGGCGCCGACACCGGAAAGGTGACTTCGTTGCGCGTGCGGAACGCGTATTGCAGCAGGGCCTTGACCTCGTCCATCATGTCGGTGAAGGCCGGGTCGAGATGCCCGATGGTCGGCCGGGCCATGGCCTCCAGGACGCGCGGATGCACGTTGGAGGGACCGGGGCCCATGAGTAGGCGCTTGGGCGGCTGGAAGGGTCGGAAGCGCATGTCTCGTGCGTGATGAGCTCTGACGGTTGCCGTGCTGGCGAGTATAGGGGAAGCCTCGCAAAGCGTCACGAATCACTCGGCCCGGCGATCTCCGCGCTGGAAACCACGAGGATACGGCATGGCCAAGTTCTACGAGCGCATCGAACCCAAGTTGAAGGCCTTCATCGAGCAGCAGCACCTGTTTTTCGTCGCCACCGCCCCTTGCGAAGGCCGCATCAACCTCTCGCCCAAGGGGGGCGACAGCTTCCGCGTGGTGGACGAGCGGACCGTGGCCTGGCTCGACTATACGGGCAGCGGCGCGGAGACGGCCGCCCATATCCAGGCCGACGGCCGGATGACCGTGATGTTCTGCAGCTTCGACGAGCGCTCCAAGATCCTGCGTCTGTACGGTCGGGCCCGGAGCGTGCGCGAGGGCGACCCGGAATGGCCCGTGTGGTTGGAGCGCTTCCCCGCCATCCCCGGAACGCGCCAGGTGGTGGTGATGGACGTGGAGAGCCTGCAGACCTCCTGCGGGTTCGGGGTCCCGCGCTATCGATATCTCGGCGAGCGGGACCAGTACGCGCGCTGGGTGGCCAAGAAGGGCGGCGAGGAGGGCCTGCGCGCCTACCGGGCGGAGCGCAACCGCCGCAGCATCGACGGACTGGAGACGGGATTTTGACCGCTTGCGAGGTGGCCCGTGCGTTCAGCCGCGGCGGAGCTGGCCCTTGCGCGATTCGGCCTCCACGAACACGCGCCGGATTTCCGGGAAACGCCGACGGACTTCGCGCTCGAAGGCGGCGATCCGTTGTTCGATCTCGCCCGCGCTGAGATCGTCCCGGAAGTCCAAGGCCACGTTGAGCAACACGTACTCCGGGCCCATGTGCAGGGTCAGCACCTCATTGACCGCTTCCACGCCCGGCAGCTTGCGCGCCAGGCGGCGGACCCAATCCACCGTCTCCGCCCGCGCGCTCTCGCCGATGAGCAAGCCGTGGGTCTCGACCGCGAGCCAGACCGCGGTCACCCCCAGGATGAGGCCGATGATCACCGAGGCCACACCGTCGAAGACGGGCATCTCCAGCAGATGGGCCGCCGTCACCCCGGCCAGGGCCGCCAACAACCCGAGCATCGCGGCACTGTCCTCGAACAGCACCACGAACAGCGTGGGATCCTTGCCCCGGTGCACCGCCTCGAAGTAACCCAGGCGTCCCTTGGCCCGTCGGAACTCATGCAAGGCCACGGCCCATGAGACCCCCTCGAAGACAACGGCCAGACCGAGCACCACGTAATTGACCAGCGGCTTTTCGATGGGGGAGGGATGCAGAATCCGGTGCACGCCTTCGTAGAGCGAGACTCCGGCCCCCAGGGCGAAGACGAGCAGTGCCACCACGAAGCTCCAGAAATAGACCTCCTTCCCGTAGCCGAACGGATGCAGGCGGTCGGCCGGGCGGCGGGCCCGCCGTAGACCGTAGAGGAGCAATACCTGATTGCCCGTGTCCACCAGAGAGTGGATTCCCTCGGAGAACATGGCCGAGCTGCCGGTGATCACGGCCGCGCCGAATTTGGTGAGCGCGACCAGGAGATTGCCGAGCAGGGCGGCGACGATCACGCGAATGGAGGCGTGGGCCGACACGGGGGGATCAATACGCCGCGCGTGACCGGGGACGGCCGGGGTCCACCGTCTCCAGCCCCATCACCTCGTCCATCGGTGCGGGCCTGTGGATCAGATAGCCCTGGGCGTAATCGACCCCGGCCTCGCGCAGGGCGACGAGCGTCTCTTCGTTCTCCACGAACTCGGCGATGGTCTCGATCTCCAGGATCCCGGCGATCCGGGTGACCGCCTGAACCATGGCCGCGCTCAGCGGTTCGTGACACAGGTCGCGCACGAAGCTGCCGTCGATCTTGAGCACGTCCACGGGCAGGCGCTTGAGATAGGTGAACGAGGACAGGCCGCTGCCGAAGTCGTCCAGGGCCACCTGACAACCCAGCTCGCGCACCGCGCTCAGGAACCGTTCCGCTTCCCGGAGGTTGCTGATCGCGGCCGTCTCCGTGATCTCGAAACACACCTGGGCGGGATCGACCGCGCTGGACCGGAGACGGTCGCTGATGAACTCCAGGAGATCGCTCTGACCGAGCGAGGCGCCGGAGACATTGATGGACAGCATGGGGTGTTCGGCCGCGGGCAATTGGCGGTGATGCCGATCCAGTTTGTCCAGGGCGGTGGCGATGACCCAGCGGTCCAGCCGGTCCATGAGGCTGTAGCGCTCGGCGGCGGGGATGAACGCACCCGGCATCACCATCCGTCCCTGCGCGTCGCGCATCCGGAGCAGGACCTCGTAATGGGGACGGGAAGCAGCGGCCCGCACCGGCACGATGCGTTGGGCGAACAGCTCGAACCGTTCCTCTTCGAGTGCCTGTTTGATGCGGGAGACCCATTGCATCTCATTGTGCCGTTGCTGCAGCTCTTGGTCGTCGGGCTCGTAGAAATGGATCCGGTTGCGGCCCTTCTCCTTGGCCATGGCGCAGGCCACGTCCGCACTGGCCAGGACGGCGGCCACACTCGGCGTATCGGGGGCGACGGGCGCCACGCCGATGCTGGCACTGAGCTGGAAGACCTGGTCCTCCCAGACGAAGCGGAACGCCCCGATCACCCGATGGATGGCCTGGGCGCGGTCGATCGCCCCGGTGGCCTGGCAGTCACGCAGGAGGATACCGAACTCGTCCCCTCCCAGACGGGCGACGATGTCCGTGGAGGGTATGGTACGCCCCAGTTCGGCGCCGAGCTGGCGCAGGACCTCGTCGCCGGCCATGTGGCCGCAGGTGTCGTTGATGACCTTGAACTGATCCAGGTCCACATACAGGAGCGCATGACGTGCGTGGCGGCGTTTGGCATCCTCCAAGGCCAGCCCCAGATGGCGCTCCAACGCTCTGCGGTTGAGCAGGCCGGTGAGACTGTCGTGGCGGGCCTGATAACGGAGCTGTTCCTCGGCCACCTTCCGGGTGCTGATGTCGGTGCAGATCACCACGTACCGGTTCGGCGTCCCCTCCGAGTCCACGAAGGGCACACCGGTGGCGCTGAGCCAGAGCACGCCGCCATCGGCAGGCTGGTTGGAGATCTCACCGTGCCAGACGCGTCGGTCGCGCAAAGTCTGCCACATGCCTTCGAACACCCCGGCATCGCCCGCGGGCCAGAAAGACCGGTAATGACGTCCCAATACCGATTCACGGCGCATGCGTACGGCGTTGCAGAATTTGTCGTTGGCGTAGGTGATGATCCCCCGCGGGTCCAGCACGAGCACGATGGCATGCTGGTCCATGGCGAACTGCTGGAACTGCATGTCGGCCATGGTGCTCTGCAGCCGGGCGGAGATCCTCCGCAGCCGGACGAGCACCGCCGTGAGATACACGAGCAGCAGGACGGCCGCCCCGAACAGCATCCAGCGGTACCGTTCCACCGCCCGGATGAGCGTATCGCGCTGGCGCGCATAGATCGCGGACAACGCGTCGGCCCGGGCGCTCACCGGCACCCGTTCGATCTCACCCATGAGGGTGTCCACCTTCGGCTTGAGTTGCGTGATCAACGAGGCAAAGGCCGTAAACCGCTCGATGTCCGCGGCGAGCAGCGACTCCACGGTGGCGGCCGCCTCGGCCAGTTCCGCGAGATTGAGCGGTAGGTCGGAGGGAGGCGGTCCGTTTTCGGCCATCAACTGCAGGACCTCGGCGGTCACCCGCTCCACCAGACGCCGCAGGTCCCGCCGGGTGGAGGTGGACAGGGCGGTTTCCTGGTCGATGCCATCGACCAGGTTTCGCGATGCCTCCGGAAGATAGCGCAGGTTGAAGCGAAGCACCGCATTGTTGGTCTTGAAGGTCTCCACCAGCTCGAGTTTGTCATCGACGGCCCCGGCCAGCGCCTCGAGTGAGGGGCGGCTCTTCTCACCGCCGAGTTCCTCGTCGTGGTGCCGCAGCTCGTCCATCAGCAGCCGCATCCTGCGAGTCTCTCGCACGAGGCCGTCGTAGTTCCAGAGCAGCCCCAGGCGGGTCTCGAAGACCTGGAGCGTCAGGCGGGCATCGGCCTCCTTGATCCCGGCGAGATCGCTGGAGACGGCCGCATATCGCTCCACCGGCACGGCCCCCAGGAACAGGAGCAGCGCGAGCAGGCCGGCGGCGGCGAGCGCGAGCGCGGCATGGAACCAGCTCCGATTCACCGCGGGGACTCCGGCTGAGGCGCCGTCAGACTGTGCAGAAAGGCCACGAGGCAGTCCATGTCCTTCTCTGGGACTTCGCGGCCCAACTGATATCGCGCGACGATGCGTACGGCGTCCTCCAGCGTTCGTGCGGATCCGTCATGGAAATAGGGCGCGGTGAGGGCCACGTTGCGCAGGCTCGGCACACGGAAAACGCGCCGGTCGTTCTCTCGGCCGGTGAGGCTGTAACGGCCGAGATCCGTCGGGACGAGTGTCTCCCGGCCCTCATAGGGCGAGCCGAAGATTCCGAAGCGCGCGAGCAGGTTGCCCCCCACGTTCACGCCCTGGTGGCAGGAAACGCAGCCGTAACGGTGGAAGGTCCGGTACCCACACAGCGCTTCCTCGGACAACGCATTCCGGTCGCCGCGCAGATAGCGGTCCAGCGCGGCATTCGGCGTGATCAGGCTGCGCTCGAACTCCGCGATGGCCCGGGTGACGTTCGTCGCGGTCAACCCATCGGCGAAGGCGCTTTCGAACTCTGCGACCAGGGCAGGGTCGGCGCGCAGGCGGTGCAGAGCGCCAGGCCAGTCCGCCCCCATGTGCTCCGGGTTCTCGATCACGGAACGGGCCTGCGCTTCCAGGGTCTCGTGTTCGGCCCGCCAGCCGAAGGCGAAGTTGAGCGAGACGTTGAGCAGGGTGGGCACGTTGAATTGCCTGGCCGAGGCCTCGGGAACGAGCGAGAGGGAGCGTCTGCGCCCATCGGTATAGGCATGTGTGGGGTCGTGACAACGTGCACAGAAGATGCTGCCGTCTCCGGACAGTCGGGTGTCGAAGAAGAGCCGTCGGCCGAGCGCCGCCCGGGTCCGGTCCACATGCGTTCGCAGGGGAATCGGAGCGATGGCACGCGGCACGGAAGCAGCCGGCTTCGCGTGCAGGAGGCCGCCCCCGCTCGGAAACAACGCCAATGAGACGGAGCAAACGACTCGACCCCAAAAGGCCAGCGTCCGTCCTCGGGTCGATCGACCGGCGACAGACTCCGATTTCGGATTCGCCATCTTCCCTGTCGCTTGATCTATTCCGAACGCCCGCGGGCGCCTCTGTACTCCACCTGTCCGCCGCTTCCTGTCGGCGCGACCGGACTGCGCGGATCCTGTATGGGCGGACTGGACGCGTCCGCTCGCGGAGGTCGGACCAGGACGTCTGGCCCCTGCGCCGCGTCACGGTCACGCGCCGGGATTCCGCGAATCCAAGTCTAGCGCAAGCGTAGCGCCCATCGGGCGGCATCCGATCAGGAAAAGTGCGCGTTGCATCCCAAGAACGGGAGCCGAAGTCCGCACGATCCGCAAAAACGTGGATCCGATCGGTGAAATGGCCTTGTCACGCGCGCGCCGGCAACGCCGCCGGTGAACCACTGGGGGAGGGGGTGATACGGATACGAAGTCGGTTCGCGCAGGTTACACAGCGCGAATGCCCCGCAGGATTTTGTCGTCCCCGGAGCCATTGTCGTCCCCGGAGCCGCCGTCGTCCCCGGAGCCGTTGTCGTCCCCGGAGCCGTTGTCGTCCCCGGAGCCGTTGTCGTCCCCGGAGCCGTTGTCGTCTCCGGAGCCGTTGTCGTCTCCGGAGCCGTTGTCGTCCCCGGAGCCGTTGTCGTCCCCAGGTTCCGCGGCCTCGATCTTTCGGGCGCGAAGATGCCTCGGATTTTCCGGGTAGGGTGCGCCTTCCACCTTGACCCGCATCCCCTCGCGCAGGCCTCCTGGGGGGAGTCGGGTCGCGGCGTCATAGGCTACCTCGTAGTCGCCCAGCGAAAAGGTCCCTGTATCCCCCGTGACGACGAGGTTTCGGACGATGCCTTCGATCTTGGCCTCGAGCGCGCCACCGTCACCCGAGTCGCCCTCCTCTCGCTCGATGCGCAGGGCGAGCAGCACCCCGCCGCTTTGCAGGGCCCGGATCTCCACGGGGTCCCCCGGCCGCAGGTCGGACAGCCGCAGTGCCCCGCCATCGTCCGTGCTGATCACGGTTGCTTCGTCCACGAGCACGGTGAGAACGGAAGCCGTTGCGGCTTTCACCATGAGTCGTGAACCCTGTGTGTCGACGCCTTGGACGCGCCCTTCGATCTCCACCTCGGCTTGACGACTCTCCACGGTCTCGGCCACCAGCACGCCCCCGCTCAGCACCCCTTCGACCTTCACGCGGCGGCCGTTGCCCATCGTGTCGACCAGGGAAGCCGGCTCGAAGCGCGCGCCGCTCGCGTCCACCTGCTGCGTTCCCACCCGGAAGGCGCCGATACCCTGGAATCCCGCGACCAGTCCCTCCACGCTGGCATCCGCCGCCTCGGGTAGTGGCGAGGCCAGGAGTGCCACCTCCTGCGCGTAGACGCTCACCGGGTCCGCCGTTTGGAAGAGTCCTCGCACCCGCACGATCTGGCCTTCGACGAGCCCCTCGGCGGGCAGCCGGGTGCCGACGTCGAACCGCACCGTCGTCGCGCCGAGCTCGAACGTGCCCCCGTCCGGGCCACCTTGCAGACGGCTGACCGTCCCCAGCAGACGCACGGGGGCCCCCGGACCCGAGTCCGCCGCAAGCGCCAGGCGGCTGGCCTCCACCCTTCCACTGCCGGCGTCCACGAATCCGGTGACTTCCACGAACATGCCGGGCGCGAGGGAGTCGGGTGCGAGCCCCGCGAACACGGTATCGCCCTTTTCCACCTCGACCTGGGTGGCGAACACGGGAAACCGAAGGACCCGTGTGTCGTTCGGATCGGGCTGTGGAGCGGCGCCGATCGGGCCGATGAGGTCCGGATCGTAGACGACGCGCCGGGCCCGGCCGCGCCGCCGTTGGTCGTCGAGGCTGCCCTCCACGGTCACCACCATCCCCACGGCCAGGTCCCGCTCGGAGGCGGGGCGTCCATCCACCTGCACCTCGGCGTCTGTCACGTCGAACTCGACGCCATTGACGAAGATGCTTCCGAAACCGGCGATCGGACCGCTCACCACGCCCGTGCCCCCGATCCCTCCGCCGGCCACGGACAGGGTGTCGCCCCCGCACGACGCCAGTAGAAGGACCGTCAGGATCGCACCCAACGGGTGCAACCGTTCAAACGTTCGGTGTCTCGTGTTCATTGTTCGCATTCCCATCGTTGGGCGCGTCCAGGGATTGGTGGATCTCGTAGATACCCAGGCCCAGGCGCACGCGACCATTGCCGGAAACGCCCGGCGTGGCATCCCGGTCGTGTCGGGCGAGCCAGTCGTCGAGCTGCTCCAGGACGTTCTGGCTCAGGCGCGTTGCGAGCCGTTCGAACGCCTCGACGTATTCTTCGGGCACGTTGTCGTAGAGCACCTTGCGCTGGAACCGCGCTTGTTCCGGCGGATGGGTGAGATTGTGGTCGATGGTTTCGATGAGGTCACGGGTGTCGGTGCCCAACACCTGCAGCTTCTCCTCGTCGCCGGTGGCGGGTACGTAGCCCCGCGCGGTCAGCCGGTACTCGCCGTG
>Ga0256841_1001910_pt1 | contig 17185 bp, 14 predicted proteins | sample 356308metaG_FD_185971 | JGI IMG/M metagenome (GOLD analysis project Ga0256841, IMG submission 185971) | Hydrothermal vent microbial communities from Mid Atlantic Ridge, Atlantic Ocean - 356-308 | ecosystem: Environmental > Aquatic > Marine > Hydrothermal vents | place: Atlantic Ocean: Mid... | reverse complement strand
CTGAAAAAATGCCTCGTTAAAAGTTACGTTCTTGACGCCCACCACATGTCGATCCGATAACTCGATGATTTTATCGACCAACAACATGGGATAGCGATGCGGAAGCAAGCGGGCAATATCCATAGTAGTGTACAGCGGTTCTACATTGGGGTCGTATTTGGGTACACCCTTTAAACGCCTTTGAGCAATAAACTGCTTCTTCAGCAGTTTGGCAAACTCCACATTGGAAAAGTGCCCGGGTTTCGTCGCTACAATTTTACCTTGAATAGGCACGCCCACCAAAGCCAAATCTCCTATGACATCCAACAACTTATGCCGGGCAGGTTCGTTCTCAAACAACAGCTGAGTAGTACTCAACACGCCGGCTTCATCCACCTTTAAGCCCTTGTACTCTACATCCAGTTTTTTAGCCAGCGAAGCCAACTCCTCTTCGCTCACCGGTCGATCGGCAATCACCACCGCATTGTCCAAATCTCCCCCTTTGATCAGGCCCTGCGAAGCCAGGGTTTCCACCTCGTGTAAAAAGACAAAGGTGCGCGCCGGTGCAATTTCCTTTTCAAAGTCTTCCAGGGCGTGGAGCGAAGCAAACTGCTGCCCCAAAACCGGGGAGTTGAAATCCACCATGGCCGTGAGTTCAAATTTGCCGGAAGGCAAAGCCAGCAACTCCGTTCCCGTAACCTCATCTCTGTAGGATATGGGTTCTTCAATGACAAACACCTCGCCCTCTTCCGCTTGCTCCTCAATGCCTGCTTCCTTAATCTTCTCGACTATGAGGCGAGCACTTCCATCGAGAATGGGTGCTTCAGGGCCGTTCATCTCAATCAGCACATTGTCCAAGCCCATGCCGCGCAAAGCAGCCAAGACGTGTTCCACGGTATGTACCTGAGCCTCCCCTTGCCGCAAAGTGGTGCCCCGGTTTGTAGAAACTACCTGGCTCACATCGGCCTTAATCACAGGCTCGCCCTCTAAATCGATGCGCTGAAAGCGAAAACCGTGCATTGGAGGGGCCGGCTTAAAAACCATACGCACGGGCTTCCCCGTATGCAGGCCAACCCCTTCCAAAACGACTTCTCTTTTTATTGTTTTTTGTTTCATCTGTTTGGCAACGTCTGTCTTCAAAGATGGATGTTTTCAATGGGTAAAACTTGCTGCTCGTCATGCCTGTGGCTTATCCGGCAGACAGTTTTTCTCCACTTCTTTAAGGCGCCGGAGCAAATCCGGCAATTGCTTAAATACGGCATAAGAGCGCAAAAAATCTCGATAAGGAATGGCCGGAGAGCCATACCAGGCAGAACCTTCTCGCTCAATGCTTGCCGCTATGCCGCTTTGTGCCTGAATTTTTACACCGTCGGCTACCCGAATGTGGCCGACAAAACCAACCTGACCGCCTATTTGGGTGTGCTTGCCAATTTGCGTACTTCCGGCAATACCCGTCTGGGCCGCTATTACCGTGTGATCACCAATGCGCACATTGTGAGCGACTTGGATGAGATTGTCCAGTTTCACCCCTCGCCCAATCAGCGTAGCACCCATAGTCGCGCGATCAATCACCGTATTGGCACCGATCTCTACCTCGTCTTCAATGACGACCCGCCCCAATTGCGGAACTTTTTTGTAGCTGCCGTCTTCCTGCGGGGCAAAACCGAAACCATCACTGCCCACCACCACATTTGCGTGCAAAATGCAATGGCGCCCAATGCTACAAGCTCGATAGATCTTCACGCCCGGATGCAAAACGGCACCTTCCCCGATTTCTGCCTCTTCACCCACATACACCTGTGCCAGCAACCGAGCATGAGCCCCTATTTTAGCCCCTCTCTCAACCACTACAAAGGGACCGATATAGACATCTTGCCCGATTTCCGCCTCGGGATGAATCTCAGCGCGATCGGAAATGCCCTTTTTGTCGCCCTGTTGTTCCTGCCCGAAACGCTCCAACAAAAAGGCCAAAGCGGCATAAACATCCCGCACCCGGATTAAAGTTGCGGAAACGGGCTTGCGGGGAACAAAATCCTCACTCACCAGCACTGCCGTAGCCGTAGTGGAATAAAGCTGTTCTTCGTATTTTGGATTAGACAAAAAGGAAATGCTCCCCTTCCCTCCTTCTTCGATGCGGGAGGGTCTGTCTATCAGCGCATCAGGGTCTCCTTCGACACGGCCGTTTAAAAGGCGGGCCAATTGGCCTGTAGTGATTTGCATGCGGCAAAGATAGTAGATTTGGGCTTTAAGCTCATAGTTTTGTCAGGGCTTTCGCCAAATGCAATACCGAGGGAAAAACCCGCACTTCACCCCTCCTTTTGTGCCAATGCAGATAATCCGCTTCTAACGCCCAAACGGGTAAAGACCACAAGCAAGCCTCCTGTACCGCCATGCCAAAAGTCTCGAAAAGAGAAACACTCAACAACAAGCGCGCCCGGGCATATAAGGCTTGCAAGTCCTCGTGAGGCAATGCCCCCCAATGTCGCAGCACACCTTCTTTAGCCAATTCATCCAATAAGATGCGACAACGGCGAGCATACGCATCATCCTCTCTTTGCGAACCCACCATCCACACCTCAACACCTCTGTCCCGCAAAGCCTTTGCCTCGCTCTTCAAAGCTTGCAACATGGGTAAAACCCCCTTTACCGCCTGTAAAGAACACACCCACAAGACAGCATTTTCACCTCCCTCTGCTTCGGCTCTTCTCCAAGAACTTGGCCGGCTTTGCCCGGGAGGGTGGAAACGCAAAGACAGGGAAGGATTCAAAACAGCCAGTTCTTTAAACACGGCTTCGCCCGTACAAATCACGGCATCAAAGCCCTCCAAAACTTTCAACTGACTTTTCAACAAATCTTCATCGCGCGGATAAAATGAACTGAGATAGTGCAACAAGAAAAACTTTTCACCGGGCCGATCGAAAAAATCGGTCAAAGCAGCCAATTCATCAAAGTACAGCGAATCAAAAAACAGGCTATCCGCTTCTGCAAATCGAGATTTTTTCCATTCCAACCAGTCCATTTGCCGAAAGGCCAGGCCTAAACGCGCCCAATCTGTCATCAGCAACCGGTTGTAGCGATTACCTCCCGAAGGGAAAGAAGCCGGATCAGGAGCTACCAAGACGTTCACTGCACAACACCTTCATAAGAGGCTTTAGCCTGGTGAGATTCGTGCAAAACGATGCGCAACCTTCCGGCAAAAGCACTAGAACGTGTCAGCGCCTCTGCCAAACGAGTATGGATGTAATGCGCCAAAAACTCCGTAGTCGTGAGCTGCCCATCAAATTCGGGCAGGGCATCCAGGTTTTGGTAATTCAAAGGCTCCAGTACATTTTTCAACAGTTCGTCTGCAAGACCTATATCAATCACCACATTACAAGCATTTAACTGCTCTGTCATAAATTCCGCATCGACCACATAGGTAGCCCCGTGCAAGTTTTGTGCAGGACCGAAATCAGCTCGAGGTAAACTATGGGCAATCATGATATGCCGACGAACGGACAGGGTGTACATAGCTCAAAGAGATTTTAAAAGAAAGACTCATAGCCCCACAAAATTTTCTTCAGCACGTTGTGCTGCATCAGCATCAAATCCTGCCCGTTCCAATCCACGTGATAGCGAACCACAACAGCCGTTTTACCTTCTTGATTAACCACTGGAGTTTCAATGGGAAAAAGGCGCAAACGAGTTTCTTTATCTTCCTCATTTTTGATGGTAATCAAGGCAAAGGGAACTGTCTGCAAGATGGAATCCCGCTTGGCTGCAGGCAAACCGTTTTCATAAGATTCGGCTCCTATCTGGCGAAAGCCCTGCAAGTAAGCCTCTACAATCGAAGCATTCAAAGGCTTATTGATGGGAGGAGTAAATTCGTAAAACGGATGCAAACCGTACTGACCCTCAGCTTTTTTCTCCAGAATAAAAGACTGGTTTTGCTGCTTGGGGTACTCTATGCTCACGTAGCGAATGCGATCCGGATTTTCGCGCACAACGGTTTTGTCTCTCCAATCATCCCCCGTAATCATGAATTGACCAACAATGCTGCCACGTATTGAGGGGTTATAAACCACATAAGGCTTTTCTGCTCCTTCCATAATGGCATAAGTACCAACACCATCGGCAGTAGGAGAGCCCAGATAGTACGTTTTGATGTTTTCACCTTTTTTGTCATACAACTCTACTTTGATACCCTTTGTGGCCAAATCCTTCACCATGGTGGGAACAGCTGCATGAGCTGGCAAATAATAGACCTCCAAATACTGAATATGGTGCAACAATTCTTTCATGACATGGGGATTGGCCGGGTACTTTTCGTTGTAAATCCATCCTTTGTTACTGCGTTCCAACAAAGTAGAGTGGCCTCGCCGATCGGCAATAAATATTTTGTGCACCCGCTCGATATCCGGAACGGCAAACTGTCTATCCCAACTTTCAGAACTTCGTTTCGCGCTGTTGGTCATCAGGTAAAAAGCCGTTAACCCGCCTAAAACAAAGACCAAAACCAGCCACAACAAAACATTTTTGTTTTTCATCACAAATTCATCTTTTTGTTTGTATTCAGATTAAATCGGGAAGAACCAATGGACAGCAACCAAAGCAGTTGCAGCCCATCATACAACACCATGGAAACTTCCCTCCCCTATCTTCTCCCTGCACTAAAAGGCATATTTTCGTTTTCGCAGATAGTGATACAGCAGCGCAAAGAGTAACAGGAAGATAAGAGGAAGCAATATGTTGAATACCTGCCAATAGGTTTGTTCCTTTCTGGCACGCACCTGGTCCAGCAAACGCAATTTGACTTCCTTCCCACGGGCTTCCATCACGCCCACCTCATCCAAAAGGTATTCGATGCTGTTCAGCAGAAAGTCCTTGTTGGCATACATGCGCTGCTCGTAGCGGTTAAAGCCCAGAGGCGTACTCGTACCGGCTTGGCGGTCCACAATAAAATTGTAAGCCACATCTCCATCTGCTACCACCAACATGCGATTGGGCACACTGCGGGTCTTAAACTCCATGCCTATCTCGTCCAAACCCGCCTGCATGCTTTCGCTGAGACGGTTCTCGTAAAGAGACGGAAACTCCCCCTCTAACAAGACAGCCAACGGAATATTGGATTCCTTGAACTTCTGAGGATCCAAGGGATAGTGCAGCATCTGAAAAGTAACATAAGCCGGTGAAAACTGCTCTTTGCTGTACTTCGAACTGCTCAACAAAATGGTTTTCCGAACCGGCGTCTTTGTACGGATGGTATCTAAGCGATTGGCAAAGAAAAAATTGACACCATCTACCCCTTTCACGATAAGGTGTTCCGTGCGCGGAACCGACACGATGTGATAAGGCCATTTGAAAAGCTCTATCTGAGGCTTTCCTCCCTGTACACCAACCACCTGCGGAATTTTAGAACACTGCAAATCCTGAACAAGAGAAGGCTGCAAACGCGCACCATACTTAAACAGTAAATCATCTAAGTTCAAATCGTATTCAGGCGGCACAAAGCCTTCTCGTCCTGCCAGGCTATCCAGAGAGATAGCCAAGCGATCTAACAGGAAAATCACTTTCCCGCCATTCATCACGTACTGATCGAGTTTAAACTTGTCCTTTTCCGAAAAAGGCTTAGTGGGTTTGGCAACGATCAAAAGCGATATTTCTTTAGGTATGGCATAGGTGCTGTCCATGGTAAACCGCCCTACGTCGTAATAGGTGCGCAAAGCTCCGGTGAGATCCTTCGTCTGTAATTCGTCCAACTCACCATGCCCTGTTGTATAGGCAATAAGAGCTTTATTCGGCCGCTTTAATTTGACTATGGCATTGGCAAATTTGTACTCCAACAAACTGATCGAATTGTTCAGCACCACTTCCTGATCCTGCGAACGCTGCTCTTCCAGCAAATTCACCGGCAAAGAACGCCCCTTGTAGTAAAAAATGGCATAGGGATAAATGAGCTTTTCTTCCACGCCTTCTACACCCTGCAAACGAAACAAGACAGGCCGCACACCAATTTCTTCCAACTGCTTGCGCCGCTCATTAAGTTCCTTTGTGCTGACATCCGCTGGAGTCGGATTTTCAAACTCGTATTCCACATAACCCGACCAAGACCGAAAATCATCCAACATCTCGCGAGTAGCTTTTTGCAAGCGCTTAAAACCGGCAGGAAACTCGCCCTCCAACAAAACCTTAACATAAACCACTTCATCCAAATCCTTCAACAACTTACGCGTGGAAGAAGTAATGGTAAAGCGTTTGTCTTCGGTCAAATCCCACTTAAAGAAAAAGGCATTCCCCAAGATATTGAGAAAAAGCAAAATGAGAAATAGCGATACGGTATAAAACCAAGCTTGAGCTTTTTTGCTTTTAAGCATGCTGTTTTAGTTTTTTGCTTTCGCAAAAACGAGTTTTATTTGGCGGAAGCCGGCATCACCACTTTCTACTCTCCAAAGACAAACGCGTCAAAGACAAAAACAAGGCTGTAACGGAAAAGTAATACAACAAATCCCGACTATCTATTACGCCCTTGCTGATGGAAGTATAGTGGTAATCCACCCCCAGCATTTGTACCAAATCATCTCCCCGGCCGACAAAAATCGGCAACTTACTGAAAAAATAAAACCCCCAGTGCATCAAGAAACAAAGGAAAACAGCCAGCAAAAAGGCTATAATCTGATTCTTGCTTAGACTGGACGCAAAAAGTCCGATAGCGATAAAAACCGCTGAGAGCAACAACAAGCCGATGTAAGAACCCCAGATAGCTCCGGAATCGAGATTGCCCTTGGGGTCACCTAGCTGATATTCCGTATAGTAATAGAGCAAAGAGGGCAGCAAAGCAAAAACCACCAGACTCCAATCGGCAAAAAACTTAGCCAGGATAATTTGTAGTTCAGAGACCGGTTTGGTGGCCAACAACTCCAACGTACCCGTTTGCTGCTCTTCGGCAAAAGCCCTCATGCTGATAGCCGGAATGAGAAACAAAAAAATCATCGGAGCCGTATCAAAAAGCGGGCTGAGGGTCGCATAAGGGTAATTGAGTAGATTGGTATCCGGAAAGACCCAAAGCACCAAGCCCATAAGCAGCAAAAAAATGCCAATGACTACATAGCCGATGAGCGAGCTAAAAAAGGCGTTGATTTCTTTCCAATAAATGCTCCACATGAGGTTCAATCGGTTGGCAGGGTTAATTCCTGAAAGACGTTTTCCAATTCCATCACTTCGCGATGCAACTCCACTAAGGGCCACTTTTTTTGAGCGACAAAGAAAAAGAGTTGCTCGCGCAAATCGCTTTCGCAAAACAACAAATAGCGATTATCTCCCAGAGCATGAATTTTGTTCACGCCCTCCATAAGCTTCAGCTCGTCGGGTTGAATGGCCCGGGCAAAACCCAGGGTAATGCGCGAACCCTCGTGCATGTGCATTTTCAAATCATCAATGCGCGAATCTGCCACGAGCTTCCCCCTGTTGATGATCAAAACGCGCTGGCAAATAAGCTCGACTTCCTGCATGATGTGCGAAGAGAAAAGCACGGTCTTTTCTTCCCCCAATTTGCCAATCAGCTCTCGGATTTCTACTACCTGGTTAGGGTCTAAACCCGAAGTGGGCTCATCCAGAATCAAAACTTCAGGATCGTGTATTAAAGCCTGAGCCAAGCCCACCCTCTGGCGATAGCCCTTGGACAAAGCTCCTATCAGCTTACCCTGCTCCAATTTCAGGCCCGTCAGATCAATCATTTCATCCACGCGTTGCCGGGCCTTGGGCAAGCGATGCAAGCCGGCAACAAATTGCAAATACTCGCGCACGTACATCTCCTCGTATAGAGGATTGTGCTCGGGTAAATAACCAATGCGACGACGCACCTCCATAGGCTCTTCCACCACATCAAAGCCGGCAACCTCTGCCTTGCCCGAACTGGGCAAAACAAAACTAGTCAACATCTTCATGGTCGTCGTCTTACCCGCTCCGTTGGGGCCTAAAAAACCCACAATCTCTCCTCTCTTCAACTCAAAACTCAAGGCATCAACCGCCCTTTGTTCTCCATATATCTTGGTGAGTTCCTTGACAACGACTGCCGACATACCCAGAAAAGTATTGTATCGAAAAACTTTATTCCTCTTCCTTACTCAACCCCAAAATTCAAGCAGAAACTCAGCTGCTCGCACCGCCCGCTTAATAAATGACAAACGCGAAAATCGCCCTCTTAAAACGACCTAAATCGCCTTGCCGCAAATGGGGAAGGGCAAAGCTAAGTATTTTTTGTCCAAGTTGGCAGAGCACGAAAAATAAAAAAACCATAAGCCAATGAAAACTAAATATCTCCGCCCCACTCCTACGAACCAAAAGACCCGTATATATTCAAAACCCGTAAACGATTAAGTTTTGAACTGCCTCAGCATCTAAAACCATTTTGCCACGAGCAGAAAGTCCCCTCCAAGACAAGAAAGGGGAAAATCCCACTTAAAATGGCTGAACTTTCACTTCTTCTTCCATGTTTTTATTTCCAAAGGCCCAAATTATTCACTGTATTTTTTAGGCCGTTTGACGTAAATTTTCGTCCTTTGCATGCTGAATAAAGCTCCAAAGGGCTTTGTGTGCGGGGAAAATACGAGGTATAAAATTCGACTTCTACACCTTAAATTATTGTTTCTCCCCACCATCATGCAGGAAAATTGACTCTTGAAACCTCAAAAAAAATTACAAACATGTCAAATAACCCATCTTCGCTTACTACCATAGGTGTCTTTTATGACGGAAACTACTTCCTCCACGTAAGCAATTATTACAACTACATTCACGAGAGACAACGCAGAATCAGCATTCGCGGTCTTCATTCTTTCATCCGCGAACTGGTCGCAGAACTGGAGGGCAAATCAAATTCACGCCAGTGCCAAATCGTAGATGCCCATTATTTCAGAGGGCGCATGAGTGCATCGGAAGCTTCAGCCAAAGGCAACCAGCTCTATTACGACCGCGTTTTTGACGACATCCTGATGTGGGAAGGGGTAATTACCCACTACTTACCTCTGGTTTCCGTCTCAGGTAGAAAGCGCGAAAAAGGCATTGATGTCTGGCTGGCTCTGGATGCCTATGAATTGGCCATGTATAAAAAGTTCGATGTCGTTGTCCTCATCGCTTCAGACGGAGATTACGTCCCTTTGGCCCGCAAACTCAACACCTTGGGTACCCGTGTGATGGTTCTCGCCTGGGAATTCGAATACAACGACGATTTTGGCAACCTGAGAACCACGCGCACATCACAAGACCTGCTGCGGGAAGTTACCTACCCCATCCTCATGCACGAATTGATCGACAACCCTCACGAAGACAACTCAGAGCTGATAGATAGCATCTTTGTGCACAAACAGGCCGAGGGCGAAAACGGGTCTTACCAAAAACCCACTCCCAAACGCACATTCCGCCGCCCGGAAGAAGATGAAGAATACCACACCAGCTACATCATTTCCCTCAAACCGGGCTACGGCTTCATCGAATATCCCGACAACAACCTCTTCTTCCACTACTCGGAAGTGCAGGGTGTGGATTTCAATGAGCTACGCGTCAATGACTTAGTGCGCTTTCAAATCGGTAAAAACGAAGAAACCGGTCAAAACATCGCCGTGCGTGTGAGCCTGGTAGATGATGAATCCCAGGACACCATCCCCGTCCCGGAAGAAGAGCAGGAAATGGATGTCACTTCCGAAGAATCGCAAACGGTAGAACAACCGCAAGAAGAACTACCGACTACAGAAGAGGATACACCGGAACCTGAAGAAGTCTTCGACGAAGAAGCATAAAAAAAAGCGCCGCAAAGCGGCGCTTTTTTTTACGAACCAAAGTCGTCAAAGGCGATGTTTTCTTCAGGCACACCCAACTCATCCAACATCTTCAATACCGCCTGCAACATAAGCGGAGGTCCACACAAGTAGTATTCAATTTCCTCCGGTTCCGGGTGTTTACTCAGATAATTGTCATACACCACCTGATGGATGAAACCCACAGGGCCATCCCAGTTATCCTCGGGCAAAGGCTCCGATAGGGCAATGTGGTACGAGAAATTGTCAAAATCCTTTTCAATAGCCCGAAAGTCTTCGGTATAAAACAACTCCCGCAAAGAACGCCCTCCATACCAATACGATACCTTCCGCTTGGTTTTCAACGTATGAAACAGATGGAAAATATGGGAGCGCAAGGGGGCCATGCCGGCACCACCTCCGATATAAACCATCTCCTTGTCGGTGTCTTTGATAAAAAATTCACCATAAGGGCCCGAAATCATCACCTTATCACCTGGCTTGCGCGAAAAGACATAAGACGAGCAAATGCCCGGGTTGACATCCATCCATGTATTTTTCTTTCGATCCCAAGGCGGCGTGGCAATGCGAATATTCAGCATGACAATGTTCCCCTCGGCCGGGTGATTGGCCATGGAATAGGCCCTGAAAATCGGTTCGTCGTTCTTCATCCTCAAAGACCACAGATCGAATTTATCCCAGTCTTGCTTGAACTTATCCTTGGGTTGAGGAGGACGCGGGCTGATGTCCATGTCCTTAAAATCCACGGTAATAGGCGGCACATCAATCTGAATGTATCCCCCCGGTTGAAAATCCAGGATTTCGCCTTCCGGCAAACGAACGACAAACTCTTTGATGAACGTCGCCACATTGTAATTGGAGACCACCTCACACTCCCACTTTTTGATGCCAAAGACCTCCTCCGGCACTTCCACTTTCATGTCTTCCCGAACTTTAACCTGACATGCCAAACGCACATGCTCCGCCACATCCCGACGCGTCAGGTGGTTCATCTCAGTGGGTAAGACATCACCGCCACCGTCAATCACTTTGCACTTGCACATGGCACAAGTACCCTGCCCTCCACAAGCAGAGGGCAAAAAGATGTCGTTTTCTCCCAAAGCAGTCAGCAAAGATGCTCCGGGTTGCACTTCCAGCAGTTTGCCATCCGGCCCGTTGAGCTCAATCTTAACCGCTCCCTGTGGTACCAACTTGCGCTGTGCCACAATGAGCATAAAAGACAGCAACAAAATCACTGAGCTGAAAACCAGTACCGATAAAAATAGTAAATGCATTCCGTATCTTTTAAAATGACTCGAGCATTCAAACATGCCCGAAGAATCCGCTTTGACGACGGGTTTACTTGGCCAAAGCAGCCGGATCAATACCCATCAAACTCATAAAGGCAATGCCCATCAGACCTGTCAGAATAAAAGCTATGCCTAAACCGCGCAAAGGTGCCGGCACATCCGAATAACGGATCTTTTCCCGTATGGCAGCCAGCAGCACAATAGCCAAAAACCAACCGAAACCGCTACCCAGGCCAAAGGCAACACTCTCCGTAAAGTTGTATTCCCTCGAAATCATGAAAAGTGAGCCACCCAAAATGGCGCAGTTCACCGTAATCAAAGGAAGAAAAATCCCCAGCGAAGCGTAAAGCGCCGGTGAAAATTTCTCCACCACCATCTCCACCAACTGCACCATAGAAGCAATAACGGCTATAAAGAGGATGAACCGCAAAAAAGTCAAATCCGTATGCAACAGCCCATTAGGGCTGAGCAAATACTCATTGATGATCCAGTTGATGGGCATGGTAATGCCCAAAACAAAAATCACAGCCAAGCCCAGGCCAAAAGCCGTTTTAACGGATTTCGACACGGCCAAAAAAGAACACATGCCCAAAAAATAGGCCAAAACCATGTTCTCTATGAAAGCCGATTTGATGAATATGTTGATGGAATCCATTTGTCCTTGCTTTTATACTTGATAAAAATGCCCGTAGATGAGCTTTTAGGAGGCGTCAACCAACTTTGGATTCACCGTGCGCTGAACCCAGATGAAAATGCCAATGATGAACATAGCCGCCACCGGCAAGACCATCAAATTGTTGTTGACATACCAGGAAAACCAAGGGTTCGTCGTGGTGTTAATCCAATAATCGGAAGTTGGCCCGATGATGTTCAAAGCAATAGGCGTGCCGGCAAACAAACTGCCCTTTCCAAACAACTCCCTAATCACCGAAACGCCTATCAAAATCGCACCATACCCCAGGCCGTTACCAATCCCGTCTAAAAAGGCAGGCCAAGGCTTATTCGCCATGGCGAAAGCCTCCAAACGCCCCATGACGATGCAGTTCGTAATGATCAAACCGATGTAAACCGACAACTGCTTGTAAACGGGATAGTTATAAGCCTTGAGCAACAACTCCACCACCGTCACCAAAAAGGCAATGATCACCAATTGTGCAATCATCCGCACCTGCTTGGGAATCTTCCGACGCAAAAGCGAAACGAATAAATTGGAAAAGGCCGTAACAAAAGTTACGGCAACAGCCATCACTACCGAAGGTAAAACCATGGAGGTTACCGCCAAAGCCGAACAAATTCCCAGAACCTGTACTGTAATGGGGTTGTTGTCGTTCAAAGGGTCCAACAAAAGCTTGCGCTCCTTCTTCCCCAACAAAGGTTTTTTCTCCTTGATTTCTTTTACTGCCGTATCTGCCATGACGTCATCATTTTAAAGGCTTCTCTCAGCCCTGAGTTTTTTTAACCGATTGTATGTAGGGCAAGTACCACCCCAAACCCGTTTTCAACATCTGCGTTACTCCGTTGGAGGTCAAAGTCGCTCCGGTTATCGCATCTACGGCATGCTTGTCTCCGGGAGCCGCCCCACCCTTTTTCAAAACAACAGACACAAACTGCCCTTGTTCATCGAAAATCTGCTTGCCGGCAAACTGCTCTGCAAAGTGGGGGTTATCTTTAATCTCCGCACCCAAACCGGGCGTTTCTCCTTTGTGGTCAAAAGATACCCCTACCAAAGTGTTCAAATCGCTGTCCAAAGCGACGTATCCCCAGATATCGTCCCACAGACCTTTGCCCCGCAAAGGAAAGATGTAGTACTTCTTCCCCGCATTGTCGTAAATAAAAACCGGCATCTCGCGCTCTTGCGCAGGCTCTTTCCAAACTTTCGCAACATCAATTTCATCCCCTCCCTCTTGCCGAATGATTTTTCCGGAAGCATCTACCACAATAGCCTGTACTTGGTTGTCGAAAAAAGACAACACATCATCCGGCGACATGGTATTCAGGTCTTTGCCTTTCGGCAAATACTTGGCCACAGCCGACAAAATGGCCTTTTTCGTAAAGAGCTCTTCGTTCTTTTCCGCCAAAGGCTCCGTAGCCTGTCGCAGCATGGTCAAAGACAAAGCCACCACAGAAGTCAGCAGAAAAGTAAAGACAATGATATATCGATTGTTCACAACCTTGTAGTTTTTGGCGAAAGCCCAACCGGGACTCTCAGAAATTGAAAACTTATGCTTTCTGTGTTCTCCACCTGATGTTAGCACGCTTCACCAAGTGGTCAATCAAAGGCGCTGCAGCATTCATAAACAGAATGGCTAACATCCAACCCTCAGGATAAGCTACATTCACCACGCGAATAAACATCCCCAGCATACCAATCAAAAAGCCATAAACCCACTTTCCGGTATTCGTAGCTGCCGCCGTAACGGGGTCTGTAGCCATAAAAGCCATGGCGAAGAAAAAACCTCCCATGAAAAACTGATATTGCCAAGGCACCTGCATAAAGGGCGTTGCGCCCCAAAGATTAAATACCCATCCCATAAAGGCCGCACCCAAAAACATGCTCACCATAATCCGCCAGTTGGCGATGCCGGTAACGAGTAAAAACAGCGCACCGGCCAAAATCAAGGGCTTGGAAGTCTCTCCAATAGAGCCGGGAATAAAGCCCCACCACATGTGCGACAAACTGTAATGAGGCACCTGGGTAACGGCTTCCCAACCTCCCTTAGCTGCTAAAGCCAAAGGCGTTGCTCCAGTAAAAGCATCCGCGACTGCCTGACCGCCAGAGCCAAACTCCGCCCAGCCCAAAGAGTGAAACAAACCGTCAAAAAGGTGATAAATCCAACCGTACTCCATGCCCTGATAGGCCATACCCACTTTTTCTATGCCCGAAATCCAAACCTCATCGCCCGAAATGCTCTGTGGATAAGCAAAGAAAACAAAAGCACGGGCCAGCAAAGCGATGTTAAAAACGTTCATGCCCGTGCCGCCAAAAGCCTCCTTGCCAATCCAAACGGCAAAAACGATGGACAAGGCCAAAATCCAGAGCGGCAAATCCGGCGGCATAATCAGCGGAATCAAAGCCCCCGTTACCAAATACCCCTCTGCAATGGAGTGCCCCTTGCGCGAAGCCATAAAAAATTCAATGCCCAGACCCACAGCATAAGACACCACAAACAAGGGCACCAACTTGATTAGCCCGTAAACCAGCTTCAAATGCCAGCCCTCCCAAAGGCCGGTGTATTGGCCCAAAGCCGTAAAGTGCTGATGGCCAATGTTGTAGGTGCCCAGCAAATACGACAGCTGCAAGGCCAACACCACAAAAATCATGGTGCGCTTCAAATCTATGCGATCCCGAATCTGCACGCCCTGAGGAGCCGTCACCTCATTGGGCGTAAAGAAAAAGGTGAACATGCCGTCGTAAAAGGTATGCAAAAGCGGCCGCTTCTTCTTATCCGGCTCTATGCGCTTGAGAAAGCGCAACAATTTGGGTTCTTTCTTCATGGTACCAAGCTATGGTATGCGTTGAAAAACATAGACAACACGACAATTCACGATTGCTCGCGCATCATATCCAGTCCTCGACGCAAGATTTTTTGTAAAGGTTGTTTAGAAGTACAGGCAAACTCACAAAGGGCTACATCTTCTTCCACCAATTCGAAAACACCCAGCCCCTCCATCTCGTCGTAATCGTTGACCACAATAGCCTTAAAAAGCGGCTGTACCAACATCTTCATCGGCAACATCGCCTCATACTGACCCGTCATCACAAAAGCTCGCCGTTCACCGTGGGTGTTGGTATCGACGTAATACGGGCCTTTATTCAGCCAATTGCGCAAATAGGCCTGAGATACCGTAGGCCGCAGCTTAGAGGGCAACAACCACCCGAACAATTCGTAATAGTCACCCTCTTCAATCACCGTTACCTGCTCATCGTAAAAGCCCAAAAAACCGTCAGTCGATTTCCCCCTGCCGGAAAGAACATCGCCGGAAATGATGCGCGCCTTTTTCTCCGTATCCAAATTGTCTTTCAACAACTCGCCCAGATTAGCCCCCTGATAAGTGCGCACATAGCGCGGTTTTTTCACCAACTCACCCGTTACCGCCACTACGCGCTCGGCCATGTACCGCCTTTCGGCAAATAAAGCTCCCAGAGAAATCACTTCCTGAACGCCCAAAGTCCATACCTGCTCATGAGCTTTCAAACGCGCAATGTGATGAATTTGTACCCCCACATTGCCCGCGGGATGCGGCCCGCTAAACCAATACTTCTCTACGCCACGCGCTTCCGAAAAAGCCGGCGAAGGCTGCTTCAAGCCGCGTCCGTCAAGCCCCAAATACACCTTGCCGTCCGTCATCTTCGCCAAAGCGTCCAAGCCTTTCTGGAAAAGCTCTTCCCTGCCCCGAACCAAAACGTTTTGATCCGGCGCCAAAGGCGCCGTGCTGAAGCTCGAGACAAAAATATCCCGCGGCACATCCATGATGTGCGCCGGAGTATTATAGGGACGCTGGCGAATCAGCGACCAAGCTCCCGTCTGATGCAAGTACGTGTAAAGCTCTTCCCGCGAAGCCTTTTCCAAGTCAATCTGAGGCATCTCGCGATACTGCATCTGCTTGTCCTTCAAAATGACCACCTCGACAATAGCACGCTTCTCCCCCCTATTGATGGCAATGACCTCTCCACTCACCGGCGCCACGTACATCAGCTTCGGCTCGTCAGCCCGATAAAAACGCTTGTCAAAAAAGAGCGGATCACCGGCTTTCACCACATCTCCTACCTCCACCAACATTTTGGGAATGGGCGACATGCCGACTATATCCGGCGGCTGCACGGCAAAAGTGTTCACCTGAGCTTCCTCCACCTCATCGCTTTCGACACCACCTAAAAGAGCCAAATCATAACCCTTCTTCAAAGCGATGAAAGGAGCGCCTTGCGGCAAATAAGCAGGACGCTTTACGGGAAGTACGGACTTGCCCTTGGCAACCACTCGCCACACCAAACCCAAAACTGCCGGCACAGCTAAAGCTATAGTCGCTATGGTAATGACCTGCTTCACCCCGACACCGCCATCCGCTGCTGCGTAAAGTGGCATCACTAAAAAGAACAAAGCCGTCAGACTCAACACCCGACGAAACCCTGCCTTGGGGGGAAAGAAACAAAAACCTCTTCTGGCTTCCATAAATTTATTGTAATTGAGCACATGCCTCCTCAAAGACTCAAAACGGGGAAAACCTCCCCGCTTCCACGTCTTTTCAGACCTGTGCAAAGTTTCATTTCAAAAACTGGCGCAAATGTATAAAAGCTTAGCGGGTTTAACCTTATATTTTATCTGTGATTTTCATCACCAAACAGCGAAAAAATAAGTTCGAGAAAATAAACCTCCCGTATATTCGAACACCCACTTGCTACCTACAAAAAAACAACAAACGCAGAGCACCACCAATTGGGTATCTTTGTTTTTAAAACGTTTATTCAAACCACCTTGAATGACCGGCAAATCCAAACCTCCTACCAACAACTGTAAACGTCTCCCTCAAGCATGAAAAAACACAAAGACAAAAGCTGCACAACAAGCTGCGACAAAACCGACCAAATGTGCCTGCCCGAAACCTCCTCAACTCGAATCGTCGTCATTGGAGGTGGTTTTGCCGGGCTGTCTTTCATCAAAGGGCTAAAAAACAAAGCTGTACAGCTCGTCTTGATAGATAAAAACAACTTTCACCAGTTTCAACCCTTACTCTACCAAGTAGCTACCAGTGGCCTGGAACCGGATAACATAGCCTTCCCTTTCAGAAAACAATTCCGCGATTACAAGCATGTCGTCTTCAGGATGGCCGAGGTCTTGAAAATCTCTACCCAAGACCAACTCGTCTTTACCGATAAGGGATTTCTCTCCTACGACTACCTGGTTTTGGCCACGGGAACGAGCACCAATTTTTTCGGCATGGAAAACATAGAAAAGTACGCCTTAGGCATGAAAAGCATCACCGATGCTTTGGATATCCGCCACAGCATGCTCCGACACCTGGAAGAAGCCGCCATCAGCTGTGATGAAGAGGAAAGGGAGGCCCTAACCAACTTTGTCATCGTCGGAGGCGGGCCGGCAGGTATTGAAATGGCCGGAGCTTTAGCCG
>Ga0256841_1001909_pt1 | contig 17199 bp, 14 predicted proteins | sample 356308metaG_FD_185971 | JGI IMG/M metagenome (GOLD analysis project Ga0256841, IMG submission 185971) | Hydrothermal vent microbial communities from Mid Atlantic Ridge, Atlantic Ocean - 356-308 | ecosystem: Environmental > Aquatic > Marine > Hydrothermal vents | place: Atlantic Ocean: Mid... | reverse complement strand
ACGCACCGTTAAAATACAGACGTTATTCAAGATATGATTATCAATACCGAAGTAATGTGGAAATATTAAATACTACAATTTATTATACGCCTTTTAAGTGGATGAATATTATTGCAGGTTACAATGGCAAACTGCTTAATTATAGTGATAAAAATTTTCTTCCTTCTCTTAATCCTTCGACAAATAAAGCAAAGGATATTTCAAACGGATTGTTTGTTCATCAAGAATATAAAATAAAATTGCCTGAACCATTTAATAAAATTACATTTTCACCTTCCGTGCGTTATGATGAAATGAGGATAAGCAGCAGAAAACTAAAACGTTTTGAACATCAATGGTCGCCTTCTCTTTCTCTTTATCTATCGGCAGGTAAAAAATATCAAGTCTTCTTTAAGTCAAGTATATCAAGGTCTTTCCGCATTCCAACCTTTTCCGATTTATTTTATCAAGATGTAAGAATAGAAGGCAAACCGGATTTATTACCGGAGAAAAGTTTAAATAAAGAAATAGGATTGGGTTGGCAATTTAACAACTTCGGAGAATTAAAAGCCGAAGCAACATATTACAACTACACAATTGAAGATATGATTGTTTGGAAACTCGGAAGCTTCGAAGTGTTTCGTCCGTTTAATAATGATGCGGAAATTACAGGACAAAATTATTCCTTAAATTATAAATTCCCGAATAAAAATTTAAGTTTTACAGCCGGATATACTTATTTACAACCGTTGGACAAAAACAATCACCAAACCACGCATAATAAAATAATTCCCTATCGTCCTCAACACTCTTTTAAGTCAAGTATTCAATTCGGTTATAAAAATTTTACAAGCAAAATAGATTATCGTTTTGTAAGTAAAAGATATGTTACAATTGCAAACACGGTTAGTCTTCCGTCATATCAAGTAATTGATTTAACATTATTGCAAAAAATAGATTTCGACAAACTTAAGACAACATTAATTTTTTCAGTTAACAATTTGGCAAATGAACATTACGAAATTATAAGAGGTTATCCGATACCCGGAAGAGAATTCAGAATCGGAATAAAACTAAACTATTTATAAATATTTAAATCAACAGGAGTAAACATGAAACGTATTTTATCAATAATCATTGTGCTTTTAACAATATTCATTTTAGGATGTAAAGACACTGTAGTTGATCCGCCCGCAGTAAACACGGCAAGAACTTTATACATAATGAACGGCTCGGCGGAAACACTTTCCAAAATAAATTTGGAAGACAGCACAATTGTAAAAGATATTGTAGAAACCGGAACAATTCCGAATAGAATAAAAATATACAACGATAAACTTTACATAGTGAGTTCAGGAGATGATAATATTAAAGTTGTTGACCCTAAAAACGACACGAAAATTTTACAGACAATCGGTTTGGATGCAGGTGATAATCCTTGGGATATTGTGTTTGCAAGCAATACAAAAGCTTATGTTTCAAATCTAAAAAGCAACACGGTTTCTGTTATAGATTTAAGTACGGGAAAGGTTACAAAAAAAATTACCGTCGGACAATCACCCGAAGGTCTTGTGTATAAAGACGGAAAAGTTTATGTAGCAAACACAGGTTACAACGGTTGGGGAAAACCTTATTTGCAATCTTCCGTTTCCGTTATAAGTACATCTAATGATAAAGTAATTGCAACAATTAACACTTTTATAAATTCACAAGATTTAGCCTTTGCTCCAAACGGGAAACTGCATGTAATTTCTACGGGAGATTACGCAACGGCTTTCGGCAAAATAGCCATAGTTGATATTAGCAGCGCTTCGTTGGTTGATTCCGTTGTACTTGGCGGTTCGCCCGGAAACATTGTAATTACAAAAGACGGTGTTGCTTATTGTTCCGCTTGGGGAGACGGAACAAACGGTTTTATTTACAGTTACAAAACTTCGGATAAAACCGTATTGAACGACAGCAACAATCCTATTAAGGTTGGTCCTAATTTAAGCGGATTAACTTATGACGAGAAAGAAAACATTCTTTGGATTCCGTATATGAAAGAATGGGCCGGAGACGGCTTTGTACAAAAATTTGATGTAAGCAAAAATAAAATAACTTGGGTTTCGGGTGTGGTTGGCAACGGAACAAGTGCTATTGCCGTTTATGAATATGAAAAATAATATAACTTTTATTAAATAAGAATAATGTTAAAATTTATCATTTTGAATTCCGATGTTTTCTATCGGGCTGGATGAAAAATCCTTTTTAGAAAATATTATAAATAAGAACCGGAGTAACCATCAAAAAAATAAGCTTAATATTTATAGGATTAATTTTAATAGTAGCAGGAATTATCTTTTTTGATTCCAACTCTTCCAATAGAAAAGTTGAACAAAACAAGAATGGTTACGAACGTATAATTTCTCTATCGCCAAGTACAACGGAAACATTATTTGCACTTGGCTTGGGGAATAAAATTGTGGGAAGAACACGCTTCTGTAACTATCCGCCGGAAGCAAAAAAAATACCTGAAGTTGGAGGATATGTTGATCCTAATTATGAAGCTATGATTGCACTTAAACCGGATTTGGTTATTTTGTTGCAGGAACATGAAAATGTAAAACAATATTTAAACGAATTTAAAATAAAATATCTTGAAGTAAATAATAAAACTATTGCCGATATTTTAACAACTATTAAAACCATTGGCAAAGTTTGTAAAGCCGAACCCCAAGCAAATACACTTTTACAGAAATTGAATAATAAAATTAATGTTATAAAAAAGAAGACTGAAAATTTACCAAAACCAAAAGTAATAATTTCAATTGGAAGAACACTCGGAACGGGAACAATTAAAGATGTTTACATAGCAGGTAAAAATACTTTTTATGATGAGCTGATTGCACTTGCGGGGGGAACAAATGCAATTGGCGATTCATTAAATGCTTATCCAATGCTTTCGGCGGAAGGAATCATCCATTTGAATCCGCAAATTATAATTGATTTTGTTACCGATGTTAACGGGAAAAGTTTTAATAAAGATTTGATATTAAAAGATTGGAATAGTATCAAATTTGTGGAAGCGGTAAAAAATAAAAATGTGAAAATATTCAGCAAGGATTATATTGTAATACCCGGACCAAGATTTATTTTATTGTTACAAGATTTGGCAAAAGCTATACATCCCGAAGTTAATTGGGATGAATAAACCGAATCTCATTTTTATAAAAGAGAAGAAGGTAAAAAAATGCATTCTTAAAAAAAAAGATGCTATTTAATATTTATATTGAAAACAAATGAATAAAGTTTTATTCGACATACAAAATCTTAATTTTTCTTTTGGCAAAAAAGAGATACTAAAATCTTTATCGCTAAAAATTTACGAAGGAGATTATCTTTCAATCATTGGTCCAAACGGCAGCGGCAAAACAACTTTAATTAAATGTTTAACCGGAATTTTAACCGTACCAAATAAAAAAATATTTTTTAAAAACATTCCCATAGAAAATATCACTCAAAAAAAATTAGCATCGCAGATAAGTTATGTGCCGCAAGTAAACGAACAATCATTTCCGTTTACTGCAAAAGAATTTTTAATGCTGGCACGCTATCCGCATTTAAGCCGTTTTACCTCCGTAACGCAAAAAGATAAAACAGCAGTTGAAAAAGCTTTTGAAATTACCGGGACAAAAGAATTTGCAAACAGACAATTAAACACATTAAGCGGTGGCGAAAAACAAATGATTTTTATTGCGGCAGCTTTAGCTCAAGGCGGTGAAATTATTTTGCTTGATGAACCGGCTACGTTTCTTGATCCGAAACATGAAGAAAAAATTTATAAAATTTTAAAATCCATACATCAAAACGAAAACAAAACCATTGTTACAATTACACACAACATTAACAGTGCCATACTTTTCAGTAATAAAATTGCATTACTTAAAAACGGAGAAATTTGTTATTACGGCAACTCTAACAAAATTACGGAAGATAACATTTTAGAAAAAGCTTACGGCAAAAAATTCACATTCATTAAACACCCGTTCAGTCAAAAGACAATAATTGTTCCGGAGGAAGTTTAATGAAAAAAAATAAGAAAATAATACTTTTACTTTTTTTACTTTTTGCGGTTGCAGTTATTTTGGTTTCACCTTTTATCGGAATGGAAAATATTTCATTAGACACAATATTAAATTTTAATCAATCTAATATTAAAACGGATATATTTTGGCGTATCAGAATTCCGCGTGTATTAATTGCTTTTATTGTCGGTTCAACACTTGCTATAGGCGGAATGACATTTCAAGCAATGTTTCGTAATTCTCTAGCTACTCCCTTTACGCTTGGTGTTTCCAGCGGTGCGGCTTTTGGTGCCGCTCTTTATGTTAAGCTTGGTTTCCTTTTTACATTAGTCGGTATTACCGGACAAACTATATTTGCATTTGCCGGAGCATTGCTTTCCATTATAATTATTTACTTGTTATCAAAAATTAAAAAAGGTTTTTCCGTAGGAACAATGTTGCTTGCCGGTGTTGCCATAAATTTTTTCTTTTCAAGTTTTATTTTATTCATTCAGTATATAAGCGATTTTACTCATTCGTTTAGAATTATCCGCTGGTTAATGGGTGGTTTTGAAATTGTAGGATATTCCGAAATTTATAATACACTTCCCTTTATAATTATCGGAACAATAATAATTATTTTTCTTTCTACCGAACTTAACTTGCTTACACTCGGAGAAGATATTGCTATCAGCAGAGGAGTTAATGTTAAAAAGATAAAAAATATTCTCTTCCTCGCAACATCGTTAATGGTTGGTGCTGTAATTTCCGTTGTTGGTCCAATTGGTTTTGTAGGAATGATGATACCGCATATTTCTAGATTGATTATTGGTGCAGACCATCGTTACCTTGTTGTGTTAAATATTATTTTCGGAGGTGCTTTTCTTGTTTTATGCGATACACTTTCACGAACTTTAATTGCTCCTGCTGAAATTCCCGTTGGTGTTATTACGGCATTACTTGGCGGACCGTTTTTCATTTGGCTTTTAATAAAAAGCTCTAATAGTAATACTACTTTATAAATTATGGAGATTCATTTGAAAGGATACATACACGTTTATACAGGTAACGGAAAAGGGAAAACTACAGCGGCATTCGGCTTGGCATTGCGTGCCGCCGGTGCCGGCTTAAAAATTTACATTGCTCAATTTGTTAAAGGAATGAAATACAGTGAACTTAATTCTATAGAAAGGTTCAACGACTTAATTACTCTTAAACAATACGGACGTAATTGTTTTATTAAAAAAAATCCCGAACAAGAAGATATAGATATTGCACAAAAAGGATTTGAAGAAGTTAAAAAGATAATTCATTCCGGCAAATTTAATATTGTAATTTTAGATGAAATTAACATCGCCGTTTTTTACAATCTTATTGACGAAAAAGATGTTCTGGAACTTATGCAAAACAAACCCGAACAAGTTGAACTTATTATTACAGGAAGATATGCAACCCCGAATATAATTGAACTTGCAGATTTGGTAACGGAAATGAAAGAAATAAAACACTATTATCAAAAAGGTGTAAAGGCAAGAGCCGGAATTGAAAGATAAGTAAGTACAAATATAGATTCCTATCTTTCTTGAAGATAGAACCACTTTGTAAAGCTTTTATTCGTAGTATTTCATGAACATTAAAAACATCCATATTCTTTTGGATTTGATACAACAAAAAGGTATCAACTTATATTAAATAAAAAATTATGTCATTAAAAAATAAATTCCCTTTTCGCATCGGTACATCATCCTATATTATTCCGGATGATATTATTCCGAATATAAAATATCTTGCTAACCAAGTTGATGATATAGAAATCCTTCTTTTTGAATCCGATGAAATTTCCAATCTGCCAAGTAAAAATATCATTGAAGAAATGATTCAACTTGCAAAGGATAATAATTTAACTTACAACATTCACCTTCCTGTAGATATTGCTCTCGGTTCAACCAATAAACAAATTAGGAAAAGCTCTATTCAAAAATGTTTGCGCGTAATTGATTTAATGCAAGCTGTAAATCCGCTTGCGTACATTTTACATTTAACAGGAAACTCTGATATTATGGGTAATGGTACAACCGAAACAATTAAAGATTGGCTTCCTTTTTTAGAGGAATCACTCTTGGAAATAGAGCAACGCGGAATGAATATGAATTTACTTTCCGTAGAAACATTGAGCTATCCTTTTAATTATTTAGATGAGCTAATAAACAAGTTTAATCTTTCCGTCTGTCTGGATATCGGGCATTTATTAATATACGGATATTCTTTGGAAGAACATTTAACAAAGTATTTAGATAAAACAAAAGTAATCCATCTACATGGAATTACTGACGGAAAAGATCATCAGGCTATCAGCAACTTACCGGAAAAAATTTTGAATAAACTAATCTCAACGCTAAATAAAAACTATTTAAAAGATAGAATTGTTACTCTTGAAATTTTTAATGAATTTGATTTCCTATTATCAAAAAAGATATTGGAAGGTTATGCAAAATGAATAAAATTATTTTTATAACTGGTGGTTCCAGAAGTGGTAAAAGCACAAAAGCACTTGATATTGCTAAGAAACATAAGCTGCGCGGATTTATTGCAACGGCAATTCCCTTTGACGATGAAATGAAACTTAGAATTACAAAGCATAAAAAAGAACGTGATAAAGATTTTGTTACAATAGAAGAACCTTACAATATTGCGGAAGCAATTGAGAAACTTGAGCTAGATGTTGATGTTATTATAATCGATTGTATTTCCGTTTGGTTAGGCAATTTGTTATTCAAGTATGGAGAAAATGAAAGTGAGTTTGCAGAAGTAAAAAATTTATATAAAAAACTTACCGACATAAAATGTGATATAATAATTGTTACAAACGAAATTGGAATGGGCATTATACCGGAAAATAAACTTGCAAGACATTATAGAGATATTGCCGGATTTATAAATCAAAAATTAGCGAAACTTTCCAACGAAGCTTTTTTTATGATTAGCGGATTAACTATAAAGATTAAAGGATAAATTAAAATGAGAAAACTTGAAAAAACATTGTTGAATATTCAACCAATTAATTACGAATTAAAAAAGGAGATTCAGAACCATTTGAATTCTTTAACAAAACCGGTTGGAAGTCTAGGTAAACTTGAAGAAATAGCAATGAAATTTTGTTTAATTACGGATACTGCAAAACCTGTTCTTAAGAAAAAAAGGATTGTACTTTTTGCCGGTGATCACGGTGTAACGGAAGAAGGTATTTCTGCATTCCCAAAGGAAGTTACGGTACAAATGGTTTATAATATCTTAGACGGCGGTGCTGCTATCAATGTACTTGCCAGACATATTAGTTCCGAACTATCCGTTGTTGATGTTGGTGTTGACGGGAAATTGGAACATCTGGCTTTGATAGATAAAAAAATTAAACGTGGTACAGACAATATTACTAATGGAACGGCAATGACATTAAACGAAGCAACAAAAGCTCTTGAAGTTGGAATTGAACAAGCCGAAAAAGCAAAAACCGAACATATTGATATTCTTGCTACAGGGGAAATGGGCATTGGGAATACAACTTCGGCATCCGCACTTTTCGCTCAATTGTTGCCTTGCAATGTTGAAGATATTACCGGACGCGGTACCGGAATTGACGATGAGCAATTACAACATAAGATTTCAATAATTAAAAAAATACTAGAAGTTAATAAAAACAATTTCGTGTCCCCTTTGCAAACCCTTGCAGCTATTGGCGGATTGGAAATAGCAGGAATTACCGGACTTATTTTAGGTGCTGCAGCAAACAGAATTCCTATAGTAATTGACGGTTTTATTTCTTCGGCTGCTGCATTAGTTGCCTGTAAAATGAATCCTCTTGTTGAAAACTATTTGTTTTACAGTCACCTATCTGCTGAAAAAGGGCATAAAACATTTTACGATTTATTCAAAGTAGAACCTACAATTAATTTACAAATGAGACTAGGAGAAGGAACCGGAGCTGCTCTAACCATCAATTTAATTGAAGCAGCAATAAAAATCTATAATGAAATGGCAACATTTGAATCCGCCGGAGTTTCTAATAATGATTAACGGTTTTGTTTCTGCAGTTAGAACATTAACACGTATTCCTATTGCCGGTAAAGATACAAAAGATTTTGCCAAGTCGTTACCATGGTTTCCTGTTGTTGGTTTTTTATTGGCGTCTATTCTTAGCGGAATTATTTTAACAATAGATTATTTTGTCAACGGAGATTGGAATCAAGCTACTGCACTTTTAATTCTACTATCCGGAACACTCTTAACCGGAGCATTACATCTTGATGGTTTTGCCGATTGGGCGGATTCCTTGGGTGCTAAAGGGAACAAGAAAAAAATGTTAGAAATTATGAAAGATTCTAACAGTGGTGCTTTCGGAATAGTTGCCATTGTACTATTACTACTAGCCAAGTGGATTGTGTTAATAAAACTGCTTGAACAAAATTTAATAATAATTTCTCTTTTTATTGCTTTTATATCCTCACGTTTTGCAATGGTTTACTTTTCCGTTACTTTATCTTATGCAAGAATAGAAGGTGGAACAGGAGAACATTTTATTAAAAATGCAAAAACCGGTCATCTAATTTATGCTTTTGTTATAAGCACTTTATTGCTTTATTTAATCGGCAATATTTACGCTATCGTTTTTTTTATCTTAAGTTTCATTGTAATTCTCTTTTGGGCGTTTTGGTGTAACAAAAACTTAAACGGAATTACAGGAGATTTACTTGGTGCAGGTTCGGAATTTGTTGAGGTTTTTACAATGTATTTTATTGCTTTATTTTATAATGATATCTTTTCTCTTACAAATCATATTTCTCAAATATTATGAAAGAAACAAAAGTAATTGCTATTCTCGGCACAGGTTCGGATATAGGCAAAAGTATTGTTGCAACAGCTTTTAACAGATTACTTAGCAATGCCGGAAAACCAGTTGCCCCATTTAAAGCACAAAATATGTCCAACAATTCATTTGTTACAAAAGAAGGTGGGGAAATGGGAAGAGCACAGGTTGTTCAAGCTGAAGCTGCTAGAGTTACACCTCACACTGATATGAATCCTGTTTTACTTAAACCTTCGGCAGATAATACTTCACAAGTTATTTTACACGGCAAAGCAATTGCAAATAAAGAATCATCGGAATATTGGAAGAATACAGATTATTTATTTAGAAAAGCTTCAGAAAGTTTAGAAAGACTAAAACAAAAATATAATTATATTATAATTGAAGGTGCAGGTTCCTGCGCTGAAGTAAATTTAAGAGATACTGATTTCGTTAATTTCAAAATGGCACATCATGCAAGTGCTGATGTTATTCTTGTGGCTGATATTGATAGAGGCGGAGTGTTTGCACAAATTATCGGGACCCTAAAAATTATTACTCCCAAAGAGCGTTCATTAGTAAAGGGAATAATCATCAATAAGTTTCGCGGAGATTCTTCGTTGTTTACAAATGGAATTAAATATATTGAAGAACAAACGGGAGTTCCTGTTCTTGGTTTAATTCCTTATTATCGTCATATTGATATCGATTCTGAAGATGGCGTTATTCTTGATTCTAAAATTAAAACCGAAAAAACATTTGAACATGAAAAAATAAATATTGGCGTATTTAAACTTCCCCATATTTCTAACTTCACGGATTTTTCTCCTTTGCAAAGAAATGCATCGGTGGAATTAACATATCTTTATACACCTAAAAACTTAGATGAATTTGATTTAATAATTATACCCGGAACAAAAAATGTCCGTTTTGATATTGAGTGGATGCGAAAAACCGGTTGGGAAGAAATTTTACTTAAATATTCAGAGAACTTTGGCAATATAATTGGTATTTGTGGTGGCTTTCAAATGCTTGGAACAATAATTAAAGATCCTTATGGCTTAGAAGGCAAAAAAGGTGAGACAAAAGGATTGAATTTACTTGATATTGAAACTACTTTGGATGGAGAAAAAACTCTTTCTAATATAACCGGAAAATATTTGCCCGGAAAAATAAAAGTAACAGGTTATGAAATACATCTTGGAAAAACTTTAATTGGGGAACATTGTGAACCTTTAATTATGATTACGGAAAAAAATGGAAATCCGGTTAAAAATTTTGACGGTACAAAAAATAAATCCGGCAATATTTGGGGATGTTACATTCACGGTATTTTTGATGGATATGAATTTCGTAATTATATATTAAAACAAATAAAACCCTATGCCAAACTTTATTCCAAAAGAAAAAATGATACCAAAATAGAAAAATTTAAAAATAGCCAATACGATTTATTGGCCAAACATTTTGAAAGTAACATGAACATGAAATTAGTAAATGAACTTTTAGGAATAGTTTAATTTCGAAATACCTGTAACAATGAAATTATTTTATATGGCATATTTTCAACTATAATATTTACTTCCCGGTTTTATTCATAAATAACTTTTTGAATATCAAATTTTGCATACCTGAATTTTCCATCCGGCAAATCCCATTCCAATTCATAATGCGACGGAACGATATATTTATTATCGAACCATTTGTAATTTGAATAGTAAACAGTATAAGGTGTTTGAACATAACCTTTTTCGGTAGAACGAAATTTATCGTTCGTTAAAATTTTTTCTATAAGTCCGTTTTTATTAAAGAAAACCTTTGCTACAATTGAAACGGATTTATGTTTGTATTTTATTTCGGCAATGTTGCTATCAAGCATATTCCATTTAAGACTATCGTTCGGTAACATAGATGTTGGAAAAACTACTGCCTCGGAAAAATATCTAAACAAATCCGATTTGTTTATCTCGATACTTTTTGCATCCGAAATTGTTATGCTGGAATTAAATTTTATTATCATATTGCCTGCACCTTCAACATAGCTATCAATTGTCTTAACCCAAAAATATTTATTGGTGTGCAACTCTGCATCCCATAAATAATTGGGATAGTATGTTGTAAAATATTCAACAGCATTTACAGGTAACCATTGTGATTTTGTACTTGTCTTTATTTCAGCTTTTTGAATAACGGTAACAAACTTTGGAACCTTAAAACTATCTGATGTAACCATAGTAAAATATTTTTTTAACGGTCGAGGAAGATTAGCAACTGTCTTTTTATTAAAAATTACGGTTGGAGATGTATTGCTAATCTCTTTCAATCTATCAACTTTGTTGGCAATACTATTTTCCGTTAACAGACTTCCTCCCCAAAACAAAAAGAGAAAAAGTAAACTAACGGATATTAATGCTGTGAATGCTACTTTCTTCATTTATTTATTTTCATTGTGTGAATGCCGGCTTACATTTAGTTGTCTTTTACCTAACACTGAAAGCTTATTTAATAACTCTTGTTACACAAAACTGTCCCGCCCAAAAGAAGGCGAGCAGGCTATTTTAAATTCGCCGTGACGAATGATGAATGTCTGTCTTTTTTAGTTCCGAGATATTTCTTTCTTAAAAAACATTCACTCAGTATGATTGAATTATAATATTACGTAATATGAGTTAATAAATACTTACATGTTAAAATAAAAAGATCAATTCTAAGATAGGATAGGTGATATTAAAAAATACTCTCTTTTTATGCATAAATTAAAGTAAGTATTTTCAAAACCTCCGAGGTATTGAATGCTAATAATAAATTACAGTAAACAGTTTTACAATAGATTTACTAAAGTTATTATCTTGATTAAAACCTCGGAGGTTTAACTTGTTGCTATCTATCCTATCTTAGAATAGAACCAAATAAAAGAGAGATTAACTTAGAAAAAAACCAAGTTAATCTCTCGTTCAATTACATCTTATTTTGTTAAAATCATTTTATTTGATTTTTGAAAATTACCGGCTTTAAGTGTATATATATAAGTTCCGCTTGTAAGTTTCGATGCATCAAAAACAACCTTATAAGAACCTGGTGCTTGATTTTCATTAACCAAGGTAGCTATTTCTTTACCAAGTATATCATATACCTTTAATTGTACTTGTTGAGATGTTGCATCATCTGTTTTTATAGTATTGGGTATTGTGTATCTTATTGTTGTTGTTGGGTTAAAAGGATTAGGATAATTTTGTTCAAGTAAAAATTCCTTTGATAATACCGTATTTATTTTTTCAACACCGGTAAAGTTATTAACAAACTTTTGGATTCGCGGTGTGGAAACTTCAAAAGTTCCTGCATAGGCTATATTACCATCAGGACTAAAAGCAAGACCCCTGGCTAATTCAGCTTCATTATCATTTGGCACCCATGTAAAACTATCCACCAAAGCAACTGCGGCAGTATCAATTGCAAACCAAGTTAAATGTGTATGATGCGCCGAACCTCTTGCATCATTAGAAACCCACAATTGACCGGTTTTAGGATTCCAAGCAGAAGATTCGATAGACATTCCTTCCATTAACGAATCTGTTAGTGTAAAATCGCTTAAAATACTTTCCCGTTTATATACATAAATTTTTTGTAAATCAAAAGGCATCCAATATAAGGTATTACCATCTTTAGTAACTTCAATAGTTCTGGCAACTCCGGGAGGACCAACAACAGCTTTCCCTAAAATTTCCAGATCAGATGTGTACATTGTAATTGCCGAAGTTCCGCCACCAACAACAGGAGCAATAAATATAGTACCATCATCAGCAACGGTTGGTTTTGTAGGTGAAGAGCCCAGTTCATCTCCTATTATTCGTCTGGAAATTCCTTCGCCGGTTTTATAATCTATTTTAAATATTTTATTTGGTCCTGATTGAACATAAAGAACATTTCCATTTTCATCAGTTGTTAAACCTCTGCAATTACCATTTAATGTATCGGTACTTTGATTTGTTGTAACTAAGTAAATTGGTGAGAACTCTGCTTGAGTTCCATCAGGATTCAGAACATAAATTGCCGAGGTTTTTATTGTAACACTATCCGGTGTAATCCAATTATCATGTTTATAATATGTAGAAGTCCAAACCTTTCCATCAGGATCAACAGTAATTCCATGAGTACCACCTATAAAAGAATCACTTGGCCATGCCCCTTCATTAGTCCATTGTGCATAAGAATATGAAACTAAAAAAAACAAAACTGCTATTACTTTGAATAAACTCCTATACATAAATCCTCCTTTTGAAATTTACTTACTTAAAATCATTTTGTTACTTAAAATTCTGTTGCCGGTATTTAATATATAGAAATAAACACCACTTGATAAATCCGAGCCATTAAACTTTACCGAATAAAAACCCGGTAGTAAATATTCATTAACCAATTCAACAACTTCCCTACCTAAAATATCATAAATGCGTAGTGTAGTTTTATGCCCCGTAAAATTTTGGGGAATTGCAAATTGTATTGTTGTAACCGGATTAAAAGGATTGGGATAATTTTGTTTTAATTCAAATTTTGTAGGAATGCCTTTGCTTACTTCAACAGAAACGAAAGATTCCGTTCTAAATTTATATGTTTCACTCCAATTGCTAAAACCGTATTGATTACCTGCTCGAACTTTCCAAGCATATATTTTTTGATTATACAAATTAGAAATTGTTATTGTAGTATCTGCTATTACCGTATCAACAACTGTATTTGAGGGTTCAACGGAAGTACCTTTTGCTAATTGAAAATGATATTTGGTTCCTGTTTGTGAATGATTCCACTTAAATTCCGTAGGAACAGGAACATCCAAAGTTTGATTTGCTGGAGATGTTAGATTTACTACCATAGGGAAACCGGTTGAAAAACTTCTAACATTTGAATAATCACTTTCACCAATTTGATTTATTGCGGAAACTCTCCAATAATATTTTTGTTGTCCTTTTAGTTTAGTTAGAACTTTAAATGTATCTATTATATTATTTTCTTCTAATACTAAATTGGAAAAATTTTCTTCTGTGGAAAGTTGTAACTTATTATAATTAGAATGTGCGGAGTTATTCCAGACTAATAACACCGTATCTCTCTGATTAATTGCGTTATCCGCAGGTGAAATTACCAAAGGAGTTTCCGGTTGTGACATTTGGACAAACAAAATATTACTGTTTAAACTTTCGTTATTATTATGATCTAAAGCTGTTACTGTAAAATACATTTCCCCATTTTCGATATTTTCGGACGAAAGAATTTTATAATTTTGATTGCCGACATCCAATATATTTTCAGGGTTTTCCAAATCACTTAATTGAATATTTGTAGTTGGGAATTGATAAACTGCATAATTTGAAGCTGAATCGCCATCGGAAGTATTATCCGGTTTATCCCAAACTAACGCATCTCCCCTTTTATTTTTAAGTGCTTCATATCTTAAATTGCTTGGAGTATTTGGTGATAACATATCTTTCCAATCCATTCTTGGCGGTAATGCTTTATATTGGTAATAATTATTTTTTAATGTATCTGTAATTCCTTTAGCATTAGAATAAAAATTTCTTGCTCTAAAAAAAACACTTCCATAACAACCGGTAGTATTTCTATTAAGTTTAATTTGATTCGGAAGTTCAGTTGAACTCCAATTTTTTACTCGATATAAAGCTTGTCCAGGAATCAAAAATCTATTATTTCTTTTTGTAGCCCACCAAGGTAAAAGCTTCCCGTAATCTTGTCCGCCTCCAAAAGGCCAATAAAGTTGAGGTGTTATATAATCCACCACTTGTTCATTAAGCCAAGTTACCGGATCACAATATATTTCACTATACGCATCCAATCCGTAAATTCCGCTTGGGACACCACTTTTCCAAATTCCAAAAGGACTTACACCAAATTTTACATAAGGTTTAACGGTTTGAATAGAATTATAAACCATTCTTATCAGCTCATTTACATTATCACGTCTCCAGTCATCTATATTAGAAAAACCACGCGGATATGCAGAAAAAGTAGAGGCATCTTCATCTGTTATTCCGTTAAAACCTTTATCGGAATTTGGATAAGGATAAAAATAATCATCAAAATGAACTCCGTCAATATCATATCTTGTAACAACATCCATAACAATATTTTTAACATATTCACGAACTTGCGGCAAACCGGGATTGAGTATTTTAATATTAATTTTATTGAAAGTTAAAATCCAATCCGGATGTTTTATGGTAACATGATTATTGTCTAAATTATAATTCCCTATTTCTCTAACAGCCCTGTACGGATTAAACCATGCGTGAAGTTCCATCCCACGTTTATGTGCCTCTTTAATTGCAAATCTTAGCGGATCGTAAAAAGGTTCCGGAGCTCGCCCTTGCTTACCATTTAACCAATATGACCAAGGTTCAATTGATGATTGATAAAATGCATCACATTCGGTGCGTATTTGGAATATTACAACATTAACATTTACTTCGGCTAGTTTGTCTAGCAATTGTATCAGTTCTTCTTTTTGAGCTTTAACGGAAAGATTACGTGATGATGGCCAATCCAAATTTACAACGGTGGCAACCCAAGCACCTCTAAATTCTCTTTTAGGGGTTATACTTTGTGATAGCAAAACTAAAGGCAATAGAAACAATAACAGTAAAAGTTTTTTCATTTTTTGATATGTTTATTTATAAAATTTTATATTCTAATTTACACTTTTGTTTTGTTATATAAAAAAAGTCCGGTTAAAAATAACCGGACTTTTAATAAAACAACCGAATAATTTATTACAAAATTAGATGTTACTTCAATAATGTCATCTTTTTTGTTATTTGCGTTGCACCGGATTTTAAACTGTAAATATATGTTCCGCTGGATAAATCCTTTCCGTTTAATGTAGCTTTATAATTACCTGCTGCTTTTACTTCATTTACCAATGTCGCAACTTCTTGACCTAATATATTATATACTTTCAATGTTACAAAACCGGATTTTGGTAATGTAAAAGATATTGTTGTTGTCGGGTTAAAGGGATTCGGATAATTTTGAGATAAAGTATAGTTTGCCGGTATTTCGTCAGATGTTTTTTCAACACTTACAGTAGGATTATAATTCCAAAGAGTAACTGTATTATAATCCCAATCAGCAAGATACATTTTTTTACCATCAGGTGTCCATGTAGCGCCTCTCGGGCTCAAAAATCCACCTTTAGAAGAATCTCCTAACGGAATACCAACGCTATCAACAATTTTACCGGTTGACACATCAAAAGCATACCATTGCGAACCTTTTCCGGCTCCTTGGTACCATGCACCACCTACCTCTTTTAACACACCAACCCATAATAAACTATCAGGAGCAAAATCTAAACAGCTTGCCCAAAGGTTAATTTTTTCAAAAACAGTATCTCTACCGTCATCTGTTTTGCCTGGAACATTAAACCAATTACCAAGTGTATCTACCGGTTCAAAAGGTGTTAATCCCGGAGCATCACTATGATATACAGGTATTCCAAACCCATTCCAAGCTGAACCTGTATAAATTGTTTTACCGTCTTGGCTAATTTCAAGTGTTCTATTAATATAATTCATTGAATCAATTGCATTACCAATGGTATTAAAATCCGCATCTAGAATATACATAGGTGAATTCTGTCCAAGTAACGCCATAACATAAATATTCCCGTCAGCAGGTGATTGTACAGCTTGGGTAACATATTTATCTAACGGATGATGCCATTTCCTTAATGCTTTACCAGTTTTGTAATCTACTTCATATAAGGTTTTGCTTCTTGATACTAATAGATTTCCATTATTCAATATATCAATTCCATAACTAACAGTGTTCAAAGTATCAACAGTACCATCAGGTAGTTCTAAAAATCGTATTGGTGAAAAACTTACATGTTCGGCAGTAACAGGATCTAGAACATAAATTGGTTGTATTACAACAGTATCACCTGAGGCAGTGAAAATTGTATCGTGTACCATACCATCCGGAGCACCATTATCATAAGTTGTTATCCAAACATTACCGTCAGGCGCTACTTGAATACCTGTTATACCCGTACCATTAGATGTTGGAACATGGAAATCAAAAAAGAGTTTGTCAAAAGTAACTTGTGCGTTTAATATTCCGGCGAATAGAAATATTATTAAAAATATAGTTTTAATTTTTTTCATTAGCTTCTCCTCATTTTGTTAAAAGTGTTAGTTAGTGTTAACTTTGAGAATTATTTAGCTTTTTGTACTAAAAAATAATTTTTAATAAGAATTTTGTTAAAATTATTTTACTCTATAAAGCATTATATTCTAAAAAAGTCCGGCTATTAAAATAGCC
>Ga0256841_1001908_pt1 | contig 17200 bp, 11 predicted proteins | sample 356308metaG_FD_185971 | JGI IMG/M metagenome (GOLD analysis project Ga0256841, IMG submission 185971) | Hydrothermal vent microbial communities from Mid Atlantic Ridge, Atlantic Ocean - 356-308 | ecosystem: Environmental > Aquatic > Marine > Hydrothermal vents | place: Atlantic Ocean: Mid... | reverse complement strand
CTCGAGGCCTTTGGCCGCGGGGTATGGGTCAACCCGGGGCTCGAGGCTTACGGTTTCGCGCGGCGGGTCCTCCTCGACCCGACGGCCGCCCTGCGCCCGTTCCCCCGCGACCCCGAAGCCTGGCGGGTGGTCTTTCGCGAGGGCGACCGCCTCCTGCGCGACCGCCTCCTTGACAAGCTCGATAGGCTCGGTTACCACCGCGACGAGCCGGGCGGCTACACCGTGCGCGGCGAGGTCCTGGAGGTGGCCGGCCTGCGGCTCGAGTTCTTCGGGGATACGATCGAGGCGATCTTCGCCTTAGGCGAGCGCCGCTCCCGAGCCGTGTTGACGCCGGCTTCCGGGCGGGAGCCGGAGGCGACCGTGGCCGCGCTGGCGGCCTACGAGGGCACGGTCTTCCTCGACCGACCCGCCACCCTGCCCGACGAGGTCTGGGTCCAGCTCGCGGGCCGCGAGGTCGTGTGCTTCGGCCTGGGAGGACCCGAACGCCCGGTCGAACGCCCGCCCTTCGAACCCCTGGCGCCGTACCGGGCCCGCCTGGAACGGTTCGCCGCCGACGTGCGGGGCTGGCTCGAGGCGGGTTTCCGGGTCGTCCTCTTCTACGGCCACGAAAAGACGCGCGCCTACCTGAGCGATCGCTACCTGGCGGACCTGCCGCTGGCCACCCTGCGCACGGTCGAGGAGCGGCCGGGGGTGCAGCTGGTGCCCGCACCCTTCGAGGGGGGGTTCGTCCATCGCGAGGAGCGAACCGTCTACCTGACCGAACCCCTGCTCTTCGCTTTCGGCGGGGCGGCCCACGCGCGCAGCCGCCGTGTCCTCCAGGCGGCGCCGGAAGACCCGGGGGCGCTGGCCGCGGGCGACTATCTGGTGCATCCCGAACACGGCATCGGCCGCTTCGAAGGCCTCGAGAGCCGCGAGGTGCTGGGCGCGGTGCGCGACTACCTGGTGCTGCGTTACGCCGGCGAGGGGCAGCTCTACGTTCCCGTGGAACAGCTGCCGCTGCTGCGCCGCCACCCCGGCACCTCGGACGAGCCGCCGCGGCTGTCCAGCCTCGGCAAAAAGGACTGGCAACGCGCCAAGGAACGCGCCCAAGCCGACGCCGAGGCGCTGGCCCAGCGCCTGCTCGTTCTCTACGCTCGGCGGCAGCAGGCGCCGGGGACGGCCTACCCGGCGCTGCCCGACTGGGACCCCCTCATCGAAGCGGGCTTCCCCCATGCGCTCACCGAAGACCAGATCCGCGCCCTTGAAGACGTACTGCGCGACCTCGAAACCCCTCACCCCATGGACCGCCTCGTCAGCGGCGACGTCGGGTTCGGCAAGACCGAGATCGCCCTGCGCGCCGCCCACCGGGTGGTGGGGCACGGGCGCCAGGTCGCCTACCTGGCGCCCACGACCCTGCTCGCCGAGCAGCATTACCGCACCTTTGCCGAGCGTTTCGCCGGTCTGCCGGTCGAGGTCGCGCTGCTCTCCCGCTTCACCTCGGAGGCCGAGGCGCGGCGGATCGAAGAAGGGCTCGCCGAGGGGCGCATCGACGTGGTGATCGGCACCCACCGGCTGCTTTCCGATCGCGTTCGCTTCCGCCAGCTGGGCCTCTTGATCGTCGACGAAGAGCACCGTTTCGGTGTCGCCCAAAAGGAGCGCATCAAGGAGATGGCCGAAGGCCTCGACGTCCTCAGCCTTTCGGCCACGCCCATCCCGCGCACCCTCTACCAGGCGCTGGTGGGGCTCAAGGACGTTTCCAGCATTCAGACGCCCCCGCCGGGGCGCAAGCCGATCCAGACCGTCGTCGCCCCCTTCGACCCGGCGCTGGTGCGTGAGGCCGTCCTCTTCGAGATGGAGCGCGGCGGCAAGGCCTTCTACGTGCACGACCGCATCGCCAGCATCGAGGCGCGCGCCCGTTACCTGGAGGCGCTGGTGCCGGAGGCCCGCATCGGCGTGGTGCACGGGAGCATGGCCGACCGGGAGATCGAAGAGGTGATGCGCCACTTCGCCCAGGGTGCCTTCGACCTGCTCGTCGCCACCACGATCGTGGAGTCGGGACTCGACATCCCCGAGGCGAACACCATCCTGATCGAGCGGGCCGACCGCCTGGGCCTCGCGAGCCTTTACCAGCTGCGCGGTCGCGTCGGCCGTCGCGAACGCGAGGCCTACGCCTACCTCTTCCACCCCCCGCGGCTCACCGAGGCCGCCGAGCGGCGGCTTGCCGCCCTGGCCGACCTAACCGACCTTGGCAGCGGCCACCGTCTCGCGGAGAAGGACATGGAGATCCGCGGGGTGGGCAACCTGCTGGGGCCCCAGCAGCACGGTCACGTGCAGGCGGTCAGCTTCGAAGTGTACACCGAGCTGCTCGCCGAGGCGATCCGCAAACTCAAGGGTGAGGAAGTCCCCAAGCCCAGTCACACCACCCTCGACCTCGCGGTCTCCGCGCGCATCCCGCCGGCGTACGTCCCCGATACCGGCGAGCGCAGCCGGCTCTATGGCCGCCTTGCCGAGGCGCGCGGGCTCGCGGAGCTGGCCCGCATCGTGCGCGAGATCAAGGCGCGCTACGGCGAACCGCCGCAGGAGGCCGCGACCTTCTTCGCGCTCGCCCGCCTCCGGGTGCTGGCCGAACAGAAGGGGGTGCGTTCGATCACCGAGGACGACACGTACCTGCAGCTCGTGGTCGGCCGTTGGCCGCTCGACTACGACGCCGTGGCCCTGAGAGGCCTGCCGTTCGCCGTCGAACCCACCCGCTACCCGCCGGGTTTCCGCGTGCACAAGCGAGGCCTCGCCCCTAAGGATTACCCCGAGGCGTTGCAACGGGTGCTCTACGCCCTGGGTTAGCCCCTCGCGTAGACTGAGGATGCCGTGGACGTCATCGTCGGGCACGAGAACCTCGACTTAGACGCGCTGGGTTCGATGGTGCTGGCCCGTTACCTGCACCCTGGGGCCCGGTTGGTGCGCCTGGGTGGGCTCGAGGGCAGGGTGCGCGAGGTCGTGGAGCTGTTCGCCGATCACCTTGCGCTGCTCGACGAGGACGAGGTCGACCCCGACGAGGTGGAGCGTGTCATCGTCTGCGATACCGCCCGACCCGAGCGGATCGGGCCGTTCAAGGCCCTGGTGGGGAAGGTGCCCTTCGTCGTCTACGACCACCACCCCCGCGCCCCCGGCGACCTGCCGGCGAGCGGTGGAGCGGTGCGTCCCTTCGGAGCGACCGTCACCGTGATTGCAGAGATCCTTCGGGCGCGTGGGATCGCCCCGCACCCCGGCGACGCCACCCTCGCCTATGCGGGGCTGTGGGAGGACACGGGTGGGTTCACCTACCCGGGAACCACCGCCACCGATCTCGAGGTGGGCGCCTGGCTGCTCGAACACGGCGCCGGCCTAACGGCCGTGCGCGACTGGGTGCGCAGCCACCCCGACCCCGTGGCCCGCGCGATGCTCGCGGACCTGATGGAACACCTGCGGGTCGTTGAGCGCGGCGGCCTGCGCATCGCCCTGACTTGGGCGGAGCACGAAGGCTACGTGCCCGCGCTCGCTCCCTTGGCCCACACCTTGATCGACCTCTACGAGGTGGACGCCGTCTTCATGGCGCTGCGCCTCGACAGCCAGACCCTGGTCATTGCCCGCAGCAAGGGCCGGCTTGACGTCGGTCGGTTGCTTTCGGAGCGGTTCGACGGGGGCGGGCACGCGCGGGCGGCCTTCGCGCGCGCGGAGGGCGCGCCGTCCGAGGTGCTGCAGCGGGTGGAGCGGGCGCTCGAGCCCTACCTCGCGCCAGAGCCCCGCCTGGGCGAGGTGACGACCCGGTTCGTGGAGACGGTGCCCGCCGAGCTTAGCGCCGAGGCAGCCCTCGTGCGCATGCGCCAGCGCGGTTACGGGGGGTTGCCGGTGACCGACGCGGAAGGGCGGGTGATCGGTGTGGTGCGGCGGCGCGACCTCGAGCGGGCCGTCCGCTACGGCATGGGTTCGGGGGCGGTGCGCGGTTTTGCCACGGTCCCGCGCACGCTGCCCGAAGACGCCCCACTTTCCGAGGCCCGCCGTGCCCTCAAGGAGGGGGCCGGACGCGTGCTCGTCCTCGACGGCGAGGGCCGCGCGAAGGGCATCTTTACGCGCACCGACCTTTACCGCATGCCCCCCGCCGAACAGTCGGCCTGGACCGAGCGCGTGCGCCAGGGTCTTTCCGAAGGGGTGCGCGAGGTCGTCGACGCCCTGTCCGAGGCCTACCCCCGGGGTTCCGTTTATCTGGTGGGCGGGGCGGTGCGCGACGCGCTGCTGGGGGAGTCGAGTCCCGACGTCGATCTGGTCCTGGAAGGCCTCGACCCCGGGGAGGTGGCCCGGTTCCTGACCCGGCGCTTCGGCGGCAGTCATGGGGTCCACTTCGCCTTCGGCACCGCGCACGCACGTCTCGGTACCGGGGTCGAGGTGGATCTGGCGACCGCGCGCGAAGAGGAGTACCCAAGCCCCGGCGCCCTGCCGCGGGTGCGCCCCAGCACCCTCAACCGCGACCTTGCCCGCCGCGACTTCACGGTCAACGCAATGGCTTACCGGATCGCGCCGCGCCCCGAGGCGCTGATCGATCCCTTCGGGGGGTTGCACGACCTCGAAGCGTGCATGCTGCGTCCGCTGCATCCGCTCAGCTTCATCGAAGATCCCAGCCGCGTGCTTCGCGGTCTGCGGTTGGCGGCGCGGCTGGGGTTCCGCTTTCACCCCGAGGCCGAGCGTCAGATCGAGGAGTTGCGCAAGCGGCCTCCGGGCCCTGCGGCGACGAGTCGGTTGCGCCGTGAGCTCATGCTGGCCCTGGGCGAGCCCAGCCCCTTGCGGGTGCTGCGTCTGGCCGACCGCTACGGGATGCTGGAAGCGCTGTTCGGCTTCGCTCTTACGGAAAAGCTTTGGGGCGCGCTCGAACGGCTCGAGGCCTTGAAGCCGGAGCGTTCGGTCCCGCCCGAGGCCTACCTCTACCTGCTCTTGTTTTCCGCCCCGGAGCCGGAACGGCTGGTGCGCCGCTTCGGCTGGCCGCAGCGCTACCTGAACCACCTCGTGCTGCTGGAGCATCCGCCCGATCAGCCCGAGGTCCTGCGCGAGGCGGGGGATGCCCTCGCCATGGCCTTTGCGGCGCTATACCCCGAACGCGCCGAGTGGGTCTGGCGGCCGACGCGGCGTTTGCGCGGCCGCGACCTGCTCGAGCTGGGCATGGAGCCGGGCCCGCTGGTGGGCCGGATCCTGCGCGAAGTGGAGGCGGCGCGGGCGCGCGGGGAGGTGAACGGTTATGAGGAAGAGCTCACGTTGGCCCGTAAACTGATGGAAGACTATGGGACTTCTCGTCTACCTTAGCCAGCCGCTCGTCTTCCTCGTCGCCTTCGCCGCGGCGGCGTTCGGCCTGGTCGTGCACAACCTGGTGCAGGCCTGGCTGGCCGACCGCTACGGCGACACGCTGCCGCGGCGGATGGGCTTTCTGACCCTCGACGCCAAGACCCACCTCGACCCGCTGGGCCTGCTCTTCCTCGCGCTCCTGGGCTTCGGCTGGCCCCGCAGCGTTCCCTTCCGCCTGCAGGGATCGAAGGGCCTCGTCGTCGCGCTCGCGGGTCCTGTAGGGTTTCTTATCGCGGCCTTCGTCTACCTGCTGATCGCGGGTCTCCTGCCCCGCGCGCTGGCGCTCGATCAGATCGCCCTGGGGCTTCAGGTTGCGGCCGCGGTGATGGTCATCGAGGCGGCCGTCTTCCTCTTCCCGGTTCCGCCGCTCGACGGCGCGCGCGCCGTCTACGCGGCGGGAGGCTACGAGGCGCGGCGGTTCATGGACCAGCTGGCCTCGTACGGGCCGATCGGGTTCATCTTGATCTTCCTGGTGCTCAGCTACACCGGCGTTCTGGGTGCGGTGCAGGTGGGCCTGATGGGCCTGCTGCAGACCCTGCTGCGCCTGATGGGATTGTAGCCATGCTCATTCAGCTCCTCGCCCAAGATCCTCTGGCTTTCGCCGTTCTCGTCACCGTCCTGACCTTTTCGCTGGTGCTGCACGAGCTCGGCCACGGCCTTGCCGCCTACCTGTTCGGCGACGATACCGCCCGCCGCCGCGGGCGCCTCACCCTCAACCCGCTGGCCCACCTCGACCCCATGGGGGTACTGCTTCTGCTCTTCGTGGGTGTGGGCTGGGCCAAGCCGGTGCCCATCGACACGACGCGCTTGCGCCCCTACCGGGCGGGCCTGTTCGCGGTTTCCGTTGCCGGTATCGTCATCAACCTGACGCTGGCGGCGCTGTTCGGTTTTCTGCTCTACATGCTCAAGGAGTCGCAGCCCCAGGCGGTGTACTACGCCCTGGTCGAGCGCCAGCCGGCCGGCTGGGCCGGGTTGCTCAGCCTGGTCGCCTTCTACGCGGGGCTCATCAACCTGATCCTGGCGCTGTTCAACCTGGTTCCCGTCCCTCCGTTGGACGGGTCGCGCATCCTCATGGCGCTGGTGCCGGTGCGTTACCACCCGCTCATCTGGCAGCTCGACCGCTACGCGCTCTACACCTTCGTGCTTATCATCGCCGACATGCAGCTGAACGGGCCCATCTCGCGGATGCTCGACTGGGCCCAGGGCCTCTACTTCCACGCCATCTTCGGATGACGACAAAGCGCCCCGCGTTGCGGGGCGCTTTGGCCAACCCGGCCCTCAGGCCCGTTGGATCCAGAAACGCACCTGACCGTCCTCGGCGTCTTCGAGGTGGGTCTCGAAAGCACCGGGAAGTGCGCCTGGGGCGAGCTCGAGCGCGAGCGTTTCCTCGGCAACGCGCCCTGCGTGAGCCGCGAGCGCCTGGGCGAAGCGTCCCGTGGCCTCGAAGCCTACGCGGATGCGATCGGCGACGTGCAGGTCCATCTCCTTGCGCGCCTGTTGCAGCGCCCGCACCAGCTCGCGGGCCAGCCCTTCCAGGTAGAGCGCCTCGTCGTAGCGGGTGTCGAGCGCCGCCAGGTACCCCTCCTTCTCAAGGGCGACGTAGCCCTCGGGGGCCAAAGCCTCGACGAGCACTTCGTCCGGATCCAACGAGAAACCTTCGAGCTCGATGGTGCGGCCCTCGCGCACCGCGCGCGCCACGGCCGCGGGTTCGGCGGCCGCGAGCGCCTGCCGCACCTTGGGCAGGTCGCGGCCGTACTTGGGGCCCAGTTTCGGCAGGTTGGGTTTGATCCGGTAGCTGAGCAGGGCTTCGTCGGGGCCGACCACGCGCACCCGCTTCACGTTCAGCTCGTCGGCCAGCTCGGCGGCGAAGTGCTCGAGCCCCTGGCGGGCCTCGTCCGTGGGCGCGGTCACGAGCAGCTCGGGAAGGGGGATGCGGGTCTTGACCCCCGACTTGGCGCGCGCCGAGCGGGCCAGGTCCACCACCTCGATGACCGCGTCCATCCAGCGCACCAGTTCAAAGTCCTCAAGCGCGGCCTCGGCGTGCGGCCAGCGGGCCAGGTGCACCGACTCGGGGGCGTCTTCGCGCACCGAGCGCACCAGGTTCTGGTAAAGCGCTTCGGCCAGGTAGGGGGTGAAGGGGGCGGTCAGGTGCGTGACCGTGACCAGGGCCTCCCAGAGCGTGGCGTAGGCGGCCTCGCGGTTGGCGGCGTCCTCGTTCTTCCAGAAGCGCCTGCGGTTGCGGCGGACGTACCACTGGGAGAGCTCCTCGACCACAAAGCGCCGGAGCGCCCGGGCGCTGCCGGTGGGGTCGTAGGCCTCGAGCCTCTCGGTGACCTGCGCCACCAGCTCCTGGAGGCGGGCGACGAGCCAGCGGTCCATTTCGGGCCGCTCGTCCACCGGGGGCGGGTCGGCCAGGTTGGGGCGGTCCAGGTTGGCGTAGGTCACGAAGAACTTGTAGGTGTTCCACAGGGTCAGGAAGTAGTCGCGTACCACGTCGCGCACCAGATTGGGCCCGAAGCGGCGGTTGGCCTCCGGGGGGGCCGAAACGTAGACGTACCAGCGCAGGGCGTCGGCGCCGAACTCGGAAAGGATCTCCCAGGGGTCCACGACGTTGCCGCGCGACTTCGACATCTTGAGTCCGGCCTCGTCGAGCATCAGCCCGTGGCAGATCACGTTCTTGAAGGCCACCGAGTCGAAGAGCATCGTTCCCAGCTGGTGCAGGCTGTTGAACCAGCCGCGCGTCTGGTCGATACCTTCGGAGATGAAGTCCGCGGGGAAGCTGCGCGCGAAGACCTCCCGATTCTCGAACGGATGGTGGTGCTGGGCGAAGGGCATGGATCCCGAGTCGTACCAGACGTCGATTACGTAGGGAACGCGCTTCATCTTGCCGCCGCAGCCCTCGCAGGTCAGCTCGATGGCGTCCACGTGCGGGCGGTGGGGGTCGAAGTCCGCAGGCAGTGAGCGGCCCCAGCGGCGCTCGAGGTCGGCGAAGCTGCCGATCAGCTCTTCCTTGCCGCAATCCTCGCAGACCCAGATGGGCAACGGCGTACCCCAGTAGCGGTTGCGCGAGAGGGCCCAGTCCACCAGGTTCTTCAGCCAGTCGCCGTAGCGGCCGTGCTTGATGTGCTCGGGCACCCAGTGGATCTGCTCGTTGAGTTCGATCAAACGGTCCTTGTAGGCGGTGTTCTTGATGAACCAGGTTTCGGTGGCGTAGTACATCAACGGCGTCTTGCAGCGCCAGCAGTGCGGGTAGTTGTGCAGGTAGTCCTCGCGCTTGAAGAGAAGGCCACGTTCCTGTAGGTCGCGCACGATCGCCTTGTTGGCGTCGCGGAAGAAGGTGCCCTTCCAGGGGCCGACGGTCAGCTTGCCCTCGTCGTCGACGGTGCGCAGGACCGGCAGGCCGTAGCGGCGGGCGACCTCCATGTCTTCGGCGCCGAACGCGGGGGCCTGGTGCACGATGCCGGTGCCGTCGTCCTTGGTGACGTAGTCGGCGAGCACGGTGTACCAGGCGCGGGCATCGGACTTGGCGAAATCGAAAGGGGGTATGTAGTCGAGCCCCTCCAGCTCGCTCCCTTTCCAGCGCCGCACCACCTCGGTCTCCTCGTCCAAGATCCGCCGCCCCAGCCCTTCCTCGAGGACGAGCACCTCGTCGCCGACGCGAAAGGCGGCGTAGTCGAACTTCGGGTTGAGCGCCGCGGCGGCGTTACCCGGCAGCGTCCAGGGCGTGGTCGTCCAGACGAGCAGGCTTACCCGTTGGCCCGGTAGCCCGACCGCGCCCGGGTCCTTGAGGGGAAAACGCACGTAGACCGAGGGATCGGTGATCTCCGCGTAGCCCTGGGCCACCTCGTGGCTCGACAGCGGCGTGCCGCAGCGGGGGCAGTAGGGCACCACCTTGTAGTCGCGGTAGAGGAGGTCCTTCTTCCAGAGCTCGCCAAGGCTCCACCAGACCGATTCGATGTAGGCGGGGTCGAGGGTGCGGTAGGCGTCGTCGAGGTCGACCCAAAAAGCGATGCGCTCGGTGAACTTGCGCCACTCGCCCTCGTACTCGAAGACCGAGGCGCGGCAGGCCTCGTTGAAACGGTCGATGCCGTAGGCCTCGATCTCGCGCTTGTGTTTGAGGCCGAGCTTCTTTTCGACCTCCAGCTCCACCGGCAGGCCGTGGGTGTCCCAGCCGGCCTTGCGGGGCACGTGGTACCCCTGCATCAGCTTGAAGCGCGGAAACAGGTCCTTGTAGCTCCGGGCCTGGGCATGGTGCACGCCGGGGCGGCCGTTGGCCGTGGGGGGACCTTCGTAGAAGGTGTACTGCTCGGCTCCTTCGTTGGCTGTGAAGCTCTTCTCGACGATCCGGTGGGTGCGCCAGAACTCGAGCACCGCTTCCTCGAGCTTGGGAAAGTGCACGTCTTCAACGGGTTGGAACAGCTGCTCTTCGGCCATACGTCCTCCTAATGCGAAAACCGCGCACGCCCCTAGGGGCGTGCGCGGACGAAGCCTGGGCTCCGCGGTACCACCGCGCTTCGTGGGGCTTCGCCAGGTGCGGGTGGTGGGTCTTAGGAATCGGGGAAGACCCCCCATGTTTCCGGACGCGAAGCCGTCCACGCCCTCGTTCGCGCTGTGTCGGGCGCACCCGGCGGGTTCTACTGGGCCGGCAGGCCGTTCTTCCCGCGGCTCCGGGGCGATGGCTAGCGGGCCCTCCAGCCGGCTCGCACCCTACCCGGCTCGCTGTGTGGAGGGAACCCCGTTCGCTTCCCCTTCGCAGCCTTTACACCGCAGCAGACGGGAGGTATAATCCACCCTCGGTAGGCCGCGGTCTGCCGCCATAGTACAAAAGACCGCACCCGAGCTGCAACTTGAAGTTCTCGCACGCGTCAGGTACAATAAGTTAAACCACGCAAGCGGTTTTTCCAAGCAAAACGAAGAAGGAGCCTCATGAAGTTATACCTCGATACCGCCAACGTGCACGAGATCCGCGAAGTTCACGCGCTGGGCGTGCTGGACGGCGTGACCACCAACCCCAGCCTGGTCGCCAAGGCGCTGGGGGAGGCGGGCGAGCGCTTCGAAAGCGAAGCCGCTTTCTACGCCCGCTTTACCAAGATCGTGCGCGAGATCGCCGAGCTGGTGCAGGGGCCCGTTTCGGCGGAAGCCCTGGCCGGCGACGCCGAGGGCATGATCCGCGAGGGCCGCGAGCTGGCCGCGCTGAACGAGCACGTCGTCGTCAAGCTGCCCGTCTCCGAGGCGGGGTTGCGGGCCTGCCGGGTGCTCGCCGACGAGGGCGTCGCGGTCAACATGACCCTCGTCTTTTCCGCCAACCAGGCGTTGCTGGCCGCCCGCGCAGGGGCCCGTTACGTCAGCCCCTTTTTGGGCCGTATCGACGACATCGGCTGGGACGGGGTCGAACTGGTGCGGACGATCCGCGAAATCTTCGACGTGCACGACCTCGACACCGAGATCATTGCCGCTTCGGTGCGGCACCCGCAGCACGTCACCGCCTCCGCGCTGGCTGGTGCGGACATCGCCACCCTGCCCTACAAGGTACTGAAGACCATGATTCAACATCCGCTTACCCGCATCGGTATGGAGCGTTTCCTGGCCGACTGGGAGAAGGCGAAGCAAGAACTATGAGCAAGAAGAAGATTACCACCGAAACCCCGCAAACCTACAAGGAGCTCAACGCCAAGATCCTGCCCGAGCTGCACCTGCTTGCGGCGCAGATGGGCATCAAGAACTACAAGAAGCTCGGGAAGGACGAGCTCATCATGGCCATCCTGGAGCACCAAGCCAAAGGCGAGGGGCTTTCGCTGGCCAAGGGCTACCTGGAAACCAGCCCCGACGGTTACGGCTTCCTCCAGGACAACGTCTACAACCTCGACTCCCGCAGCGTCATCGTTAGCGCTGGCCTGATCAAGCAGTTCCAGCTGCGCACCGGCGACTACATCGTGGGCAAGGCGCGCCCCCCGCGGGAAAACGAACGCTACGGAACGCTGATCCGGGTCGAGGCCATCAACGGTCTCGAGCCCGCCCAGGCCGTCAAACGCCCCAAGTTCGACGAACTGGTGCCCCAGTTCCCCGACCGTCAGCTCAAGCTGGAAACGACCCCCGAGGAGCTGTCCACCCGCGTGATCGACCTGCTCGTACCCATCGGCCGGGGGCAGCGCGGCCTGATCGTCGCCCCGCCCAAGGCCGGCAAGACGACCCTTCTCAAGAAGGTCGCCAACGCGATCCTGGAAAACGAGCCCGACGTCAAGGTGATCGTCCTGCTCATCGACGAGCGCCCCGAGGAGGTCACCGACTTCCGCGAGTCGGTGCAGAAGGCCGAGGTGATCGCCAGCACCTTCGACGAACCGCCGCAGAACCACATCCGCGTGGCCGAGTTCGTGCACGAGCGCGCCCGGCGCATCGTCGAGGAGGGCGGCCACGTGGTCATCCTGCTCGATTCGATCACCCGCCTGGCGCGCGCCAACAACCTGGTCACCCCGCCCACCGGGCGCACCCTCTCGGGCGGGCTCGACTCGGCGGCGCTGCACTTTCCCAAGCGCTTCTTGGGCGCGGCGCGCAACATCCGCGGTGGCGGTTCGCTGACCATCCTCGCGACGGCGCTGGTCGAGACCGGCAGCCGTATGGACGACGTGATCTTCGAGGAGTTCAAGGGCACCGGCAACATGGAGCTGCACCTTTCGCGCCGGCTCGAAGAGCGGCGCATCTTCCCGGCCATCGACATCCTCAAGTCGGGCACCCGCCGCGAGGAGCTGTTGCTCGGTGAAGAGGTGCTGCACAAGATGTGGCTCCTGCGCAAGGTGCTCGCCGACATGGACCCGGCCGAGGCCATGGAGATGCTGCTGGGCCGCCTGAAGCGCACCAAGTCCAATCAGGAATTCCTGGCTACCCTAGCGGCAAAGTAGGCATCGGGGTATAATTCCCGTTGGAGGCGTGCGTGGCGAACCGTCGTGGCTGGACATTCTCGTGGCTCTTCGCGGGCAGCTTGCTGGCCATCCCCATCTCGCCCCTCGACCTCATGCCCGAGCTCGAAGCCGCTCTGCGCCCTCCAGAAGAGGTCGTCGTCCTGGAACCCGCCCCGAGCTACGGGGTGGTTTTTCACACGGTGAAACCCGGCGAGTCGCTGCTGCTCGTCGCCGCGCGCTACCGGAGCGACCTCGGTGAGATCAAGAAGCTCTCGGGTCTCAAGGGCGATCTGCTCAAGCCGGGGCAGACGCTCAAGGTGCCCATCCAGGCCAAGCGAGCGGACGAGCCCCGCCTCCCGCCTGGGATCCAGGTCTATACCGTGCGTCCGGGCGACTCGCTCGAGCGCATCGCAAGCCAGTACGGCCTGCGCATCCTCGACCTGGTTTCTGCGAACCTCGACCTGGCCAGCCTGGACCGCTTAAGCGTCGGAAGCCGGCTCTTCGTTCCCACCGGCGAGCGGGGATTGCTCGTGACGGTCGGCGAAGGCGAGAACCTGGAGTACATCGCTCGCAGGTACCACGTCGACATGACCAGGCTCGCCCGCGTCAATGGATTGAACAACCCGCTCGACCTGAAACCGGGTGATCGGGTGCTCGTACCCGGTGTCGCCGCTCGCGAGGCCATGGCTCGCCTCGAGGAGCGCCGCAAGGAAGAGCGGCGTCTCGCGGAGGAGCGCCGCCGACGGCTCGCCGCCGAGCGCGCCGCGCGCCTGCGCCAGGTCGCCTATCGTGGCGACACCTCGGCCAAGGGCTTCCAGTGGCCGCTCTCTAAATTCCGTGTCACCGCCACCTACCACGACGCCCGCTACTACCGAAGGTTCCGCCGGGTGCACACCGGTCTCGACCTGGCAGCTCCTCAGGGCACACCGATCTACGCAGCCAAGGGCGGGGTCGTGACCGCGGCGGGGTGGTCGCGCGTCGGTTACGGTTACTACGTCAAACTTGACCACGGCGGCGGCGTGGAAAGCCTCTACGCTCACATGTCGCGCATCGCCGTACGCCGGGGACAGCGGGTGAAACAAGGCGCCCTGCTCGGCTACGTAGGGCGCACCGGGTTCGCCACTGGCCCGCACCTGCACTTCGAAGTCCGGATCGGCGGCAAGACCCGCAACCCCTGGAGCTACCTGCCGCATTGAGGTAAAGGAGAACCACATGGAAAAGGCTACCCTGCGCGTCAAGACCGGATTCGCGGAAATGTTCAAGGGCGGCGTGATCATGGACGTGACCACGCCCGAGCAGGCCAGGATCGCCGAAAAGGCCGGTGCGGTGGCGGTCATGGCGCTCGAGCGCGTCCCCGCCGATATCCGGGCCCAGGGCGGGGTGGCGCGCATGTCCGACCCCAAGGTCATCAAGGAGATCATGGCTGCGGTCAGCATCCCGGTGATGGCCAAGGTGCGCATCGGACACCATGCCGAGGCGATGATCCTCGAGGCCCTGGGCGTCGACTTCATCGACGAGTCGGAGGTGCTCACCCCGGCCGACGAAGAACATCACATCGACAAGTGGGCCTTCAAGGTCCCCTTCGTCAACGGTGCGCGCGACCTGGGCGAGGCCCTGCGCCGCATCGCCGAAGGCGCGGCCATGATCCGCACCAAGGGCGAGGCCGGAACCGGGAACGTGGTGGAGGCGGTACGCCACGCCCGCAACGTCATGAAGGCGGTCCGCCGCATCCAGGGGATGCGCGCCGACGAACTCATGGCCGAGGCCAAGAACCTGCAGGCGCCTTACGAGCTGGTGCGCTACGTCCACGAACACGGCCGCCTGCCGGTCGTCAACTTCGCCGCCGGCGGTGTGGCCACGCCCGCAGACGCGGCGCTGATGATGCACCTGGGCATGGACGGCGTCTTCGTGGGCTCGGGCATCTTCAAGTCGGGCGACCCCGCGCGCCGCGCCCGCGCGATCGTGCGCGCGGTCACCCACTACAACGACCCCGAAATCCTGGCCGAGGTGAGCGAGGACCTGGGCGAGCCGATGGTGGGCATCAACCTCGACGAGCTGAGCGAAGAAGACCGCATGGCGAAGCGCGGCTGGTAGGCAAACCCGCGCCCAAGTGGAAGCCCCCGCTCAGCGGGGGTTCTCTTTTTCGGGCGGCGGCGCTAAGCTGGAGGGCGTGAGCGAGGCGAAGAACGTCGGCGTGCTGGCCCTTCAGGGCGATTTCCGCGAACACAAGCAGATGCTCGAGCGCCTGGGTGCACGGGTCCGCGAGGTGCGCCTGCCCAAACACCTGGAAGGGCTCGGGGGGCTCGTCGTACCCGGGGGCGAGTCCACCACCATCGGCAAGCTGGCCGCCGAGTTCGGCCTCGACGCCGCCGTGCGCGAGGCCTACGAAGCCGGTACCCTGGCTGTCTGGGGAACCTGCGCGGGAGCGATCTGGATGGCTCGGGAAATCTTGGACTACCGGCAACCCCACCTGGGCCTGATGGACATCACCGTGCGCCGCAACGCCTTCGGCCGGCAGGTAGACTCCTTTGAAGTTGACCTCATGGTCACCGGCCTCGACGCTCCCTTCCGCGCCGTCTTCATCCGCGCCCCCGAGATCGTGCGGGTGGGGGAGGGGGTGCGGGTGCGCGCCCGGCTCGAAGGCCGGGTCGTCTTCGCCGAGCAGGGACGGCTCTGGGCGATGGCCTTCCACCCCGAACTCACCGGAGACGACCGTCTGCACCGCGAGTTCCTGGATCGCCTCGTCGCTTCCTGAGGGCAAAGCCAAAGCGCCGGGGCCTTGCCCCGGCGCTTTATTGTGCGCCAGCATCAGCCGGCGGCTTCGACCATGGCGCTGAAGGAGTCCACCTCCAGGCTCGCCCCGCCGACGAGGCCGCCGTCCACGTCGGCGCCCGCCAAAATCTCGGCGGTGTTCGCAGGCTTCATCGAGCCACCGTAGAGGATACGCGTGCGCTCGGCCACGGCCGCGCCGTAGCGCTGAGCGAGGAAGCCGCGGATGGCGGCGGCCATGGTCTGGGCGTCGTCCGCGGAGGCGGTCTTGCCGGTGCCGATGGCCCAGACGGGTTCGTAAGCAATCACGAGTTCCGCGCCGGTTTCGAGCGCCACCCCCTCGAGGCTGCCCGCGAGCTGCTCGAGGGTAAAGCTTACCGCCCGGCCCGCCTCGCGCTCCTCGAGGCGTTCGCCGATGCAGAGGATGGGCACCAGGCCCGCCTCCATGGCGCGATGCGCCTTGGCGGCCACGAGGGCGTCCGACTCGTTCCAGTAAGCGCGGCGTTCGCTGTGACCGACGACGACGTAGCGGCAGCCCAAGTCGGCCAGTTGCTCGGCAGCCACCTCGCCGGTGTAGGCGCCGAAGCCGTGGGCCGAGACGTCCTGCGCGCCCCAGACCACGCCGCTGCCCGCGAGCTGCTCCGCGGCGACGGGCAGCAGGGGAAACGAGGGAAGCAGGGCCACCTCGACGGCCGCCTGACCGCTGCTTTGCAGCGCCGGGTTGGTTTCCAGGAACTCGGCGAACCAGACGCGGGCTTCGCTTGGGGTCTTGTGCATCTTCCAGTTGCCGGCCAAGAGCGGGGTCCTCACGGAACCACCTCCTCGGGGGAAAGTCCGCCCAGGGCCTCGATGCCCGGCAGGGTGCCCCGCTCCAGGAACTCGAGGCTCGCCCCGCCGCCGGTGGAGACGTGGCTGAAGCGGTCCGCGAGCCCCAGGCGGTTCACCGCGGCCACCGAGTCGCCGCCGCCCACCACCGTGTAGGCGTCGAGTGCGGCGAGGGCCTCGGCCACGGCCAGGGTGCCGGCGTCGAACGGCGGCGTTTCGAAGACGCCCATTGGGCCGTTCCAGAAGGCCGTGCGGGCTCCGGCCAGAGCCGAGGCGAAGGCCTCGCGCGTGGCCGGCCCGATGTCCAGCCCCATCCAGTCCGCGGGCACGGCGTCCGCAGGCACCACGCGCGTTTCGGCTCCCTCACGGATCTCCTGCGCCGCCACCACGTCGGAGGGCAGCAGCAGCGGCTTGTCGAGCGCGCGAGCGCGGTCCATGAGCCGCAGGGCGAGGTCGAGCTTGTCGCGCTCGACGAGGCTCGAGCCCACCTCGCCTCCCGCCGCCTCGAGGAAGGTAAAGGCCATCGCACCGCCGATGGCCATGCCGTCCACCTTGGGGAGAAGGCTTTCGATCACACCGATCTTGTCGGAAACCTTGGCCCCACCGAGCACGACCCAGTAAGGGTGCTCGGGGTGGTGCAGCAGCCGGCCCAGCGCTTTCACTTCCTTTTCCATCAGCAGCCCGGCGTAGCTGGGCAGCTCGCGGGCCACCCCCACCACCGAGGCGTGTTCGCGGTGGGCGCTGCCAAAGGCGTCGAGGACGAAGGCCTCGCCCAGCCGCGCGTAGGCCCGGGCGAGCTCGAGATCGTTCTCCTTCTCGCCTGGTTCGAAGCGGACGTTCTCGAGCAAAGCCACCTGCCCGGCGGCCAGTTCCGCTACCGCTTCGCGCGTAGCCGCGGAAGAGGGCAGCGAGGGCACGAAGCGCACGGGCCGCCGCAGCAGATCCTCGAGCACCGCCGCGACCGGCCCCAGGCTGAAGGCGGGGTCGTAGCCCTTGGGCCGGCCCAGGTGGCTCATCAACACCAAAGACGCGCCGCCTTCGAGCAGCCGTTCGAGCGTCGGCAGGCTGGCGCGGATGCGGGTGTCGTCCTGCACGCGGCCTTCGCTCAGCGGAACGTTGTAGTCGACGCGGACCAGCACCCGTTTGCCCTTGGGTTGCAACTCCCCTAGTGTGCGCACGGCGCACCTCCCCTTGGGCTCAGATCTGCTTCCCTATGAGCTCCACCAGGTCGACGACACGGGTCGAGTAGCCCCACTCGTTGTCGTACCAGGTGTAGACCTTGACCAGGTTGTCGATGGCCTTGGTGAAGGGGGCGTCCACGATCGAGGAGTACGAGCTGCCCACGATGTCGTGCAGGACGATCT
>Ga0256841_1001907_pt1 | contig 17201 bp, 16 predicted proteins | sample 356308metaG_FD_185971 | JGI IMG/M metagenome (GOLD analysis project Ga0256841, IMG submission 185971) | Hydrothermal vent microbial communities from Mid Atlantic Ridge, Atlantic Ocean - 356-308 | ecosystem: Environmental > Aquatic > Marine > Hydrothermal vents | place: Atlantic Ocean: Mid... | reverse complement strand
GGTGGTCGGTTCATCGGCAATGAGGAGGTCCGGCTCACAGGCCAGGGCCATTGCGATCATCACCCGCTGTTTCTGTCCGCCCGAGAGCTGATGCGGATACCAGGAGTAGCGCGCCTTCGGGTCTTTAAGTGCGACTTCGTCAAAAAGGGATACCACTTTGGCTTTAATGGCCTCCCTTTTGAGCCCCAGATGGAGCCTGATCACCTCGGCGACCTGCTCTCCTACGGTCATGACCGGATTGAGAGCGGACATCGGTTCCTGGAAGATCATTGCAATGGACCTGCCCCGAACCTTCTGCATCTGTGCTTCGGTCAAAGCGAAAAGCGAGTCCCCGTGAAGCAGTACATCCCCCGAAACCACCCCGATGCTCTCCGGAAGCAGCCGCATAATGGCAAGCGAGGTCAGAGACTTCCCGCTTCCAGACTCCCCCACTAGGGCGAAGATCTCTCCTTTTTTGATCATAAAATGTACGTGTTGCAATAAAGGTTTTTCTCCTATCGACACACAAAGATCAGTGACTTGCAATACCGTATTCATAGATTGTTCCTCGGATCAAGCACCTTCTGTATACGGTCTGAGAAAAGATTGGCTGCCAGGACAAGGATGAACATAAAAATGAACGCCGAAAAAAGCGACCACCACACCATCGGTTCCCGTGCCATTTCAAGACGTGCCTGGTTGATCATATTCCCCCAGCTGTACATCGTCGGATCCACCCCCACGCCAACGTAGGAGAGCACCGCTTCGGCAAGCACCAGTGCAGAGAAGTCGAGTACGACAGAGATGAGGATAATGTGCATCAGGTTGGGCATGATATGGCGAAAGATGATCTTCCATTGGCTCACACCGAAGGCTTTGGCTGCGGTCACGAACTCCACCTGTGAGATCTTCAGCGTTTCGGCACGAAGCAGGCGGCAAAGTCCCGTCCAGCTTGTCATTCCCAAAATGAGGATCAAAAAGAGCAGCCGCAGGTCCGAACGCTCCAGTGTGGTTTCAAACCACTGTGGGTTGTTGTCCATCATCACCTGTGTTACCAGTACCGCCCCGGCGATGAGCAGTACGCCCGGAATGGAATTGAGTGTGGTGTAGATATACTGGATCACATCATCGATCCACCCTCCGAAGAATCCCGCAGAGATCCCGAGTGTGATAGAAACAGGCAGCATCACCAGCGTGGTCAAACTACCGATGAGTACGCCCGTACGGATACTCTTGAGGCTTTGGTAGAAGACATCTCCGCCCACCTTGTCCGTACCCAGGACATGGTAGGAGTGGCTGAGCACATACATCCAGACAAAGCTTACCAGCAGCAGCGTGAAGGTCAGGTAGGCTGTTCTCCACGGCAGTGCCGTTTCCCCCCGCAGCAAACGGCGTATTTTTTCACGCAGGGGCCCCTGTCCGTTCCAGGCCAGATGCAGGAGCACCAGCACCAGGCTTATTGCCAACCCGCTGAGTATCGCGGTGAACGATTTTTTCAGAATATCCTCTGCCACACTCTCTCCGGCGGTATGCTTGACATATTTCAGCGGAAGATAAGCCTGCCTGGTCACCCCGTCTTTGCCCACTATGACCGATTTGGTATATTCATGCGTAGCGAACGGTGCAGAATAGGTACGTTCCGTGTGTTCAATAGCCTGGGAGAGAAGCAGATCGAGCAGGCTGACCATTTCTCCGTCGTAGCGCACACTTTGCTTACTGCTCTCCTGATGGACCGGCTCTTGAGCCGAAAAACGCATATGTACCGAATCAAGCAAAGCAAAACAGAGATAGAAAAGCAAAACAATGGCTGAAGCCATAGCGATACCCGATCTGAAGATCGTATGCCACTGTTTTTTCACTTGAGGCGAACGCGATATGACCCATCCCCATGCCAGCAGGGCAATGACCAGCACCCACACCATCATATCTGTCCAAAGCAGTGTTACTCTCATGAAAGCTTCACCCGCGGATCAAAAAGCGTATAGGAGATGTCGGTCAGGATCAACCCGACTATATAAAGGACCGATCCCAGAAAGACCATCGCTTTGACAATGGCAAAATCCTGCGCGTTGATCGCATCGATCGTGTAGGAACCAAGCCCGGGGATGCCGAAAAAGGATTCCATGATAAGGCTTCCCATGAAAAGAGAGGGTATCACGACAACGATCCCGGTCAGAATGGGGAGCATCCCGTTACCCAGTACATGCCCAAACAGCACAGAAATTTCGGAAAGCCCCTTCGCCCTTGCCGTACGGACATAATCCTGATTGATCTGTTCGAGGAAAATACTTCTGTACCAGCGCACCCCTGCACCCAGCCCTGCAAACACCCCTATCAAAACCGGCAATATAACGAATTTAACCGCGCCCCATCCCGGTTCATAGCCGGAAATGGGTACCCAGTGCCACATCTTCGAGAAAATCACCTGCCCTGCTATAATATAAAAGAGTCCGGAGATCGACATGATCATCACTGCAATGATCATCATGGACATATCGAGCACCGTACCCCGGAACAGTACCAGAAGCAGTGCAAGAGATATGTTGGTGACCAGTGCAATGAAAAAAGTCGGAAGGGCGATCGCAAGGCTCGGCCCCATACGTTCTCTGATGTCTCTGCCGATATCACGGTTGGCATCGGACACACCAAAATCAAACATAAAAAGCTTGAGCGACTCCTGCATAAAAAGTGTATCGCTCAGCTTTTTCAGCCCGGACGCTTTCGGGTTGATAAAAAGCGGTTTGTCATATCCCTTTTCCGTTTTCCATGCTTCGATCATTTGCGGTGTGACCTGTTTGGCACCCAGCTGTGCCCGCGCCATATCATCGGGAGTATTGATCATAAAGAACAGCATAAACGTAATAAGGTTCACCCCGATCAAAATGGGAATGGCATACAGTATCCTGCGAATCATATAACCCAGCATCTATCTCATCTCCTTTTTGATCACACTTTTCTGCCTGCTGCTGTAGGCACGATAGAGCAGCCAGCCCATTACAAACAGGAACACGGCAAGCAGCAGGAGAGGAAAGAGCACCGGCTGATTCCACTCCTGCTGTTTCTTCACTCTGAGCGGGGCATCGATCTTCTTGTATTTTAGCGTATTATTCGCCATGGCATTGGGAAGTACATTTTTGAACCAGGCATGGGAGAGTGCAAGCGATTTAGGGTGGAATCCCCAGACCCATGGTGCATCCTCCCTGGCGATCTCAAGCATTTTCTCTATCTTTTTCAGGCGTTCTGGGGTATTGTGCATCGTTTTGATCTCATCGAAAAGCCTGTCGAACTCCGGGTTCTTGTAGTTGGAACTGTTGATCCCCGCCCCGCCCGTATCGACCGAGGCATTTCCTCCATACAGAAGAAAAAGAAAATTCTCCGGGTCCGGATAATCTGCATTCCAGCCCCAGGAGAAGATCTGTGCCTTCCCTTTTCGTATCTTGTCCTGAAAACGGTTGTAATCTGTCGCACGGATCACCAGCTGGATCCCGAGTTTTTCGAACTGCTTTCGCCGCCAGTCCATCAGCGCTCTGTCATCGGGGCCGGTTGCGGTCGAATCGTAAAAAAGCTTCAACTGTTTTCCTGTTCTGACAGAGATACCGCCCGGATATCCCGCTTCCGCCAGCAGTTTTCTGGCCACTTCCAGCGGTTTGCGCACACGTTTCCCATCTTTCCAGTCATAGACAACCCTGTTGGTTCCCTTTTCTCCCTTTTCGTACCCAAAGATACCCGGAGGAATGGGACCCTGTGCAGGAATACCCCGCTCATTCAGAAAAATAGAGATATATTCCTCTTCATTCTGGGCAATACTGATCGCCTGGCGCAGTTTCTTTGCTGCTTCGCTGTAGCCTCCCACCACGGGATCGACCATATTGAAAGCCATATAGAAAATGGAAGGCTGCACGGCACTTTTCAGCTCGATCCCTCTTTTTCGCATCTCCTCACTCAGCCCCATCGTACCGGACGAAGAGATCTGTACCGCCTGGTCGAATGCTTCCGAGGAAATACCCGAAGCATCATAATACCCCTGAAGGAATTTGTTCCATAGGGGGATACTCTCTTTTTCAAGCGAATAGACGACCTCATCGATAAAAGGAAGCCTCTTTCCGGCATCTTTGCGAAGGTCCTGTGCAATGCCTGCCGACCTTGCCTCCGAATCGCTCAAGTCCGGATAGAACTCCGTATGAAAGTTTGGGTTGGCTTTGAGACGCATCACTCTGTTGGGATCGTTCTGGGCCAGATAGTATGCCCCTGTGCCTACCGGCAGCCAGTTCAGTGTCATATTTTTGGCGATAAGCCCTTTTTGCTGATAGAACAAGTCTGCTTCCCAGGGGATAGGAGCAAAGAAATTCATCGAAAGCCAGTACATGAACTGCGGATAGCGTCCATTGATGGTTATAGCCAGGGTCAGATCATCGATAACCTCCACGCCTTTGATATGGTAGGGACGAAGATCGAGCCGTTCGCCTTTTTCTTTCTTTTCGCGGGCGATCTTTGTGATCTTTTCTGAAAAGGCTTTCAATCCGACGATATAGTCCATCATCGAATCAAGAATAGGAGAATGGTTCTGCCTGACGGCCATCCGTTTGATGGCATAGGCATAATCTTCCGCCCTCAATCTGCGTGTCGCCTGTTTGTTGAAGTCACCCAGTGTTTCAATATGCTCAAGCGCTTTTTCGTTCAAATGGCCGTACACCAGATCCCCACTGGCATCTTTCACGAAAGCAGGATGGTTCTGATAATAGATATCATCTCTTAAGGGCAATGTATATTGTGTATAGGCGACCAGGCTGCTGTTCTCATCCACTTCCGTACCGTTGGCATCCAGATAACGTACGACCGGCATCTTTCTCAGGGTGAGCGGCTCAAGCGTGTAGGGACGCTTCAAATAGTTGTATTGCAGCGGCGGCTCATAGATCTGTCCTATGAAGGCCCATTCATTCGCATTGTAGGAGATGACCGGATCGAGCCGTTTGGGCGGCAGGGAAAACGCAGCAAAAAGGGTGTTGCTCTTTACTTTTTCCATAGCATGCGGACTGTTCCATATCGTACACTGTATCGTCCCTGTTACACTTAACAATAACAATAGTATACGAAAGAACTGAGTCATTTGGCGCAAGTATCCCTTATGTATGCAATATAAACCGGATTCTATCATATATTATCTAATCAAGCAGAGTAGATCAAATAAGAGTTTTTATGTCTTTATTTCATAAATCCATTTGATGTCATGCATTTTAATTTTGACGGAAAAAAGGTTTTTTTTTGCTAAATATAATTCAAACCATAATATTTGATTATAAAAATAATTAAATCATAAGGTTTAATTTAGTTTTAAATGAGCTTGGCATAGAATAGAAAGTCTAAAATAAATTTTATGAAGGAAGGCTATGGCACGATTAGTAGTTATGGGTGGTGGAGTCTCAGGACACACTGCCGCGACATTCGCAAAAGACTGGCTGGGTGATGAGCACGAGGTAGTGGTTGTTACTCCAAATTCACAGTGGAACTGGATCCCCTCAAATATCTGGGTTGGTGTAGGTCAAATGACCAAAGAGGAGGTTGTCTTCCCTCTTGCACCGGTCTATGAAAAAGCAGGCATCGATTACAGACAGGCAAAAGCCGTCTCTATCCATCCCGAAGGAAAAGATGACAGTGATACTCCGTATATCACTATCGAATATACAGGAGCAGGAAAAGAAGGACAGACGGAAGAGATCACTTACGATTACCTTATCAATGCGACCGGTCCTAAATTGAACTTTGGCGCAACTCCGGGTCTCGATGAAGGGCATACTGTTTCTGTCTGTACCGCTGACCACGCAGTACACGCAAACCTCGAACTCAAAAAGATCTTTGAGAAAGCAAAAACAGAAAAACAGAAGATCCTTGTCGGTACCGGTCACGGTATGTGTACCTGTCAGGGTGCGGCATTCGAATATATCTTCAACATCGAGCATGAAGCGAACAAAGCCGGTGTAAGAGATAACCTCGAGATCAAATGGATCTCCAACGAATCATTCCTCGGCGACTTCGGCATGGGTGGATTGCACATGAAAGTCGGCGGATATGTTGTCAGTTCAAAACTCTTCGCAGAATCACTCTTTGCAGAGAGAAATGTACCCTGGATCATCGGTGCCCATGTCAACAAGGTAGAAGAAGGCAAAGCGCACTATGAACTGCTTGACGGCACGACCGGGGAAGAAGCATTTGACTTTGCAATGCTTATTCCTCCATTCGCCGGTGTCGGATTCAAAGCGTATGACAAAGCAGGTGAGGATATTACAAGCAAGATCTTTGCACCAAACGGTTTTATGAAAGTCGATGCAGACTACTCCGGCAAGCCGTATGAAGAGTGGAAAGCCAGCGATTGGCCAAGAACGTACCAGAACCCAGACTACAAAAATATGTTCGCCTGCGGTATTGCTTTTGCACCTCCTCATCTCATTTCCAAACCAATGAGTTCACCCAACGGTACACCCATTAACCCAACACCACCAAGAACAGGGATGCCCGCAGGCATTATCGGAAAAGCCGTTGCCCATTCTGTCTGTGATATGATCAAAGAGGGTGAAAATGCACATCTCCATGAGGCTTCTATGGCTGAAATGGGTGCAGCCTGTGTCGCAAGTGCCGGAAAAGGTGCATTTGATGGAACAGCCGCTGCTATGACCGTTTATCCTGTCGTACCTGACTTCGAAAAATATCCGGGAACCGGTCGTGACACAGATTACACCTTTGGAGAGATCGGACTTGCAGGTCACTGGATCAAACATATCCTACACCATATGTTCATCTATAAAGCCAAGCTCAAGCCGGGCTGGACTTTGATCCCAGAATAAAAAAATAAAGGAGAAACCATGAAACAAGAAGAAGTAAATTTTGCAAAAAGTAATTCATTCAACCTTACAATGATCCCAGGAGGATTTGCCCGAAAAATGAGAACCTGTGTTATTTGGCAGTTTTTCAGATTTGTCGTAATCAATCTTAAAATGCTGGTTGTTGTAAGTAAAAGCCACTAATCTCACCCCTCATACAGGGAAGCCTTACCAGGCTTCCCCGCTACGCTGATTATTAAATATTTTTTAAATTTAACACTTTCTATTTGATTTTAACAAATATTTAAAGGAAATCTCTATGGTACAAACACTGAAACAGTATCCGGATGAAAGTATCAATGTCAATGCTGGTCCCATAAGAAGCTTTGGAGAAAGTTATCAACAGATGGTTGAGGACCTGATCGATACCATGAAAGCGCATACGCTTGATGCGCTCAGCGCGATACAGATTGGGTACCCCTACCAACTCATGGTGATCAGAGAAAACAGTACCTATATTGCTTATGCCAACCCAAGGATCATTACACAAAGTGATGCATTTGACTCCATAGAAAGAAGTCACTACTTCCACAATCAGCCTATCACAGTCAAGCGGTACAAAACACTAAGCCTGGTATATGAAAATAAAAAAGGGGAAATGAAAACAAAAATAATTGACAACAAGGAAGAGGCTGCTCTTTTCCAAAGAAAACTGGATTATCTTTTCAATACCACTCTGATTGACAGACTTCTCCCTCAGCAGAGAGAACAGGCAGTGAAAGCCTTGGCGGGGAAAGGACATATGCCTGATATTTCCGATGCTTTTTGTCCTCCCGAAAGCAAAAAGGTTTATTTTGTCAGTGTTGCAGACAAACTTCTTTTTTTTATGTTCCTCTCTCTATTCCTACCACTGTTCCCTCTCTCAAAAGAGACACTTAGTGGCTGGTACACCTATGACAAATTTGCTTTTCCTGCCATACTGTTCTTAATGATGGGCTTTTTCTTCTACGCACAGCATGAAGCCAAAAAATACAAGCAGTGCAGTTCCTGCCAGATCGGCAACAATATCGGTGTCATGGTCAAACGCAGCGTCGCTGCCCTGGCGTTTGCCATCGGTGCCTACTTCCTCGTCAACCCCTACTGACAAAAAAGGGATCCGCAAAAGGGGTACCCTTCAAATATGACCAAACTAAAAGTTTAGGGCACCTCTAGGCCAAGCCTTCAAAGTCCAAGCAGTACAAATCACTGTGAGGATACACAATATCTGTAACCTACAAAGTTGAAAAGAGGAAAATGATTTAAAAAGGGGAGTGATACCAAACCCAAGAGGGCTTGGAAGAAATATATCGATAAAGTACCGATTATCTTTTTGAGAACTGTGGAGATCTTCTCGCTTTTTTCTTACCTGGTTTCTTACGCTCAACGACCCTGGAGTCACGTGTAAGAAGACCCATAGGCTTCAAGATAGCTCTGAAAGAAGGCTCGAAATCAACCAATGCTTTGGTGATACCGTGCTTCAGTGCATCTGCCTGCGCAGAGTAACCGCCGCCAAGGGTTGTTGCTCTCAGGTTCATGGATTCAAGCTGTTTTGTTGCTTCGAGAGGAAGTCTTACTTTCATTTTCAGTGTTTCGTGTCCGCCAAGCCACTGGTCAAGTGTCTTGCCGTTGATCAGCATTTCACCATTGCCCGGAGTAAGCCATACTTTAGCGATCGCCGCTTTTCTTTTTCCTGTTGCATAGAATGTCGCCATACTTACGCTCCCTTATTGATTTGTGCAGTATGCGGGTGTTCGGCACCGGCATATACTTTGAGTTTTTTCAGCATTTGTCTACCAAGTGTTGTCTTTGGAAGCATGCCTCTTACAGCAAGCTTGTACAGTTTTTCTGTATGGTTTTCCAGCATATCACCCAGTTTTTTACTTTTGGTAGAACCAAAGTAACCGCTGTGTGTAAAATACTCTTTATCGTCAAGTTTGACACCTGTGAACTTCGCTTTTTCAGCATTGATGATCACCACGTAATCACCGCAGTCTACGTTCGGTGTGAACGATGGCTTGTGTTTTCCTCTGAGCAGTGTCGCTACTTCGGTCAAGATACGACCGAAAGTTTTACCTTCAGCATCGATCAAAACCCAGTCACGTGTTACTTCAGCAGGCTTTAGTACCTTTGTCATTTTCATGATGGCTATCCTTTGTTTTTAAAGCTTTCGCTTATTTGTGGACGGATTGTACCCACTTAATCTTAAAATTTATTTAAATTCAGTTTAATTTAAGTTTAATATCTCGATTCCCTCTTCCAAAAGATATATAAGCATCCCCTCCGCAGGTTTTTTACTGATGCTTTCGATAGCCTTCATATAAAAATTCACCTGCGCCACATGTTTAAGATGGTATTTTTTTGAGCTTTTATAGTCGATCACCAGCATCCGGTCACCATAGTCCAGAAGCAGGTCTATCTGCCTCAATTCTCCTTCATAACTGAGTGACTGCTCTTTCATGACCTGCGCATTCACAAGCAAACGCTGGAATCTTTCATCCTCTATCAGTGCCTTGACGCGTTTTTCTATTTGAGCCAGCCCCCCTTCTTCCAGGAGCTGGCCGTATCGGTTCTCTATAGAGGTCAACGCATTTTTCAGGGCAGCATGATCGAACGTTTCCAGTATCTCCAGTGCATCATGCAAGGCTGTCCCAAAAAGGATCGCCGCATGGTCCGTCTCTCCCTCTTTCTCCCTCTCCTTCACTTCCTGTGTACCATAATGGGAGATCTTAACGGGAGGGAGGCCTTTTTCATCTGTATGCTGTACGGACATCATCTCTTTGCGTGTGATCTCTCCGATCTTTACGGGGACCATACCGATCTCGTCAAAGATGGAAGCTTCCGGTTTTTTGATGACGACCATGCCTTCTACCGCACGTGTCAATGCCACATAAAGCACATTTTTCCTGTCTTTGAGTGCTGACATTCTACGCTCTTGCATGATCTGCGCATAGTTCTTGTCGAAATGTTCTCTGTTCTGTGTCCGCAAGAGTATCTGGTCAATGTAAAGGTCATCACTGTAATGAAAGATCAACGGCGCTTTGTCACTGTTGGGCCGGGTCAGCTTGTCAATAACGATCACATAGTCAAATTCCAGCCCTTTGGAACCGTGTATCGTCATGATCTTTGCTCCGTGCACGGAGTGTGCTGCTACGGGGATGCTTGACGTTTCGAACTCTTCAAGGAATGTCGGAATATCTGAAAATCCTGAAGCGAATTCAAGCAGTTTGAGCAGATTCGGGTCCCTGTCAAAATAACCAAATGCCCGTATCAGCCGGTCTACGGCCTGCAGCGGACTCATAAAGACAGAAAACCAGGAAAGGTCGATGCTTCCGAATGCTTTTCCCACCATCTGAAACATTGCCTCTGCATCGATCCTCTCTCCGTCAAACAGATAAGAGACCATCGCAACGAGTGCAGCGATCTTGGGCACATTTTTCAGCGAAGTGGATGTTTTCAAAAGCGTTGCAATGCCTGCCTTTCCGCATGTTTCCTGAAGCATCTGGCCCTCTTTGTTGGTGCTTACAAGAAACGCGATGTCATCCACACCAATACCCCTGTCCATCAATGTACGGGCCTGGTTTACTGCATCTTCAAGCAGCGTTTCGGATTCAAAGACCTCCACATACCCTTCTTCGGCTCCAACGCTGCTTTTTTGGGGGACATACCCTTCCATCCTGCCTTCGAACCAGAGATTCACCTGCTCCACCACATGCCTGCTGCTTCTGTAATTGGTATCCATCTGTTCTATAACGATGCCGTAACGCTCGGCGATCTTGTCAAAAAGCTCTTCGACCCCTCCCCTGAAGCGGTAAAGCGACTGTTTCGTATCACCCACATAGAAAAACGATTTAAAATCACCCTGCCCCTTTCCGGCGAAGATCTCGTCGATCATCGGCTTAAGAAGCAGAAACTGCAGAGTGGAGGTATCTTGAAATTCATCAAGCAGGATATGCTTGAATTTTGCATCTATTTTAAAATAAAGGAACTCTTTGCTGATACTCTCATGAAGCAGCCGGTAAGTGAAATAGGTCAAGTCATCAAAACTGAGCACCCCTGAAGAGACGGCATTGGTGATGGTCGCATTTCGGTAATAATCATAGACCCCAAAAAGGTGATGCAGTACGGTCACCTCTTTCGCTCTGGCCCACAGAGAAAGGCGCTGTTTCAATGCGGCGTACGCTGCCTCCACTTCCGTATTGGCCACTTTTTTATACCAGGAGTGTTCTCCCAGCGTTTCTTTTTCAAAGAGGCTTTTGCCAAACAGTGTCTTGATGTCTGCGGTATCGAACTGTTTGAGGCAGCGCTCAGGCGCACCGGCATTCACCAGTGCCTTCAGCATCTCCAGACGCAGGATCCCGCAAGCCTCCTCTTCTTTTGCAATGAAGAGTGTCACCTCCGGTGCTTCGGGGAGCAAGGGGTCTGCTTTGTAGAAGGATTGCATCAGGTCAAAGATCTTCCTGAAACGTTTGTCCTCGATATCCATGGCCAATTTCACCAGAGAAGAGAGCAGTCCTCCGGCATCCACCTCTTCAAGAAAATGCGCTTCCAGTTTTTCCGCTGCCTGTTCTTTGGTCACAAAGTCAGGCTCAAGTCCCAATTCAAGCGAAGCCGCACGCAGGACCATGGAAAAGAAACTGTCCAATGTCACGATGTAGGCAGAAGAAGAGAGGAAACGACTGAGCACTTCAGGCTGTTTTTGGAAAAGTACTTCTCTTTTCATGCCCGTCTCTTCTACAATCGCCTGGAGAAATGCTTCATTCTCTCCCAAATGGCGCAAAGAGTCCACGACACGCTGTCGCATCTCGGCAGCTGCCTTATTGGTAAAGGTCGCTGCCAGTATGCTTCCTGCGGATTCTCCCATAAAAAGCAGAGAGATATAGCGTACCGACAGTGCAAAGGTCTTACCGCTCCCCGCGGAAGCGGAATAGGCCAGATAGGGTTTGAAATTTGGGTCCATTTTCATCATTTACTTCTCATAATGAAACCGGCACTGTGCCACAACGATCAAATCATCCATCACTTTATACACAAGCCTATGTTCAGTCGTAATTCGCCGTGACATATATCCGCTATAGTTTTCTTTGAGTCTTTCTGGTCTGCCTATACCTTCTGCATCATGTGGATTTCGTTTGATATCCCTCAACAGCAGGTTGATTCTTTTGAGTATCTTTTTATCGTGTTGTGCCCAATACGTATAGTCTTCCCACCCGTTATCCGAAAAACCCAGTATCATACATCAATCTCTTTTGTAAAAAAGTTCGCACTTTCTATCTGCTCTACTGCCTCATCCAGTCTCTCCCTGTTTGTCTTTGACGACATAAGATACAAGGTTTCTTTCATGGACGCATACTCATCATAGGAGATAAGCACAGCTGTTTTGTTGTCTTTGGTACTGATAAGATACTCATCAAAGTCATCACAGACTTTGTTAATGAGACTTCGTAAATTATTTCTGGCATTTGAATAAACAATGGCTTGCATAGGGTACTCCTTGTACATATTTATGAGAGATGCTCTTATAGTATAGCAGATATGACAAGATATTGTCAATATTATGCTGATCTGCCAAGAAAAGCACACCAACATCGTTTTCTATGCATACTCCCCTCTCCCGCACATCAAAGCAAATTCACAATATTTGCAACGTTTTAAATCTTCGCATTTCTCTGCGGTAAAATAAGTGGTCTGTTTCAGTTCGATGATCCGTTCTGCCAGCAGGGCATTGCGTTCTTCAAGCAGGGTTACGTGCTGTTTTTCTCCTTTGTCAAGTATCTTTACGAACGCAAGGGAGATATTTTGATACCTTCCCTGAAGCAGTTGATGATAGATACTCATCTGAAAATCAGTGATCTTCTCAGGATTGAGCTTTCGGGGTTCTTTCTCTACCTTGCCGCTTTTGTAGTCCAGTACCAGTGTATCGGTCTTGTTCTGGTCTATACGGTCTACACGTCCCTTGAACTTCAACCCTCCTATCTCGCCAGCCACATCTACTTCTCTTTCCACGACCCGCCACGACGCGTTGAAATGTTCTATCTCTTTTTGCACAAAACCTTTGAGTTTCTCTTTCCAAAGCAGTTTTCGGTAACGGTTCTGGGCATTTTCTTCAGGCAGAAGCCGATCCATCAGCTGATGCAGCCGCTTCGTGAGCTCCTCTGGCGCGGTATAGCTGTCCCGCTCCTGATAAAGGTGTTCCAAAAGGGTATGCAAAAATGCCCCTTCATTGAGTGCTTCCTCTTCTTTGGCTTTAATGGTGCATATATAGCGGTAATAGTATTTGCGTTTGCACTCAAGAAAAGTCTTCAGCCTTGATGCTGACCAGGTCTGGGAAAAGGCATTGAAATCCTCGACGATCGGATCTTCTTCCTCTTGAAGCCAGGAAGGCTGCGCGTAAAGCAGTGCTGTCGGAGGTTTGAGCTGTTGTGTTTCCTGCAGCCCCAGTTCATAGAGAAAACGCGAGGGCAGCCTGTTCTCGGAGGTACTATAGACGATCACTGCTTTGTCGGCCTGCTGCAAAAGCCTGTTGTAATATTGTTTTTGCAGGGCTTCCCTGTCCTGGCGTGTAGGCAGGCCGGCAAATTTGCGTACCGTTGAGTTCAGGAAAAGATCCTTGCTTGAAGATGTCGGCACAATACCTTCGTTAAAGTCAACGATCACAACACCTTCAAAAGAGACACCCCGCGTTTCAAGCACACCCATCACCGTGATCTTTCCGCCGCGTACATCATCGATGCTGATCTTTGAAAGGCTTTGAAGCCAGAGAAAAAGCCAGGTTTTGCAGGGCATAGCCTCCTTTTTGAAAAGATGCTGAAAATAATGATACTTCTCCTCTACCCTCTCTTCCATATCGGTCGCAAGAAGCCCTCCGTCCTGAAGTGCCCGGAAAAAGTGTTCCACACCTATTTTCCCCGACACATTTAACCGATCGGCCTTCTCTCTTTCCAGGCCGTATCTCTCCATGAGATACCTGCTCTCACTGTCATGCCTCTGCCAATACCGGTACAGTGCATCAAGCATCTTGTAGCTGCGTGTCTGCATAGAGTCATACCCCATAGCGAAGTTCAGATTGTTCAGGTTGTCAAAGAGCATGAAATGTTCTTTAAACCCTTCATCAGGCAGAATGAGTACGATCGCTTCAGGGGCTATACCGGAGCGGACCATCTCTTCTATCTGCATGAATGCCAAAGCGATCTGTTCATCACGTTCTTCTACACCAAATACGGAAGCTGTTATCTGCATATCATTGGGCTTCTCATCCAGTACCGTTTTACTGCCCAGGTCGAAAACCGCTTGTGTGTTTTGTTTCAGCGTGATGCCGTATGCTTCAAAACGCTCAAGCATTTTTTTGTTGAAAGCACTGGTTGCATAATGTATGATCAGCTGCGTATGCCTGGAGATCTGCTCCAGGAGTTTCAGTTCAAAGCGGCTCAAATATCCTTCGAGGAAAATCTCTATGGTGTCATACCCTTTTACGAACCCGACATTCAGTCTGTAGTTTCCGGGGAGGAACATCCTGTCGGTGAGCCCCTGGGCGTCAAGGATCTCTTTGTAGCGTACCTGCAGGGTTTCCAAAAGTGCAATATGCGTATCGAATTCCGCATAGGGGTCTGCCTCTGTCAATGTTTCAAATCCCACCCCTTCTGCAGCAAGTTCTTCGAAAAATTTGAAGAATGCGTCACTTTTGGTAAAGAAATGTATAAGATCACGGTCTATTTTGAGTCGGTCGAACGCTTTTGTGCCGGCAGCTTCTTTAAGCAAAAGTACGCGTTGAAGAGGATCGACCATCGTACGGCCCTCCATGAGTACTGCACGTTTCTCAAACTCATCCATGCGCATCAGCGTAGGCAAAAAACCCTCTGTCTGCTTCAGTGATTCACTGATACGGCGCAATGCTCTTGATGTGGGATAGATATGGAGTTGTTTCATAAAAAAGAGTATAGCATATTATAGGTAGCAGGTAGCGACTTTTCACAGGTTGCCTTTGGCAAACCTTAACTGCTACCTGCTTAATGCTCCCTGTTCTCTATTCGGAGGGTTTGATATAGGCGGGGATATCGGAATATCCGACTTTATCTCCTATCTGGGCACGAAGGCGCAGAAGGTAACGCCCCGATTTTTTGATATCGATGTTCTTGACTACATATCTGCCTGCCTCAAAAGGAACGTTCTCTACTTTGATATCGTCCTTATCCGTATGCGGGCGTGTCAGCAGAAAGGTCACATTCGCATCAGATACAGGTGTGCCTGTTGCTTTGTCTTTGACCTCATACACGAAACGGTTCATACCCAGGGCAAGTTTCGCCTCCGGTTTCAATTTTCGGTGCTGCACTTCGTTCTTTTTGGGAAGGAACATGTCAACATTCTTTATCTCTATCAGATAGGCTTTATCAAAGGCCATCTTCTTCTTGAGTATCTTGTTGATGTTATAATCTGCTTTTTGGTATTTCAGCATATACTCATTCTCTTCCTGAACGGGAGCAGAAGTAGCAGACTTGACCGTCCAGTACCCGAGTGTGATCCCGACCAATAGAAAGCCCAATATCATATGGGGCCAGTAGCTTTTCTCTTTATTGTTTTTTGCCATTTTTTATCCTCACCCAAATGGGACGTAAAATAAATATCCACAACACAAAAAATGTACCGATATAGACCAGGATCTTTACATAGCCTATAATCGTTCTTGTATCATTTGGAATCGTACTTGTCAGTTTCACATGTTTTGAAGCAGCTATTTCGTCTGCCAATTCTGAAAAACCCTGTACGATCCCAATATTGAATTTATCTTCTTTACTGTTCTTATCTCTTGTTGCCACCACATCGATCGTTGCATCCATGACATCACTTTTACTGTAACGTTTTGCCATAGCTTCAGACGAAGGAATGATCGCAACCCTGCCCGTCTGCCCGGACTTCTTCGTGATCACTGCATTGGGTGCAAAGATCAACACTACATACGGCTTGCTCATGTTTGCTTCATACTTCTTGCTGTACGCTACCAGATTAAATCTTTCAGGAAAGTTTTCATTGGTCGCTACTACATATTCGTTCAAACCCGTTTTCGAGAATAACTCATTTCCCATTTGCTCAATGAGTTTTGAAGCTTCAGGTCTTAAAAGGTCATCTTTGAGAATATGTGCTGCATTTAGAAGAAGTGGAAGTAACAAAGCAAGCAAGGCGAACCTCGCTTGTGCTTTGAACATAGTTTAACCTACGTAAAGGTGGTTTGGTGTAAGGACAGCCCATGCTGTGTAAATAGCAGTAGCAAACATTGCCCAACCCAGAACTTTATCCATAATTGTAATCATTTTTTATCCTTTATGAATTACTTCGCATCTTTGAATGCAAATTGCGCATTGTCTTTGCTGATCGCTTTTACATTGTCCAAATTGCTTATGATCGGTGAAGGATCATAAGGGTTTGTCGCTGACTTCTGCTGTACACCGAGTCCCCACACTGTGAGGAATGCGAGGATACTCAAAAGAAGTACCGTTGCGATCAACATACCTGTTACGCCATTGAGACTAAAAACGCCTCTGTTTGTATTTTCAGTTGCTGACATTTTACTCTCCTCTCAGTGATTTGATATATGTTGCGAGTGCTTTGAGCTGTACCGGAGTCATTCTGTCGTGGAATGCAGGCATTGTACCGATCGCACCTTTCTTACCATGTACAATAACATGCGTGATCAGGTTTTCGTCATACTGGGCAATATTCGGTGCTGTACCGCCATTGCCTTTCCCGTCTGCTCCGTGGCAGGATGCACATGTTGCAAATGCCGCAGGCTGCTTGCCTTTCATACCACCCGCAACGTATGCTGCGATATCTTCGGCATCTTTACCCTGCGCCATCATTGGCGGCATTGCACCCATGGCATACCCAAGCTGGTTTGAACCGTTCTTGATCACTGCAAGTACTTGCTTCTTGGAAATTCTTCCATCGACAAAGTCATGTGCTTTGCCTGAAAGTCCGTCACCTGTCGTACCGTGGCATGGCGCGCACTGTACGAGGAAGATAGACTCACCCATTTCCTGAAGTGTTGCAGCATCTGCATTCTTGTTTGTTTCTTCAAACTTCTTGTTGTAGGCTTTCACCTCTTCGTTCCACTGCCCGATCTGACTGAAGGCATTGACAGGATAACCTACTGTCCAATACCAAAATGCCCAGATAATCGTACCGAGGAAAGAGTATGCCCAACCGCTTGGAAGTTCATTTTTATACTCACCGATGCCGTCCCAGTTCTCTTCCGCAAGTTCACCTTTCGCAGTGTCTGTTTTCATCTGGTTGATGTATTTTGTTGCTACACCTACCGTCAGTACCGCAATGGCAATAGCACCGATCATAGTGATCAGGTTGATAGGATCACTCAGGTCG
>Ga0256841_1001906_pt1 | contig 17202 bp, 12 predicted proteins | sample 356308metaG_FD_185971 | JGI IMG/M metagenome (GOLD analysis project Ga0256841, IMG submission 185971) | Hydrothermal vent microbial communities from Mid Atlantic Ridge, Atlantic Ocean - 356-308 | ecosystem: Environmental > Aquatic > Marine > Hydrothermal vents | place: Atlantic Ocean: Mid... | reverse complement strand
CGATGGATTGGCCGGCAAAGTCGGCCGGCGAATCCCGCAGGCTGGCCGGCCCCTTGATGACCAGTGGAATACGGCGGTTGCCCTGGTACACGGTGCCGAGACGCAGTCCCTCCACCTGTGCCCGCAGCGCATCCTCCAGGGTGTTGACATCCAGCCCCATGCGTCCGGCCGCGAGGCGATCCACCACCAGACGGAGATACTGCGCTCCCTCGTTGCGCGGGCTGTAGACCTCTTCCGCCCCGGGGATCTGCCGGACGATGTTGACAATGGCATCGGTCGCGCGGTTGAGCTGCTCCTGATTGTCACCGAACACCTTGATTGCCAGATCGCCGCGCACGCCGGTCAGCATCTCATCCACCCGCATCTGGATGGGCTGGGTAAAGGCGAAGGAGACGCCCGGAAAGTCGGCGATCACTCCACGAATCGAGTCGGCCAGCGCATCCTTGTCCGGCACCGTCCACTCCTCGCGGGGTTTGAGGATCAGGAAGCTGTCGGTTTCGTTCAGCCCCATGGGATCGAGCCCCAACTCGTCGCTGCCGGTGCGTGATACCACGCCGGTCACCTCCGGCACCCGCTCCATCAACGCCTTCTGGAACTGCATGTCGATGGCGATGGACTGCTCCAGGCTGATGGAGGGCAGCTTTTCCAGCTGCACGATCATGTCACCCTCATCCATGGTGGGCATGAAGGTCTTGCCGATCTGGGTGTACAGCCCGGCGGCGGCCAGCATGGCGGCCAGCGCCACACCAAGAACGATCCGGCTGTGGTTCAGAGACCAGTCCAGCAGTGGAGTGTAGATCTTCAGCAGCTTGCGTACCAGCCAGGGCTCCTCATGGGAGACCTTGCCCAGCAGAAACGATGCCAGTACCGGCATGACGGTCAGCGAAAGAAGCAGCGAACCGGAGAGCGCAAACACGATGGTCAGCGCCACCGGGGCGAACAGTTTTCCCTCCAGTCCCTGCAGAGTGAGTAGCGGCAGAAACACGATAGTGATGATCAGAATGCCCGAGGTTACCGGTATCGAAACCTCGCGCACCGCACGGTAGATCAGATGCAGGCGCGGCAGCCGCTCCCGTTCGCGCTGGCGGGCAAGATGGCTGACGATGTTCTCCACCACCACCACCGCGGCATCCACCAGAATCCCGATGGCGATGGCCAGCCCGCCCAGTGACATGAGATTGGCCGACATACCGAAAAAGTACATCAGGATGAAGGTGACCATGGCCGCCAGCGGCAGCACCAGCGCCACGGTGAGCGCGGCGCGCCAGCCGCCCAGAAACAGCAGCAGCAGGATCAGCACCAGGATGATCGCATCGCCCAGAGCCTTGGTGACGGTGCCCACCGCCTGCTCGACCAGCTGCCCGCGATCATAGAACACCTTTACCTCGACCCCCTCCGGCAGGCCGGGGCGCAGCTCATCGAGCTTGCTGTGCAGACCGGCCACCAGCTCCCGCGCATTGGCGCCACGCAGCCCCAGCACCAACCCCTGCACCACCTCACCGCGGCCGTCGTGGGTGACAGCGCCGTAGCGGGTCAGCGAGCCGGTGCGTATCTCGGCCACCTCGCCGATCCGTACCGGCTGTTTGGGATCCGGGCGCACCACGATGGCGGCCACATCCTCCAGGGTGCGGATGCTGCCCTCGGTCCTGACCAGCAGCACCTCTTCGCCATCATTCAGGCGCCCGGCACCGTCGTTGCGGTTGTTCTGCTGCAGCGCCCGCTGCAGCATCTCCAGACTGATCCCGCGCGCCATCATGCGGGCGGCATCAGGCACCACCTCATAGGTGCGCGCCAGACCACCCAGCGCATTGACATCCGCAACACCCGGCACGGTGCGCAGGGCGGGGCGGATCACCCAGTCGAGCAGATCACGGTGTTCGGTAAGGGAGAGGCCGCCCCCCTCGACGGTAAACATGAACATCTCGCCCAGTGGAGTGGTCATCGGAGCCATGCCGCCGGATATGTCTGCCGGCAGATCCTCCCACACGCCACTCAGCCGCTCCGCCACCTGCTGACGGGCCCAGTAGATGTCGGTGCCTTCGGCGAAATCCACGGTGATATCGGTCAATGCATACTTGGCCACCGAGCGCAGCATGCCGAGATTGGGAATCCCCAGCAGCTCTACCTCGACCGGCGCGGTAATGCGCGCCTCCACCTCCTCCGGGGTCATGCCGGGAGCCTTGATGATCACCTTTACCTGCGTGGTGGAGACATCGGGAAAGGCATCGATAGGGGTGTTCTGGAATGCAAACCATCCCCCTCCGCCAAGCAGGGCGATGGCCAGCAGCATCAGCAGCCGCTGGGTGAGGGAGAATTGAATCAGTCGGGCCAGCACTATTCACCTCCCTCCAGCCAGACCGCTTTCAGGGCGACGGTTCCGGCCACGGCGATGCGATCCTCCGGTTTGAAGCCGGCCTTGCCCACGACCGCATCCCGCTCTTCAGCCTCGATGGTTACGGCAACCGGCTGGAACCCCTCCGGGTGTTTCACGAATACCCACAGCTTGCCCGCCTCGCGAACCAGTGCGGTGCGGGGGATACGAAAACTCTGTGCGGCGCTGATTGTGGCCAGCTCTGCCTGGACAAACTGGCCGGGGTGCAGCCGCTCCGCCCCTTCACGGATCTCGGCGCGCACCATCACCCCCTGGTCGACGCCATGCACCATCCGGCCGACGGTGATTACCGTTCCGGACAGCTCCGGCGAGCGCACCCGGACCTTTGTGCCAACAGTGGTGCCGCCCAGCTCTTTCAGCGGCACCTGGATCTCGAGCCACAACGGCGCCAGCTTGCCGATACGGTAGATGGGGTCGAGCGGGTTCAGCTGCTGCCCCGGTGTGGCCATCTGCTCTAGTACCACCCCGTCGAGGGGAGCGCGCAGTGTCAGCGATCCCGACAGGCGCCGCTGACTGGCCAGCTTCCGGAGGGAGTGTTTGTCCATACCGACCAGAGTCAGGGCCTGGCGGTACTGCTCCACCTCGGTTCTGGCCTGGCGGTAGCGGGAGAGCGACTCCAGGTAACGGCGCTCGGCGATGATGCCCTCCTTGTAGAGCTGCTCATCCCGTTGCCAGTCGGCTTTGGCCAGATCCAGCCGGCTCAGTGCGGTCAGGTAGTTGCGTTGCTGCTCGAGCAGCTGCGGACTCTGAATAATCGCCAGCGGCTGCCCCTTTTTCACCTCCTCCCCCTCGGCCACCAGCAGGCTCTCCAGCAGGCCGGTCTGCAGGGCGCTGACTACGCGCAGCTGGGCATTGGGAACCACCACCTGGGCGGGATAGGGGATGCTCCAGGACTGTTCGGTCGGCTCTACCGGGGCCACCTTGATGCCCAGCGCCTGCTGCTGCACCGCTGTCATGGTGACCGGTTTTTCTGCAGCCAGGGCTGCGGTCGCGCTTCCCAGCAGGAAGGCGATCAGGATCAGGGAAACTCTCATTCGGGTATCACTCCAAGGGCAAGGTTGTACTGCGCGCCGGCGCGCTGGCGCTGGATCTGGCTGCGTTTCAGATCCCGTGCGGCGTTGATGGCCTGCTCACGGGCCTGCAGCAGCAGGTAGAGATCGGTCTCACCCAGATCGAAGGCGCGCTGGCTCATGTTGAGCCGCTTCTGCGCCAGCTGGCTGCGGCGCTGTGCCAGGGCCAGCGCCTTGTCGGCACGCTCCAGCTCCTGGCGGGCGTGAATCAGTTTCAGGTCCAGCTCTCTTTTGGTTCGGGTCAGATTGGCCTGACTCTGCATCAGCTGTTCGCCGGCCTTGGCCAGGGCAGGTGCGTTCTGGGTGGAGCTGCCGAACGGAACGGTGATCTCCGCGCCCAGTGAGTCGTTATAGGGATCCTGTTCGATGCCACGGTCTCGTTTGACGTAGAGCGAAAGCACCGGATTCTCCCGCCGTGCAATGCGCACCTCTCTTTTCCGGGCCGCGGCACGCTCCACGCCGATCCGGGCCAGCCGGAGCAGGGGGTGCTGTTCGCTGACCTGCTCCAGTGCGGAAGGCTCGATGGTGAACGGGGCGGGCAGGGCATCGATCCCGGTATAACTCGACCATGCCGCCTGCTCACCCTTCAGGGCGGTCTGCGCATCCTGTACCAGCGCTTCCCGATTGAGCATCTCCTGCTGCGCCATCAGCAGTTCACTGCGCGGCAGCTCCCCGGCCTCGACCCGCCGTGCCACCGCCCTCTCCAGTGCCGTGGCGGAATCCAGCTGCTGCTTATCCAGGGCGAGCTCGCTCTCTGCCATCTGCAGCGCCCAGAACCGCTCCAGCACCTCGCCGGCCACCCGCCAGCGCAGCAGATGCGCCAGCATCTCCCCTTCGCCCTGCAGGGTATCGGCCAGCTCGCCACGTACCTTGCGTTGCCCCGGCAGCCAGAGTGGCAGCGCCAGGCTCGCCTCGGCCTCGCGGTAGCCCTGTTCGCCGCCAAACTCATCGGTCCAGTAGGCCAGACCCATGGCGGGATCGCCTCCCAGCCAGGCATCGGCCTGTTTCCGGTAGCCTTCACCTACCTGCCGGCGTGCAGCGGAGAGCGCCTGATCCGGATGCCGTTGCGCCGCCGTCGTGATGATCTCGCTCAGGGTCGGGGCGGCGGGCAGCGGCAGGGCAGTGCCTGAAATGCTCAGGAACAGCAAGTAGTAATATATCTGTTTCAAGATGGCCTCTGTAGTATTCGTAAATATTCGATTGTGTAGATATCTCGCGATACGTTAACAGCGCGACCTGAACCGAACCTGAATGCGGTAATATTGGCGGCTGACTCAACAGTGTGGCGGAATATTCCTTTGCTGGCCTGCGGCTGCCCAGTTGCGCAGTTTTATCCGCATGCGTTGTACATGGTTGCCCTCCCAGTAGATGCGTTTGCAGGAGGGACAGTGGAGCAGTGTCTGGTCGCGTACGTCCACGGGAGCCTGGCTGAAATCTCCCCGGGGAAGCAGGTCAAGTGGAACATTACAGATCAGGCAGCGTGAAAAAGGCTTGTAAAGCCAGTCGATGGCCAGCTTTTCAGTGAGCTCGCGGGCACAGGCATCCACTCCGTTGCAGGTCAAAAGACAAACGGTGTTGGCTGCTCCCCGGTGCTCCTGCAGTTTACGATCCCGGGTGATCAATATTCTGCCCGAGGCGTGCGCCTGTGCCAGCAAGTGCCGGTCGCTTTCGCCTTCACGGGCCTGCTCCGCATCATATCCGGCAGCTCTAAGCCAGCGGCATAATCCCTTGAGCATCTCATCGCAGAGCAGTTTCATTTATCAGGTCACCAGGAATCTCTGTGTTGTGCTGATATTGGCCAGTATAACGTTGGAAAGGCGGTAAAGGTTTTTACGTTTGTATCGGTTATACCGTAGGATCGAGGGGTGGTCGTTCAGACGGGTTACAGTCAATGAATGTCATCTTTTCCGGCATCGTTTTGATCGCCTTCGTTACCGCCGCCTGGCAGCAGCTGTTTCTGCCTGCCGGGGACAGCTCTCCCATGGATGCGTTGTCCAAAGCGATGGTGGAATCGGCTGCCGGTTCAGTGGAACTTGCCTTGGGTTTGATTGGTGTGATGGCGCTGTTCCTCGGTTTGATGAAGGTGGCGGAGGAGGGCGGTCTGCTGACTATCCTGGCCCGCCTGATCCGGCCGCTGATGGTGCGCCTGTTTCCTGATGTGCCGCCGGATCATCCGGCCATGGGCGCGATGATTCTCAATATGTCTGCCAATGCGCTTGGGCTGGGCAATGCCGCGACCCCTTTTGGTATCCGCGCCATGCAGGAGCTGAACAAACTCAATACTCACGCCGGGACGGCCAGCAATTCGATGGTGCTGTTTCTTGCCATCAACACCTCCAGTGTTACCCTGTTGCCCACCGGAGTCATTGCGCTGCGTGCAGCCGCCGGCTCCAGTGATCCAGCCGGGATTCTGCCCACCACACTGTTTGCCACCATCTGCTCGACGGCGGTTGCAATCATGGCGGCGATATTTTTCCGTCGCTTCTTCCCGATTGGGAGACAAACGGAAGCAGCTCCGGCCGAAGATTCATCTGCACTGAAAGCGGACACAGACCAGAGTGGTGCCGCACTGCCCGGGGGGGCAAGCGAAGCCTATCCGCTGTGGGTCTCATTGCTGGCGATGGCGATACTGCTTACCCTTATCCCGTTGAGTATCGTATATGGCAAAATCATTGCGCCCTGGATCCTGCCGGGTCTGATGGTGGCCTTTCTTGCCTTTGGCGTTGTCCGCGGTGTGGCGGTTTATGAAGCCTTTGTCGAAGGGGCCAAGGATGGTTTTCAGGTTGCAGTGAAGATAATCCCCTACCTGGTGGCAATTCTCGTCGCTGTCGGTATGTTCCGCGCCAGTGGTGCCATGGATTTTATCGTCAACGGGATCGGGCAGTGGACATCGGCATTCGGTTTGCCGGCAGAGGCGTTGCCGATGGCATTGCTGCGCCCGCTGTCTGGTTCGGGGGCTTATGGAATCATGGCTTCTATCATCAACGACCCTGCCATCGGTCCGGACAGTTATACCGGCTACCTGGTCTCCACTCTGCAGGGCTCCACCGAGACAACATTCTATGTGCTGGCGGTCTATTTCGGTGCGGTGCAGATCCGCCGTATTCGCCATGCACTGATCACCGCTCTGAGTGCGGACCTGGCAGGAATTATTGCTGCAGTCGTTGCGTGTCTGTTTCTGTTTCGCTGAGATGAGTGGGCTCTTTTGGGGCGGGCTGGTCGGGATACAGGTTTCTATGGAAAAGTGAACAACAGAACACTCTATCCTATATAATGGAAGAAGGAGAGTCGGCCAGGCAGTCGCTGTGCCGGTTGGCATGGAGGAAAGTCCGGGCTCCACAGGGCAAGGCGCCAGGTAACGCCTGGGGGGCGAGAGCCTACGGAAAGTGCCGCAGAAAATATACCGCCTAAGCACATTGGTGCCGGTAAGGGTGAAATGGTGCGGTAAGAGCGCACCGCGCCGGTGGTAACACCGGTGGCAGGGTAAACCCCGCCTGGAGCAAGACCAAGTAGGGGAGCAATGCGCGGCCCGCGCAGCTTCCGGGTAGGTTGCTTGAGGTACACGGTGACGTGTATCCCAGATGAATGACTGTCCACGACAGAACCCGGCTTATCGGCCGGCTCTCCACTTCCCCGCTTTTTCTAGATTTCACTATATCTTTCGCTATTAACATTCTGTTTTGGCGGACTTCATTTTTTTGGCATGTTCGTTGCCGGGGCGTCCTGTCGCTTCCTCTGGCTAAGTCATTGTGTGCAAAGCAAGATTTTTTGCTTTTTTGAGGTTCATTTTTCCTTGACCTGCGTGGTTTGTGCTCATATAGTGTGACAAAAGAGTAACAAAGTGGATCAAAGTGGGAATTTGTGGATCCACATCGACCAGACAGGGGAGCCAATTTTGCTACGGGGATTGAACGCGCTCACGCTGGATGGGAAGGGTCGTATGGCCATTCCCACCAAGTATCGTGAGCAGCTTCAGGAGAACGGTGACAGGCAGTTGGTCGTGACGGTGGATCCCAACGACCCCTGCTTGCTGTTGTATCCCCAGCCCGAGTGGGAGGTGATAGAGCGCAAGCTGATTCGTCTGCCATCGCTGAACCGGCAGACCCGCAAGTTGCAGCGTCTGCTTCTGGGGCATGCGACCGAGGTGGAGATGGATGGAGCGGGTCGTATCCTGCTGCAGCCACTGTTGCGGGAGTTCGTTGGTCTGGAAAAGCGGGTGATGCTGGTAGGGCAGGGCAACAAGTTTGAACTGTGGGACGAGGGGCGTTGGAGCGAGTGTCGCGAGCAGTGGCTGGCGGAAGACGACAGCGAGCTCGCCGCCGATCTGGAAACGCTCTCTCTCTAGCTTTTGTTTATGGCCAGCCATTTTACACACCGTCCAGTACTGCTGGACGAGGCGCTGGATGGGTTGAATATCCAGGCGGATGGATATTATGTCGATGCCACCTTCGGCCGGGGTGGTCACGCAGCCGGGATCCTGCGGCGACTGGGTCCGGAGGGGCGTCTGTTGGCAGTCGACAAGGATCCGGAGGCGGTGCGGGCAGGATTGGAGCGATTTGCGGGGGAGCCGCGTTTTTCCATAGTGCAGGACTCTTTTTCAAAGCTGGAGCAGAGAGTGCGGCGACAGGGGTGGTTGGGCAGGGTCAATGGCGTTCTGCTCGATCTGGGGGTCTCTTCGCCGCAACTCGACGATGCGGCACGGGGATTCAGTTTTCGCCTGGACGGCCCTCTCGACATGCGAATGGATCCGGAGCGCGGTATCAGCGCAGCCCAGTGGTTGGCAACTGCAGATGAAAAGGAGATAGCGAGGGTATTGTGGGAATACGGCGAGGAGCGATTCTCGCGGCGCATCGCCCGGAGTATCGTGGCCCAACGAGCACGCTCCCCCATAACGACCACGATCCGGCTCGCCAGGCTGATTGCGGAGAGTGTCCCCCGGAGTGAGCCGGGAAAGGATCCGGCGACTCGGAGTTTTCAGGCAATCCGAATCTATCTCAACCGGGAGCTGGACGAACTGCGCCAGACGCTTCCGCAGCTGCTCTCCGTGTTGGCTCCGGGCGGGCGTCTGGCCGTGATCAGTTTCCATTCACTGGAAGATCGGATAGTGAAGCGATTTATACGTGATGAAGCGCGTGGTGATGAGTTTCCGCCGGACCTGCCGGTTACCCGGGCGCAGCTGCGGCCCCGCCTGCGCGTGGTGGGCAAGGCGCGCCGGGCCGGTTCCGAGGAACTGGCGGCCAACCCCCGGGCCCGTAGCGCAGTATTGCGGATTGCGGAGCGTATGGCATGAATGGCCGGACCATGCTGGTTCTGTTACTGGCGGCAGCGGTATTGGGCTCTGCCCTGGGCGTAGTCTATACCAAGCACCAGACACGCAAGTTGTTCGTTGAACTTCAGACTTTACAGAAGATCCGGGATGAGATGAATGTCGAGTGGGGACAACTCCAGCTGGAAGAGAGCACTTGGGGTACCAATGCACGAGTGGAGGGGATGGCGCGCGAGAAACTGGGGATGATTATGCCACCTGTTGATGCAGTAGTGATCGTAAGACCATGAATGGAGCAGAGACAAGACCGCTTCTCAGAGGGCGAATTCTGCTCGTCATGGCGGCGGTGGGTTGCGCCATGACTGCGCTGGTGGTACGGGGTGTGGATCTGCAGGTGCTCAACAAGGAGTTCCTTCAGGAAGAGGGCACTGCGCGCCATCTGCGAGTGGTGACCCTGGCGGCTCATCGCGGCAGTATTCTGGATCGTCACGGCGAGCCGCTTGCCGTCAGTACCCCCGTGGATTCGGTCTGGGTGGAGCCACACGATTTTCTGGCGGCGGAGTCGCGCTGGCCGCGGTTGGCTGCACTGCTCGATATTCCATTGAAACAGCTGAAAAAGATGGTGGAGCGACGCAAGAGCCGGGAGTTTGTCTATATCAAGCGGCGTATTGCTCCCGCCCTCGCAGCACAGGTCATGGCTCTCGAGATCCCGGGAGTTTCGTTGCAGCGGGAGTATCGGCGTTACTACCCCGCGGGTGAGGTTACGGGTCATCTGCTCGGTTTCACCAATGTGGACGATATCGGTCTGGAGGGGTTGGAACTGGCATACGATCAGTGGTTGCGCGGCACCCCCGGAAGCAAGCGGGTGATCAAGGACCGGCTGGGCCATATCGTGGAGGATGTGGAGCGAATCCAGCGTCCCCATCAGGGCCGCGATCTGCGCCTCACCATCGACCGGCGGATTCAGTATCTCGCCTACCGGGAACTGCTGGCTGCGGTAAAGCAGCACAAGGCACGTTCCGGTTCCGTGGTTGTGCTGGATGCGCGTAACGCCGAGGTGTTGGCAATGGTCAATCAGCCCGCCTTCAACCCGAACAATCGTCACGAACTGCGTGGTGATCGGTATCGCAATCGTGCGGTTACCGACATGTTCGAGCCGGGTTCCACCATGAAACCGTTCACCATCGCGACGGCACTCCAGTCCGGCCGCTACTCCCCTGAAACCCGCATCGACACCGCCCCGGGTTACTACAAGGTTGGAGGGCATACGGTGCGAGATGTACGCAACTACGGGCTGATCGATGTGGCGACCGTTATCCAGAAATCGAGCAATGTGGGGGCCAGCAAGATCGCGCTGAGTCTGCCCCCGCAACAGATCTGGAGTACCTTCCACCGGGTGGGTTTCGGTGAGCCGACCGGCGCCAACTTCCCCGGCGAGTCCAGCGGTGTATTCAGTGACTACCAGGGGTGGAGCGATCTGGAACGAGCCACCCTCTCGTTCGGCTACGGTGTGGCGGTGACCCCGCTGCAACTGGCACGAGCCTATACCGTACTGGCCGGGGATGGCCGGCTGCGACCGGTGTCGGTAGTGCTGGATAAACAGGGAACTGTTCCCGAAATGACGCCGCCGGTATTCAGCTATCACGTCCTCACCCAGGTACGCAGCATGATGGAACGGGTGGTTTCGCGGGAGGGAACCGGATTGAAGGCCAGCGTTCCCGGCTATCATGTGGCCGGCAAGACCGGAACGGTGCGAAAGTCGGTGGCCGGTGGTTATTCGGACGATCGTTATGTCGCACTGTTTGCCGGCATGGCGCCGGTCAGTAATCCGCGCCTGGTGATGGTGGTGATGATTGACGAGCCTCGCGGCAAGGAGTTCTATGGTGGTCAGGTGGCTGCTCCGGTTTTCGCCCGGGTTATGGCAGGAGCTCTGCGCCTGCTGGCGGTTCCTCCGGATGCCGTTTCCAGCCCGGGTCAGCAGATCGCCGCCCTGGGGGAGGAACACCCATGATGATGGTACAGCGGAGTGAAGCAGGTTTCCGGTTGAGCGAACTATTGGCAGGTGAGAATCCGGTGCGGCTGCAACAGGATCCGGTCGTTACCGGCATCACCCTGGACAGCCGGACGGTTCGGCCCGGCGATCTCTTCCTGGCCGTCCGTGGCACCCGGATCCACGGGCAGAACTTCATCATGGATGCGATCACCCGTGGAGCGGTGGCCGTATTACGGGAGTCCCGTGGAGATGAGGGCGCAGTGGAGTTGTGTAAGCGGATTCCCGTGGTTTCGGTGTCGGGGCTACGCCACCGGGCAGGTGGGATCGCCTCTCGCTTCTATTCCAACCCGGCGGCATCCATGAAGGTGGTGGGGATAACCGGAACCAACGGCAAGACCTCCTGTTGTCACTTTCTCGCCCAAGCGCTGAGTCTCTCCGCGCCGGCAGGGGTGATCGGTACCCTCGGATACGGGCTCTACGGGGCGCTGCGGGAGAGTGGCAACACCACACCCGATGCAGTGACGCTGCAGGGTGCACTGGCGGATTTTCGCGATCGTGGGGCACGCCACACGGTGATGGAGGTCTCCTCCCACGGCCTCGACCAGGGGAGAGTGCAGGGGGTCGCTTTCGATACGGCGGTGTTCACCAATCTGAGCAGGGATCATCTCGACTATCACGGTGACATGAATCGCTATGGAGCCGCCAAGCGCCGTCTGTTTTCGACATCCGGTCTGCGTAATGCGGTGATCAACGCGGATGACCCCTTCGGGCGCGAGTTGTTGGCCAGTCTGCCGGCCGGCGTCAATGCGGTCGGCTACTCCCTGGAGGGGCGGAGCGCCCCGCCCGCGATGGTTTCCGCCCGGGATTTGGTACCGGGGTCGGGGGGGGTGCAGATGCGGGTGTACACTCCCTGGGGGGAGGGTCACCTCGAGAGCCCGCTGCTGGGACGCTTCAATGCCGGCAATCTGCTGGCGGCGCTGGCCACCCTGTTGTGTCTGGACGTTCCCCTTGGGGATGCCATCGGGCGGCTGAGCAGAGTTACCCCCGTGGCGGGGCGGATGGAGGCGTTCCGAGATGATGGCGGTCCCTTGGTTGTGGTGGACTATGCCCACACTCCGGCGGCCCTGGAGCAGGTGCTCGAAGCATTGCAGGAACACGGCCGCAGATTGTGGTGCGTGTTCGGATGTGGTGGGGAGCGAGACAAGGGAAAACGGCCTCTGATGGGCGCCATCGCCGAGCGGTTTGCCGACCGGGTGATGATCACCGACGACAATCCGCGCGGTGAAGAGCCGGAACAGATTGTTGCCGACATCCTGAAGGGGATGCGGCAGCCGGATGCGGCAGCCGTGTGTCACGACCGTGCGGCCGCCATTGAACGTGTAATCCATCAGGCGGATGCAGAAGATGTCATTCTGATCGCCGGAAAGGGGCACGAGTCGTTCCAGCAGCTGGGGGGGGTGAGGCGTCCCTTCAGCGATCGTGATGTGGTGCGGAGAGTGGTCGGAGAGAGGAGGGAGAAGCATGGTTGATACGCTCACCCTGGCCTCCCTGGCGGAGCAGATCGGTGCCCGTTTTCACGGCGACGACGCTCCTTTCCGAGGCGTCGGTACCGACAGCCGAACCCTGCGGTCGGGGGAGCTGTTCATTGCGCTGCGCGGCCCCAGTTTCGACGGTCACGACTTCATCGGGCAGGTGCTTTCAAAAGGGGCCGGTGCGGTAATGGTCGATCGGCAGATGCAACTCCCCCTGCCGATGCTTGAGGTGGATGATACCCGCAAGGGGCTTGGGAGGCTTGCTGCGGTCTGGCGCAGCCGTTTCCCTATCCCTCTGGTTGCGGTGACCGGCAGCAACGGAAAGACCACCGTCAAGGAGATGCTGGCGTCGATTCTTGCCCGTCGGGGAGCTGTACTGGCGACCCGTGGCAACCTCAACAACGATATTGGCGTGCCGCTCACCCTGTTACGCCTGGGGGAGCATCACCGGGCTGCAGTCGTCGAGTTGGGGGCCAATCACCCCGGTGAGATAGCCTGGTTGACCGGGCTTGTCCGGCCGGACGTCGCCGTGATCACCAACGCCGGCGCCGCCCATCTGGAGGGGTTCGGCTCCCTGGAAGGGGTGGCACGGGCCAAGGGAGAGATTTTGGAAGGGCTGGGTAGTGCAGGGTGGGCCGTGATCAATGCAGATGACTCTTATGCCTCACTGTGGCGGAAGATGAACCGGACCAGGAGCGTCATGAGCTTCGGGCTGGAACGGCCTTCCGACGTAAGCGGTGAGTGGAGCGGCGGCTCCGGGGCCACCGGACTGTTGCTGAAGACTCCCCTGGGTGACTGTGAACTGGAGCTGCCACTCGCGGGCCGCCACAACGTCATGAATGCGCTGGCGGCAACAGCAGCCGCGCTCGCGATGGGAATAGAGCTGGATGCCGTCCGGGCCGGACTGGAGGGGATCGAGCCTGTACCGGGACGGATGCAGCGCAAACGGGGTATCGCCGGAGTGCAGTTGATAGACGACAGTTACAACGCCAATCCCGACTCCCTCGGGGCGGCACTGAAGGTGCTGGCAGAGGCGCCGGGTACCCGCTGTCTGGTATTGGGGGACATGGGTGAGCTGGGCAGTGAAGCATTCCGGTTGCACTCCCGGATAGGGGAGCTGGCGCGCAGTGAAGGGGTGGACCGGCTATATGCGACGGGTGAACTCAGCAGTGCCGCCGTTGCGGCATTCGGTGAGGGTGGCTACCACTTTTCCAGTCGGGAGCAGCTGATTGCCACCCTTCGGAGAGAGTTGGCAGGGGAGATGACCGTTCTGATCAAGGGTTCGCGCTCCATGCAGATGGAGAAAGTGGTGGTGGCTCTGAGCGAGACAGGGGATGGGTGCTGAATGCTGCTCTACCTGACTGAATACCTGACACGCTTTCACAGCGGATTCAATGTGTTTCAGTACCTGACACTGCGGGCCATCCTGGGAGTGCTGACAGCGTTGATCATCTCGTTTTTGGTAGGGCCCGCCATGATTCGCCGCCTGAGTCACTACCAGATTGGCCAGACGGTGCGTGACGATGGGCCGGAAAGTCATCTCAGCAAGGCCGGAACGCCCACTATGGGCGGCGCCCTGATCCTGGTGGCCATCGGCATCAGTACCCTGCTCTGGTCGGATCTCGGAAACCGCTATGTTTGGGTTGCCCTGCTGGTGACATTCGCGTTCGGCATCATCGGTTTTGTCGATGATTACAAGAAGCTGGTCATGCGGGATCCGCGGGGTCTCATCGCGCGCTACAAATATCTCTGGCAATCGGTGGTCGGGATCGCTGCGGCGCTGTTTCTCTACTACAGCGCTACCAATCCGGTAGAGACCCAGCTGATCGTCCCGTTTGTCAAGGATGTGGTGATCGATCTCGGATTTGGATACGTGCTGCTCACCTATCTCGTTATCGTTGGAGCGAGCAACTCCGTCAATCTCACCGACGGGCTGGACGGATTGGCGATCCTCCCCTCGGTGATGGTGGCCGGAGGGCTCGGCATATTTGCCTATCTGGCAGGTAACGCCGTGTTTGCCCGCTATCTCGGCATTCCCTTCGTACCGGGGGTGGGTGAGATCGTGGTGCTGTGCGGCTCCTTGATGGGGGCGGGGCTGGGTTTCCTCTGGTTCAACACCTATCCGGCCCAGGTATTCATGGGTGATGTCGGTGCGCTGGCGCTGGGTGCCGCACTTGGGGTGATCGCGGTGCTGGTGCGCCAGGAGCTCGTGTTGATGATTATGGGAGGGGTGTTTGTCATGGAGACCATCTCGGTGATCCTGCAGGTGGCCTCGTTCAAACTGACCGGCCGACGCATCTTCCGCATGGCGCCGTTACATCACCACTTCGAACTCAAGGGGTGGCCGGAGCCGCGTGTCATCGTGCGGTTCTGGATCATCACCATCATCCTGGTACTGATTGGTTTGGCCAGCCTGAAGATACGATGAGCGGAACGACATTGAAATATCGGCACCAGCCACGCCCCCGAAGGGGCAGTGTGGTGGTGGGTCTCGGCAAGACCGGGCTCTCATGCGCCCGTTTCCTGGTTCGGCGGGGAGAAGATGTGACCGTCGTCGACAGCCGCCCCCATCCCCCGTTTCTGCGGCAACTTCAGGAGGAGCTTCCTGAGGTGGAAGTGGTCACCGGAGGGTTCGACCCGCTGCTGCTGGGGCAAGCGGAGCGGTTGATAGTCAGCCCGGGAGTCGCACTCGCCGAGCCGGCCATTCAGACTGCTGTCGAATCCGGGGTGCCGGCACTGGGGGACATAGAGCTGTTTGCCCAACACGCCACAGCCCCGGTTATCGCTATCACCGGCTCCAATGGCAAGAGCACTGTTACCGAGCTGGTGGGTGAGATGGCCCGCCAGGCCGGCAGAACGGTTCGTCTGGGGGGTAATCTCGGTATCCCGGCATTGGATCTGTTGCAGGGGGAGGTGCCGGACTTCTATGTGCTGGAGCTCTCCAGCTTCCAGCTGGAGACCACCTCCAGTCTCAACGCCCATGCCGCCGTGCTGCTCAATATCAGCGCCGATCATCAGGACCGGTACGCTTCGCTGGATGAGTACAGCGCGGCCAAACGGCGTGTCTTTCGCGGGGATGGATTGGTGGTGGTGAACGGTGACGATTCGCGCGTGATGGCGCTGCTTCCGGCAGGCCGCAAGGTGGTGCATTTCGCCACGACCATCCCCCGCGGAACGGATTACGGGTTACGCAGTTCTGCTGGCGAACAGTGGTTGGCACGGGGTGAAGAGTTGATTCTGCCGGTTGGGGAGCTGCGTATTCCGGGCAGGCACAACCAAGCCAACGCACTTGCCGCGTTGGCACTCGGTGAGTCGATGGGGCTGCCGGTTGCCGCGATGATCGAGGCGCTGCGCAGCTTCCGGGGGTTGGCGCATCGTACCGAGTGGGTCGCCGAGATCGATGGTGTGAACTGGTACAACGACTCCAAGGCCACCAACGTGGGCGCAACCCTGGCTGCACTCGACGGAATGGAGAGTCCGGTAGTGCTGATAGCCGGAGGGGAGGGAAAGGGAGCAGATTTCTCCATCTTGTGCCAGACCATCGCCGCCAAGGCGCGAGCCGTGGTGTTGATGGGGCGGGACGCTTCGCTACTGGCCCGGGTGCTGGATGGGATGGCTCCTGTGGAACACGCGGCCGATATGGATGAGGCGGTGGCACTGGCACAGCGTTGGGCGGAGCCGGGTGACAACGTGCTGTTGTCGCCCGCATGCGCCAGCTTCGATATGTACACCGGTTTCGAGCAGCGGGGCCAGGCCTTCGTTGCGGCTGTGAACCGTCTGATTGAGCGGGAGTCCTGGTGATGGCCGTGACGGTTTCCCGCCCCCCTTCTCGAGGCATGCCGGTTGCGGGCCGCAAGTTGCGGCAACGGCCTCAACCCCGCTATGACCTGTTTTTGATGACCCTGGCGCTGGCGCTGCTGGGGGTGGGGCTGGTAATGGTCGGCTCCTCTTCGGTGGGGATCGCTGACCGGAATTTCGGGGCGCCGTTCCACTATCTGATCCGCCAGGGGGTTTTCGTGGCGGTCGGGTTGGCAGCGGCGTGGCTGGTCCTGCAGGTTCCGCTGCATGTCTGGGAGCGTCTCGGCCCCGTTCTGCTGCTGGTTGGCTTTCTGTTCCTTGTGCTGGTGCTGTTGGTTGGCCGCCAGGTCAACGGAAGCACCCGCTGGATATCGTTGGGGCTGCTCAATCTGCAGGTGTCTGAATTCTTCAAGCTGTTCATGGTGATCTATCTCGCCGGCTATATCCAGCGCCATGAGGTGGAGGTGCGCGAAAGCGTGAGCGGTTTCCTGAAACCCATGGCACTGCTGGCGGTTGCCTGCCTGCTGCTGCTGCTGGAGCCCGATTTCGGTGCCGCGGCGGTACTTACGGTAACCGTCCTGGGAGTGCTTTTCCTGGCCGGGGTGCGCTGGTGGCTGTTTGGTGTACTGGTGCTGGTCGTGGTTGCCCTAGCCGCCTTGCTGGCGCTTTCCGCGCCGTACCGGATGGCGCGTATGACCACCTTTCTGAATCCGTGGGTGGATCCCTGGGACAGCGGTTTCCAGCTGACGCAGGCGTTGATCGCCTTCGGTCGCGGAGAGTGGTTTGGAGTCGGTCTGGGGGGGAGTATCCAGAAGCTGTTCTATCTTCCGGAGGCCCATACCGACTTTCTGTTTGCAGTGATGGCGGAGGAGCTGGGTCTGGTGGCGGTGATCGTCATTATCGTACTGTTTACCCTGCTTGTCTGGAGGGCGTTGCAGATAGGCCGGGTGGCGTGGCTCGACGATCGCCCCTTTGCTGCCTATCTGGCTTACGGTGTGGCTCTGGGGATCGGCCTGCAGGTGTTTATCAATATCGGCGTCAACATGGGAATTTTGCCAACCAAGGGACTCACCCTGCCACTGATGAGTTACGGTGGCAGCAGTATCGTGGTCACCTGTGTAGCGGTGGCGCTGGTGCTGCGTATCGAACAT
>Ga0256841_1001905_pt1 | contig 17203 bp, 12 predicted proteins | sample 356308metaG_FD_185971 | JGI IMG/M metagenome (GOLD analysis project Ga0256841, IMG submission 185971) | Hydrothermal vent microbial communities from Mid Atlantic Ridge, Atlantic Ocean - 356-308 | ecosystem: Environmental > Aquatic > Marine > Hydrothermal vents | place: Atlantic Ocean: Mid... | reverse complement strand
TTACAGCCTCAACCGATATTCTCGGATTTTTACCGATGGCTATCTCATCTTCCGCAGGTGCCGAAGTACAACGTCCGCTGGCCACTGTGGTCATAGGCGGGATGCTTTCCGCAACCTTGCTGACCCTTGTTGTTTTGCCCGTATTGTACAAAATGGTGGAGTCGAAAAAAACAAAAAGAGTAAAAATCAATTCTACCGTCATTCCGGCCGTTTTGGTTATTCTTCTGACAACCGGTTTATTCCAGAGAACATTGACGGCACAGAACAAAAGAGTATATTCGCTCGAAAAAGCCCTTGAACGGGCAAAAGGGGTATATCCGTCGTTGAAAGCCGCCGGTTTGGAGATTGAAAAACAACAGGCTTTAAAAGCCACCTCCTATGATTTGGGTACAACCTCTCTTTCGACAGGTGCAGAGGAGGTGAGCCGAAACGCAGTAGGAATTTTCAATAAAGTCGGTATTTCACAAACGGATATTGACCTTTTCGGGATAATCTCCAAAAATAAACTGGCGGGAGAAAGAAAAGATATGGCTTTGATAAACAGACAACTAACTGCAAAAATGCTGGAAAGGGAAGTCAGGATATCCTGGTATGCAGCTTTATATGCAAAAAAACGGAAGGAACTGTTTTATCAACTCGACAGCATCTATTCGGGGTTCCGCAAAGCTGCCGAATTACGGTATAAAACAGAGGAAACTTCCAGACTGGAATATTTATCGGCCTCAACAAAATATAAAGAGATAAAGGTGAACATCAAAAGAGCGGAAAGTCTTTTTGAAGCCTCATTGCAAATGTTGAATCAATATCTTATGGATACCCTGGGAATTGATGTGGCGGAAAGCAACATTCCTGTTGAAAACGAATTGTTCATGATTGACTATGACTCTATCATGAATACACCCGTTCTGAATTTTTACTCAAAGAAAACGGATGTTGCCGAATCCCGGTGGAAAACCGAAAAAGCAGGCTATCTTCCCAAAATTGATCTCGGATATACCTTTCAAAATGTTGACGGTCAAAACGGCTTTTATGCCTGGCAGGCAGGTATCTCAATGCCGTTGCTCTTTTTCGCCCAAAACGGCAGAACCAAAGCGGCAAGATTGGATTATGAAATTGCCGGCTGGAATTATGAGCAAAAACGTCTGGAATTAACATCTCAATATAATCAATTGCTAAACAGATTCCGGACCCTCGGCGAAGTTCTGGATTATTATAAATCAGAGGCACTTCCACTGGCGGATGAACAAATAGAAGCAGCCGAAATAGCTTATCGCCTCGGAAGTATTGATTATATACAGTTTATCCAAAACATTGAATCGGCGATTAAAATAAAACAGGAACATCTCAACAGGGAAGCCGAGTATTACAAACTGTCGGCTCAATTAACGTATCTGTTGGGAAAATAGAGTATCTCTTAAATATAAATCTAAAATTATAAACAAATGAAATACAGATTATTAATATTGTCAATAGCTTTAACATCCTTGATTTCGTGCAACGAAACTAAAAATGATAACAGCACGGAAGAACACAAGGAGCATACACCCGAAGGTGTAGTTACGTTGAATGCCAAACAGCGCAAAGCAATTAATCTGAAAACAGGTTCCTTTATGATGCGTAATCTAACGACGGTCATAAAAACCAACGGTCAGATAGCTGTTGCTCCCGGAAACCGCGCCGAAGTGAGCGTACCTATAGGCGGAAATGTGAAAGAACTGAAAGTTTTTAACGGTGACAAAGTGAAAAAGGGAGAGGTGTTGGCAGTACTCCAACATCCCGATTATATCGAATTGCAGGAGAACTTCGCCGAGGTGGCAAACAAACTGGAGTATCTTGAAAAAGAATACGAACGACAGAAAGAACTGTTTGAAAACAACGTCGGGTCAGGAAAGAGCTATCAGCAGTCGAAGGCGGATTACAACATTGCAAAAGCAAAATATGAAGGGCTTAAAGCAAGACTACAGCTGTTGAACATATCTCCCGGAAAGGTGAAGGAGGGGAAGATATCGCCGGACGTAAATGTGTTATCTCCCATTGACGGTTATGTGAATGATATCAAAATTAAGGTGGGCACCTATGTTGACCCTAAGGATATAATTTTTGAAATAACCGACAATAGTGCCGTTCACGTTGACTTTTTGGTTTATGAAAATGATGTTAGTCTGATAAAGAAGGGTCAGAAGGTGCACTTTACCGTTGCAAGCCTGCCGGGAAAAGAATTTATGGCAACAATCTTTGCCGTTGAAAAACAATTCGAGAAAAATTCCAGGGCAGTACATATTCACGCCGCAATTGATAACAGCGACCCTGCACTGATACCCGGAATGTATGTCTCGGGACATATTCATACCGACGAACATATGACACGCGCTCTGCCTGACGATGCCATAGTATCTGAAGGGACAAAATATTTTATATTCATCGTTGATAATTCCGTTGCCGAAAGAGATGACCATAACAACAAGGAAGCAGATCATACTCACAACGGAAATGACGGGGATATTAAAGCATTCAAAATGGTGGAGATTATTCCGGGACGAAAAGATGACGGATTCACCGAAGTCAGGTTCATCAATGATTTACCTGAGGATACCGAAGTGGTGCTAAATGCGGCTTATTACCTATTGGCCGATATGAATAAAGAAGAAACCGAGCACGAGCATTAAACTAATGATTATGAAAAAGAAAATTCTATTTTTTACAGGAATACAGATAATAATATTGTTGTTAACCGGTTTTAATTTTATAGAAAAAGACAAAGAATCCGTTTATAGTTACCTCAATACATGTGAAAGACCTGTGAAAGACCTGTAAAAGAAAATAATGTAATGAAGAGAGGCAGATGTGAAAACTAAAATTTTTTGATGTAATGGATACTATATTAAAAACAATATTTCACCTGAATAAAATGGACTGTCCTTCGGAAGAAAGGATGATAAGAATGAAACTCGAAGGTTTTGCCGGTATTAAAGAGCTTGAGTTTGATCTTGAAAACCGTGATTTGACAGTCATTCATCAAGACAGCGCGGCAAAGATAGAGAATGCCGTAAAAGAGCTTGACCTTGGATTAACCGAAGTTAACACCTTTGAAGTTGACGGTTATATCAAAAGGGATACCTCCGGCGATTCCCGCGACAGAAGATTATTGTGGACAGTGCTTTGGATAAATCTAGGTTTTTTCATTGTGGAAATGACCACCGGATTAATTTCACGTTCCATGGGGCTTGTTGCCGACTCGCTGGATATGCTTGCCGATGCGGTTGTTTACGGACTGAGCCTGTGGGCAATAGGAGCTGCAACCCTCAGAAAGAAAAAAGTGGCTACAATGAGCGGGTATTTCCAAATTTTACTTGCGTTATTAGGAATGATTGAAGTGATAAGGAGGTTTGCAGGTGATGAGGCAATGCCCGACTTCAGAATGATGATCACGGTTTCCATCCTCGCTCTGATTGCCAACTCCGTTTCGCTTTACCTTTTGCAGAAATCGGGAAACAAAGAAGCACATATGAAGGCAAGTATGATATTCACGTCCAATGATGTGATAATAAATATCGGAGTTATTCTGGCAGGTGTTCTGGTTTTTTACACAAATTCAAAATATCCCGACCTGATAATCGGTGGTGTTGTCTTTTTGATTGTTGTCAGAGGTGCTATAAGGATATTAAAATTGGGAAAGTAATGTGTTATCTGAACAAATAACCAAAACAATTGTTAACAAGCTATCAATAAAAATATTATTAATTATGATCATCGGAATATTAAAAGAGGTACCACCTGAAAAAAGAGTGGCACTATTACCGGAAGCTATTTCCGCATTGAAGGAACTGAAGACGGATATTCTAATTGAAAAAGGGGCGGGAGAAGGTGCTTTTGCGGATGACAAACAATATACTGAAGCGGGAGGACAAATAATGTCGAGGGAGGAAGTTTATGAAAGATCCGATATGATCTTAAAAGTAAACATTCCAAATGAAGATGAGATAAAAAAACTCAGGCCTGAACAGGTTTTGACCGGGACATTAAATCCGTTAATGAACCGGGAGATTGTTTCAAAGCTCAGAGAGAAAAACATTACGGCATTCAGTCTTGATGCGGTTCCGCGAATAACAAGGGCACAGGCTATGGATGTATTGTCGTCAATGGCAACGGTAGCCGGATACAGAGCTGTTTTGGAAGCGGCATTTAATCTTCCCACATTTTTCCCTATGTTTATGTCGGCTGCCGGAACAATTAAACCGGCAAAGGTGTTAATCCTCGGTGCCGGAGTTGCCGGATTGCAGGCCATAGCCACGGCACGAAAACTCGGTGCCGTTGTCGAAGCTTTTGATGTTCGTTCGGCGGTAAAAGAGGAGGTGCAAAGTCTCGGAGCAACATTTGTGGAAGTGGAAGGTGCCGTTGACGACAAATCGGCAGGCGGATATGCCGTGGAGCAATCCGAAGAGTTTAAAAAGAAACAGGGAGAACTGATTCAGGAGCACGCTCTTAAATCGGATGTGGTAATTTGCACGGCTCAAATTCCGGGTAGAAAAGCTCCTCTGCTTGTAAAAAAGGAAACGGTCGAAAATATGAAACAGGGTTCCGTGATAATTGACCTTGCAGCCTCAACAGGCGGTAATTGCGAACTGACCGAAAATGATAAAACGGTTGTACACAACGGCGTGAAAATAATCGGAAACTCAAACTATCCTTCGGGAATGCCGGTGGATGCAAGCAGAATGTACGGCAAAAACCTCATTAACTTCATTAAACTGATAATTGATGAAGAGGGTAATATGAACCTGAACTTTGAGGATGAGATAGTCAAAGGGGCTTGTATCACACATGATAAGGAAATAATCAACGAAAGAGTAAAATCAATATTTGAATAAAATTTTTTAATTATGGATAGCGTATTAATCTATTTCTACACTTACAAAGAGGCTATTTTCATAATAGTCCTGTCAATATATCTCGGAATCGAGGTAATTTCCAATGTTCCGTCCGTATTGCATACCCCGTTGATGTCGGGTGCCAATGCCATTAGCGGTGTTATTATCATCGGCGGAATAATTCTGGTCGGGCATAGCGACGTAACACATTTTTCGGCCGGACTTGTGGTTGGAATATTTGCAGTGCTGTTCGCTACGCTCAATGTTGCAGGTGGTTTTGCAGTTACCGACAGAATGCTTGAAATGTTTAAAAAGAAAAAGAAATAAAAATGGATAAGATACTGACAACATACAACGGACAAGAGTTTACCGTTGGCGGGGCAATACTTGAATTCAGCTACCTTCTTGCTGCCATTCTGTTTGTTTACGGTTTGAAATTGCTGAGCAGACCCGAAACGGCACGAAAAGGAAATTTTTGGGCTGCTGCAGGAATGGTTTTGGCAATGATTACTACTTTGCTGCTTCATACCGATGCCGGAGGAAACAGAATAGGAATTACAAACGCTGTTGTGATAATCATTACCGTTGCCGCAGGTTCGGTTTTGGGGCTTGTCATCTCCAAACGTGTAAAAATGACGGCTATGCCGCAACTTGTTTCATTCTTCAATGCTACCGGAGGACTTGCCTCGGCACTTGTGGGATTGCTTGAGTTCTCGAATCCCCATAATCAATCATTGCTTGTAACACTACTCGGACTGATAGTCGGGTCAATAGCTTTCAGCGGAAGTATGATAGCTTACGGTAAACTCGACGGCAAAATAGGCAATATGGGAGCTGCATATATGAAATATGTTAACTTCTTGATATTGGCAGGATTAACAGTGCTCACAATCTACATTCTTATGCAACCCGATCCGCATTCGGTAGGTGTTTTCGTATATATTTTGTTTGCGGCAGCCCTAATCTACGGAGTTTTATTCGTGATGCCCATCGGAGGTGCCGATATGCCGGTAGTAATTTCGTTGCTCAACTCCTTAACGGGGATAGCTGCGGCTCTTGCAGGTTTCATATACAGTAATGAAGCTATGATACTCGGTGGTATTCTCGTAGGTGCAGCCGGTTCAATTCTTACTCTCCTGATGTGCAAAGCAATGAACCGCTCTCTGCTGAGTGTGATAATCGGAGGATTCGGCGGAGGCAGCTCTGCCGAGGGTGATGAAGGCGGCACAATCAAGGAAATTTCCGTTTCGGATGCAGCAATTTTGCTGGCCTATTCCAAAAAGGTGGTGGTAGTGCCCGGTTACGGTCTGGCAGTGGCACAGGCACAGCATACTGTTCATGAACTGGAAAAACTGCTTGAGAGTAAAGGCGTTTCGGTGAAATTCGGAATTCATCCGGTAGCGGGAAGGATGCCCGGACATTTGAATGTTCTTCTTGCCGAAGCTGATGTTTCCTACGACAAACTTGTGGAGATGGACGAAATAAATAAGGAGATGGAAACAACGGATGTGGTTATTGTTGTAGGTGCCAATGATGTTGTCAATCCTTCGGCTAACGACCATCCGGGAAGCCCCATTTACGGAATGCCGATTATCAATGCGGAGCAGGCAAAGAATGTGATTGTTATGAAACGCGGAATGGGTAAAGGTTATGCAGGTATTGAAAATCCACTTTTCTTCCGCGACAATACCCGTATGCTTTTCGGTAATGCCAAAGACTCTATTCAGAAACTTGTAAATGAGGTGAATACGCTTTAGATCCCACTATGATCGGAGCATCCAAGCACGGCCTTTGCCTCTTGTTGGTGATGTCACCAACAAGGAATACTCCGAAAAAGCCCGAAGTATGAGACCGTCTCTTTCAAAGGGCTGTTCTGGATTTGGTAATGAATTACCTTTTGTGGGATTTAGTGTCTTTTGTGTTTTAATTTTTTTCACCACGAAAGCACAAAAACCACAAAAATGTTAGTTTTGCTTCAGAGGTTTCATTTTTCGACAAATCTCCTGTCTGTTAGGGATTGCAAATCCCATAATATTTATACTAAACGCATAAACTTTACTATGGTAAATTTTTATACCCTGCTGACTAAATTCTGTATGATATAGAGTATTCGTGTTTTCTCGTTCAGTATCAGTTTTTTTTCGGATTATCTTGCGCGCAAGCCTTTCCCTAAAATCCGAAAAAGCCCGAAGTGTTGCAAATATATCAAAAAAAAGTGAAAAATTCGTGGAAATAAAAAACCCCGTCCAATACGGAACGGGGCTTTTATTCTGATTACAAGAGAATTATTTTATCTCACTAAAGTATTTCATAAACTGAATACGCTCAAAGATATCGGGATTCTCCGATTTCTCCTGACTTAGCTTACCTTTGAACTGATCAATGTAAAGGAAACCTTTTTTATCCATCCATTTGTCAATGGTTTTTTTCATCTCAAGTATGTACTCAGGTCCGTTCTTATAAATTGCCGAAGCAACCTGCACGGCACTTGCACCTGCAAGAATTTGCTTGATAACGGCTTCTCCGTCGTGAACACCGTTAGAAGCGGCAAGGTCGCAGCTAACCCTTTTCCCGAGAATTCCAATCCAGCGAAGTGAATTGTGCATCTCTTCAGGTGTACTGTAAATACTTGCATGAGTAACCTTAATATTCTCAATATCAATATCAGGACTTGAGAAGCGGTTAAAAAGGACCACTCCGTCGGCACCCTTGTCGGCAAGAGTTTTAATAACAAACCCAAGATTTGAAAAGTACTGGCTTACCTTTACGGCAATTGGAATATTAACCTCTTTTTTAACTTTCTCCAGAATATCATAATACATTTTATCAATATCGTGACAATCTTTCTCAAGGCTGAACGGCATTATAAAAATGTTCAGTTCAAGAGCGTCGGCACCTGCTTTTTCAATATCCCTTGCAAAGGTTGTCCACTCCTGTGATGTCACACAGTTAACGCTTGCTATAACAGGGATGTTGACCGACTTTTTTGCATTTGAAATAAGGTCAAGATAGTGGTTAAGCTCTTTTTCCTTAACGTGCAGATCAATGTAGTCGAAGGTTTCGGAATAATCGGCATACATCATACCGTTTTGCCGAGCTTTTTTCATTTTGTAATCAGCTTCACGCAGAATCTGCTCTTCGAAAAGCGATTTTAAAACAACGGCACCAGCCCCGTTTTTCTCAAGTTCAATAATTTTCTCAACCGAATCGGTAAGTCCCGAACTTGCAACTATAATAGGATTACTTAATGTAAGTCCGAGATATTTTGTTGTTAAATCAGCCATTTTATTTTGATTTAATGTTTATGCACAAGATAAAAGACAAAAGTTAAATATAAAATGTTCAACAATTTCTTTTATCCATTGCCATATTTATTTTTTCACTTTTTCCTGTAAATATTTATGCATTCCGGCTGCTGCTTTACGTCCGTCACCCATAGCAAGGATAACAGTAGCGCCTCCACGTACAATATCACCTCCTGCAAAAAGCTCGGGAATTGATGATTGCATCGTATCTTTATCAACTACTATTGTACCCCAGTCGGTCATTTTCAATTCGGGGATACTACTTGGGATTATAGGATTTGGAGAAACACCGACACTAACTACAACCGTATCAACCTCAATTTCAAATTCCGAATCCGGAATAGGATATGGCCTTCTTCTGCCTGAGGCATCAGGTTCGCCAAGCTCCATCTTTTGTATTCTTACCTTATTGACCCTTCCCTTCTCATCAGCAAAATATTCCACCGGATTGTGAAGTGTCATAAACTCAATACCCTCTTCCTTGGCATGCTTCACCTCCTCAAGACGTGCGGGCATCTCTTCTTCCGAACGACGGTAAATGATCATTGCTCTTTCAGCACCAAGACGTTTGGCTGTTCTTACAGAGTCCATAGCAGTATTACCACCGCCTATAACAGCTACATTTTTACCTGATAATACGGGAGTATCATATTCGGGATTTGCCGCATTCATCAGATTAACACGGGTCAGATATTCATTTGACGAGAATATTCCGTTAAAGTTTTCTCCAGGAATATTCATAAATCTTGGCAAACCGGCACCACTTCCAATAAAGAACGCTTCAAATCCCTGAGCTTTCAGATCTTCAATACCGGCGGTTTTCCCGACTATGAAATTTGTTCTGAATTTAACACCCATCTCCCTCATAACATTAATCTCAACATCCACTATTTCGTTAGGAAGCCTGAATTCGGGGATACCATACTTAAGCACACCTCCGATTTCGTGCAAAGCTTCGAAAACGGTAACATCATAGCCAAGTTTACGAAGGTCGCCGGCAGCACTAAGACCAGCAGGCCCCGAGCCGATAACGGCAACTTTAATTCCGTTGGATTCGGCAACTTCGGGAATGGCAATACTACCGCTATTCCTTTCAAAGTCAGCTGCAAAACGTTCAAGATGGCCTATTGCCACAGCCGGTTTTTTAAGGCTTATTGTATAAAAACAGTTGTTTTCACATTGTTTTTCCTGCGGACAAACTCTTCCGCAAACAGCAGGCAGAGCATTAGTCTCTTTTAACACAACTGCTGCGCCGAGAAAATCATGTGCATCAATTTTCTTAATAAACTTGGGTATATTAATTCCAACCGGACAACCTGAAATGCAGGTAGGATTGGGACAATCGAGGCAACGTTGAGCTTCAAGAAGTGCCATATCTTCAGTCAATCCGAGATTGACTTCCTCGATATTTTTATTCCTTATATTTGGGTCGCGCTCAAGCATTTCGACACGCTCTCTCGAAGTCCGTTCTTTTGCCTTCAAGGACTTACGAAGTTCGGCCCGCCATTCCTGGGCGCGTTCTGTCTTCAGATATTCTGCTACTTTTTCCATTTTATTGAACGGTTTTTAAATAATTTTCATAAGCTTCCATTTCCTGCTCCCTGTAAGCACCGAGACGAGATAACATCAGGTCGAAGTCAACCTCGTGTGCATCAAATTCAGGGCCGTCAACACAGACGAACTTTGTTTTTCCACCGACAGTGATTCGGCAGGCACCACACATCCCCGTACCGTCAACCATAATGGTATTCAGACTGGCATAGGTTTTAATATTGTATTTTTTTGTGGTTAAAGAGGCAAATTTCATCATAATGGCAGGGCCGATAACAACGGAGAGATTAACTTTTTCGCGGTTTATCACCTCCTCCATACCATGGGTAACAAGTCCTTTTTTTCCGTAAGAACCGTCGTCGGTCATTATTATAACTTCGTCGGAGAACTCCCTCATCTGTTCCTCAAGAATAACAAGGTCTTTTGAGCGCGCCGCCAACACCGTAATCACTTTATTACCCGCTTTTTTAAATCCTTCGACAATGGGAAGCAAAGGAGCAACTCCAACACCTCCGCCGGCACAAAGAACCGTCCCTACTTTTTCGATATGTGTAGCTTTCCCAAGAGGGCCTACCACATCGTGAATGAAGTCACCTTCCTCAAGTGCAAGCAACTTGGCGGATGTAACTCCGACTTTTTGAACAACCAGAGTGATTGTTCCTTTTTCGTTATCCGAAGATGCAATCGTCAGAGGGATTCTTTCACCCTTTTCGTCTATCCTGATGATTACAAAATGCCCGGGTTTACGCGACACCGCAATCTCAGGAGCTTCGATGACTATCTTTGCAACATTCTCCGAGAAAAACTCCTTTTCAACTATTTTATTCATCGTTTATATATGTTTACTATTGCTTTTATTATTAAAGCCGGCAAATGTATATAATTTTTATAGATATAAAAACAGGATTTGAACCGACAGAAAAACACTGCTGAAAATCAAGTTGTTATAATTTCAATTTATATTAGGTCTAATTTATAAATAAAGAAGTGCTTAACTATAATTACCGATAAAATAATCAATATATTCGGGAATCTTTGTCCCGAGATAGTAAGGCATATTCATCAAGATATAGGGTTTTCCGGCCGGGGTTTTTGCTTTTTCAATAATAAATTGCCCTCCATATATTCTAACCGCATAAGAGTGATCAACCCGATCAATAAACTGATGTAAAGACTTTAAACTTCCGGTTGCCCCCGACTTGACTTCAATTGGAATTACCATATTTTTATAAGAATAAACCAAATCAACTTCCGAGGAAGCCTGATTTTTTTCCCGAACCCAAAAATACGGTTTTTTATCCCTGACCGTATTTAGCGAGATAAGTTCCTGAGTTAATAAATGAGGTATGAGTGCTCCTTTAAATGAAGCGCTCAAGTCTTTCTTTCCAATCATACCTGCCTGAATTTCCAGAGCATAATTAACCAATCCGGTATCTAAAAATTGCAGTCTGGGAGCCTTTTTAATATCCGGTTTTACAGGCACCTCCATATCGGTAGTAGGATAAATAAGTTGAATAATCCTTGCATCACTCAATTTCAACATAGCTTCTTTTACTTCACGAGACCGATAGTTGGAATTTCCGAAATTTTGGAATTTTATTCTTTTATCCAAATATAAATGAGCGGTTGAAATAATATGCTTTATCACATTCCTTTCCGAAGGAGTGTTGGAATATTTTTCAACATCATTCCGGTATGTACTCCAAATGCTTTCATATATCTTAGGCAGGTAGGTGAAACTCTTTTTCTCATTAAATATTTTTACTATCTCGGGCATACCTCCGATTATTGCATATTCATTGAATAAATCAAGTAATGTATTGTGAGCAAAGGTATTAACAGGTATATGATTCAATTGTTCTCTTGCTGTATTATGCCCTATCGCTTCCAAATATTCGGAAAAATTTAACGGATGAAGGTACATATATTCAATCCGCCCAACCGGAAAACTTTGTACCTTTTTAATGGCAAATTCAAGTAAAGAACCCGCTGCAATGACATTTAACAGAGGGTAGTCCTCATAAAAATACCGTAACAATTTTATTGCAGATGGTGATTCTTGAATCTCATCAATAAAAAGAAGCGTATTTTTTGCTTCGTCAATCGGAATGTTATGTGTGAGAAAAAGAGATTCAACAATAGTTTTGATATCATCGTAACTTTCAAAAAACAATCTATCCGATGATTTTTCCAGATTTAAAGATATGTAATGTTTATATGTATTTGCAAAAGCATCAATTACAGTAGTCTTCCCAACTTGCCTGGCACCCCTGACTACTAACGGTTTGCGATTATCATCATTTTTCCAATTAAAAAGATATTCCGATATTTTTCTCTTAAAAACCATAATTTTAAATATCATTTGTTATAAAATAAGGGCAAAATTACTAAATTTTTGTAACAAAATAAAGGCAAATTCAGTAATTTTTTGTAACAAAATAAGGGCAGTTTACCTCTTTTCTATCTTTATTACCCATGCATAATCGCAGGGAGGATTATTTCTTAGTTTTTCGGGAATAGATACCTCAAAACCATTTCCGGTTCTTTTCCAATTTAAATCTTTTCCCGTACCCAACAGTGTCGCTTTTGCCCCTTTTTCAGGATAAAGTGCCGATAATCCTATAACTTCCGGCATCTTTGTTTCATCTTTTTCTGCAAGATAGATAAGATATAAAGTTCCGTCTTTTTTCTCTGTAATACAGACTTGTCCCTCTTTGTAGGGTTCAACGGCCCTTGTTTCGTAGATAGCCTCACCGTTAATTTTCATCCAGTCACCCATTGCCGAAAGCATTTTGTATGCGCTGTCGTCCCATTGCCCGTCGGGTCCGGGCGCGATATTCAGTAATAAATTTCCTCCTTTCGACACTATATCGGCAAGAAGATGCACCAGCTTACGTGGCGACATATATTTTGCACCGGGAGTCCACGACCAGCCACCTCCCGCAATAATGCACGATTCCCAAGGATATGGCAAAGCTTTTTCGGGGACACGGTTTTCGGGTGTCAGATAATTTTGATTTTTACCGGGGACAGCTCTGTCAACCACAATCAAACCGGGTTGTTTTTCTCTGACTTTCTTAACCAGTTCGTCCATTCTGATATCCTGATTTACCATTGTGGTTTTTGTAAAACCGGTTCCGGGATTTTTGGAAAAGTTTTCATAATAACCAGCTATTTGTGTTGAATCCTTTTTTCGCACCCAGCCTCCGTCAAGCCACAAAATGTCCATTTTGCCGTACTCCGTCATCAATTCCAATATTTGATTATGGGTAAACCGAACATATTTCTCCCACTTTTCAGGATAGGCGGCAGGATCGTAATTCACATTTCTATCCTTGGGCGGAAAGTAAGACCACCAATAATCGTCGCAATGCCAGTCGGGCTTTGAAAAATAGGCTCCTGTCCACAAACCTTCCTTTCTGAAAGAAGAAAATATCTCCTTAGCTATGTTTGCTTTGGGATTTGTGTGAAACGGACATCCTTTGTCGGTAATCTTATAATCGGTATATTTGGAATCGAACATACAGAATCCGTCGTGATGCTTGGTGGTGAAAACAACATAACGCATTCCGGCATCCTTTGCCGCTTTTGCCCAACGGTCAGGGTCAAAATCAACCGGATTAAAAGTTGTTTTAAGATTTTCATACTCTTTGACGTATTCAAAATAGTTATCGGGATGTTCACCTTTTTTTCTCTCACACCAACCGTAATCCTCGGGGCAAATAGACCACGACTCCACAATACCCCACTGGCTGTAGGTGCCCCAGTGCATTAATAATCCGAATTTCAAATCCTGCCACTCCTCAAGTTTTTGTTGTACAAGTGTGTCAGGGTCGGGCACGTATTGTTGCCGGTGATGCTGAGCCGACAAACTGAAAATGTTTATCAGAATAAAAACGGATAGAAGATTCGTACGTTTCATTTCTTAAATACCTGTTAATCAATATATTATCTTTAAAAAGATATTTCACTTTACTAATATCTCTACCTCCTGCAATATTTCAGCGGAATTTTTACCCGCACCAATAAAATATCTTCCTGCCGGAGTTATATATTCTTGTTTTTCAGAGTTCCATCTTGCAAAGGATTTAACAGGAATTTTCATTTCAACCGTTTCCTGACTATTCTTTCTTAAAAAGGCCCTTTTAAAACCGGCAAGCACTTCAACGGGGTCATCAGGTGCCGGATTGGCTTTCCTTGCATATACCTGTATCACCTCCTCACCGTCCATAGGGCCTTTGTTTGACAACTTAACCGAAAGTGTTATTGTATCGGCATTAGCATATATATTTTTCGCCGTATTGATTCCGTCAAAAGAGAATGCGGAATAACTCAAACCGTATCCGAAAGGATAAAGGGGTTCACCTCTGAAATATTTATATGTACGTCCTTCCATACTGTAATCCTCAAAGGGCGGCAGATCGGATGTTGATTTATAAAAAGTTACGGGTAAGCGCCCCGAAGGGTTAATATTGCCGAAAATTATATCGGCAACCGCACTACCACCTTCTTCGCCGGGATACCAGACGAATAAGATGGCATCGGCAAGGTCTTCTACTTCCCCGAGAGCTATTGCGCTACCACCTGTTACAACGACTATCAAAGGTTTGTTTTTTATCATTGCACGCATCTTTTTCACATACTTAACCTGATTGGGAGGAAGCTCTATTTTCTTTCTGTCTCCTCCGTACGGATTAAGCATCGCATCTCCCTCTTCTCCTTCAAAAAGTGAGTTTATACCTATGCAAACAACAACAGCATCGGCCATTCCGGCTTCCCAAAAACCTCTCATTAGCGAATCATTATGGAACAGAAAACCCTGCGAATACCCGACTGTGGTTCCCTTTCCCGCTCTATCGGTAATACCCTCAAAAATAGTTACCATATTTTTGGAAAACCCGTTATAGTTTCCCAGCAGCGAAGTAACATCAAGAGCAGTGGGACCAACCACAAGCAGATTATTCAAGGTGTCACTGTTTATGGGAAGAATTCCGTTTTTGTTTTTAAGCAAAACGATTGATTTTCCGGCCGTTTCAAGTGCAAGTTTGCGATGCTCCTCACTGTCAATGACATCAGCAGGAATTTTGGAATAGGGTACCATATCATCGGTGTCGAAAAGTCCGAGTTTGAAACGGGTTCTCAACATAGGTCGCAAATCTTTATCAACAATGCTTTCGTCAATCAATCCCGAGTCAACGGCAGCAGGAAGATATTTGTAAAGATAGCCACAATTAAGGTTAACACCGGCTTTGGCAGCCATTGCAGTGGCTTGCACTCTTTCAACGACCACCTTATGACGTGCCCGGATATCGTCAAGTGCCCAGCAGTCGGAAACCACATGCCCTTTAAATCCCCATTCTTTCCTTAAGATTGTATCAAGCAAAAAACCGCTTCCGCAGCAAGGTTTGTCATAAGTTCTGTTATAGGCACACATCACCGACTCAACCCCGGATTTAACAAGCGCCTCAAAAGCAGGCAGATATGTTTCCCTAAAATCCCTTTCCGAGGGTAAAGCATTGAACCTGTGCCGGATTTTCTCAGGGCCGCTGTGTACGGCAAAATGTTTGGCACATGCCGATACTTTCAGATATTCGGGATTATTGCCCTGCAAACCCTTTACAAAAGCAACACCGATTTTTGAAGTTAGAAAGGGATCCTCCCCGTAAGTTTCCTGTCCCCTGCCCCATCGCGGGTCTCGAAAAATATTAATATTCGGTGTCCAAAATGATAGCCCGGAATATTGCGACCTGTTTCCCTTTCCGACGGCAAGGTGATGTTTTGCCCTGGCTTCATCCGATATTGCATCGGCAACCCTGAAGATCAAATCATCATCAAAAGTGGCAGCCAGACCGATTGCCTGTGGAAAAACCGTAGCCTCTCCCGCCCTTGCAACACCGTGAAGACATTCGTTCCACCAGTTATATGCCGGTATCCCGAGACGTTCGATTGCAGGACTGTTATAAAGCATCAGAGATGCCTTTTCCTTTAAGGTTAACCTTCCTATCAAATCATCAATACGTTCGTCAACCGGTAAAGCGGGATTTTGGAACGGATAGTCAAAGGTTTTCTTTTCAACTTCATTGTTGCAAGCTAAAAGAAACAGAAGTAAAATAAAAGTGGAAAGAGGAATTCTTATTACCTGAATGAGATATATCTTCACCATTTTTATCGGGTTATATTTTTCCCGTAAAAGTACAATTTATTTTATTCGGATTAATGTTACGTACGATTTTATGAGAATTTACAGGGAAAGAAAGGTCACTCTTCGATTTCGCTCAGAATGACAATAAAAAACCTCTGCAAGAAAATATTCCCGCAGAGGTCAGTTTAATTAAATATTAAATAAATTTTATGAAAAAAAAATTTACTTTGAAGTGAAAAAGTCCGGCTTAAAAATCAACATCATCCAGCCCCAGTTACTTGTCTCCGATTTACTTCCGTTCTTAACCATCTCCATGGTTTCGGTAGCAAACATTTGAGAATAACCTGCCTTAAAAGATAATGCTTTGTTAATCTTATATCCCAGTGCAAAATCAATTTCCGTACCCAATCCGCTGTTAAAATCTTTCGGATTTCCCTGATCATCAACACCTTTAACAGTTGCAGCAGACATAAAATAATGAGGAATCAGCATAGCCGAAAATTTATCCTTTTTAAATTTAAGCGGAATGTAAATATCAACCAGTCCGGTTTTACCGCCGTAGTTACCAACATAGAAGTAGTCCATCCAACCGTTGAATTTATGATTTGTTCCGTAAAACGGCGTGAACGACCGGTCCGTTTTATCGGCAACACCTATTTCGTCACTTGGAGTACCTGAAAGATATTCAAATCCGGCTCCCACGGAAAAGGTATTCATAGCATAGGAAGCATCAGCGGCAAAATAGAGTGCCGAAAGGCTCTTGTTAGCTTTGTTTTTTCCTCCCTGATAATAAAATGCAGCATTTGCTTTCAGTTTACCGCCTTTATAAGAAATCCTGGGTCCTATTGTCTGACTGTAAGAGATTTTTTGTTTTATGTTGTTAGTGTCGGAATCGTCGGTATATTCAAGACCGTTGTTCAGGAATAGGAAACTGACACCCAACTTGTTAAAATCACCGTGATACCATAAATACTGTAGTGCTTTATAGTTTTTAAGGTCGTAATCAACTCTGTACTGCGATTCCTTAATGGCATTCAAAGCCACACCAAAATGGATTTTATGTTTGCCGGAACTGTATTTAACAATAGCGGCATCGTGGCTTCTTGCCTGCTGTGTCCAGTTAACGGCACCGAAAATACGCTGGTCATCATAAGATATTTCCTGGCGCCCCACTTTAAGCGAAACATTCTTAAACAAAGTCATCTCACCCCAGGCTTCGTGAATGGAGGTTCCGTTAAAATCGGATTTGTTAAGCTGGGAAACATCACCCCAAACCCTGACATCCTGAAGGCTGAAACCTATTTTGAAAAGGTCGCTTGAATATTTAAAATTCAATG
>Ga0256841_1001904_pt1:7500-17203 | contig 17203 bp, 11 predicted proteins | sample 356308metaG_FD_185971 | JGI IMG/M metagenome (GOLD analysis project Ga0256841, IMG submission 185971) | Hydrothermal vent microbial communities from Mid Atlantic Ridge, Atlantic Ocean - 356-308 | ecosystem: Environmental > Aquatic > Marine > Hydrothermal vents | place: Atlantic Ocean... | reverse complement strand
GAGTTTTACCGCCTCCAACCCTTTCGAATTCCATTTCCTGTAATACCCTGAGGAGCTTGACCTGGAGGGATGGAGATGTTTCACTGATTTCGTCGAGGAAAAGTGTCCCGCCGTCAGCAAGTTCAAACCTCCCTTTTCTGAGTGCAACGGCACCGCTGAAGGCTCCTTTTTCGTGACCGAAAAGTTCACTTTCCAGCAAGGTTTCGGGCAATGCACCGCAGTTAATTGAAATAAAAGGCAAGTCTTTCCTCGGGCTATTCTGATGTATGGCCTTGGCGATTAGCTCTTTGCCCGTTCCAGATTCTCCTGTGATTAAGACCGTCGCCTTTGTCGGGGCAACCTTCTGAATGATATCGTAAATCTTTCGCATTGGTTTACTCTTTCCTATTATTGCCCCGAATTGGTACCGTTCTTTGAGTTTCTCGCTCAGGAGCCTGTTTTCTTCCATCAATTTTCGCATGTTGATGGCTTTTTTTATTGTAAGTTTTAGTTCTTCATTTCTGAATGGTTTGGTTATGTAGTCAAATGCCCCTTTTTTCATGGCCTCAACCGCTTTTTCAACGGTAGCGTATGCGGTCATCATTATTACAGGGATTTCAGGGTATCGATGACGAACCCTGTCCATCAGCTCCATCCCACTGATTCCTGGCATTTTCATGTCAGTAATAACCAGGTCTATTTCTTCTGATTCAACGATTTTTAGGGCTTCCTGAGGAGTGTCAGTAATAATTACTTTATAACCTTCATCAGAAAGCAAGGCTTCCAAGAGAATCAGGTAATTCTTCTCATCATCGACGATAAGAACCGTTTCCATACTTTCAAATACCTCTCATCGGTTTATTTCTCAATTCATCGGGAGGGTTATTTCTACCGTGGTTCCTTCCCCGGGATGGCTTTTTATCCTTACCTTGCCCTTATGACTCTCAATAATGTTCGTTACAATGGCAAGACCCAACCCCGTGCCCTTTTCACGGGTCGTAAAAAACGGTTTAAATATTTTTTGAAGGTGTTCCTCGGAGATTCCACGGCCGTCATCGCATATTACGATTTTTAAATTCTTATTCCCATTTTCCTCTACAAAGGTTCTAATTTGCAATTTACCGCCTTCCGGCATGGCTTGTAGAGCGTTATTAAAAATATTTAAAAATGCCCTGTAAAGTAAATCCGGGTCGGCCCGCAGGAGTTGCCCGTCGGTTTCGTAACGTTTTTCCACTTCTATCTTGAGTCTCCTTAACTCCGGCTCAAGAAAGCTTATGTTTCTTTCCAGAACTTCCTCAATGTTACATTCTGATTTCTGGACCGTTTTGGGGCGGGCAAAATCGAGGAATTCTGTAAGAATGGCGTTAAGCCTTGTGGCTTCCTCCATTATCATGCTTGAAAATCCTTTTAACCTTGGATCTTCGATTTTTTGCTCGAGAAGTTCAGCGGTACTTCTAATGATTCCAAGCGGATTCCTGATTTCATGGGATATGCCTGCAACCATTTCCCCAAGGGTAGCTAGTTGCTCCGCATGCCTCAACTGTTCCTCGAGTTCCTTCTGTTCTCGGGCTCGCTGTTCTATAATCGTTTCTGCTCTCTTTACGATCAATCTTAAAAGTACAAAGATAAAAACTATTGCACCGAGGGTTGCGGCAATAACGATCATCTGGAACTTGGCGATTGACTCGTAGTCTTTCGAGATGTCCTTAGTAATCTCAAAAACACCAAGAATCCTTCCTTTTTTCCAGGTAAAAGGCTGTTCTACCCACATCGGGTTATAGGTAATTAGTTTCCGTTCGCCTCCTAACCACGGGAGCTCAAGTCCAAGAAAGGTGCCGCCATGGGAAATCAGCTTGGATGCCATGTTACCTTCGAGGGCATTCTTAAATTTCTCCCCCAGCTTTTCATTTTTTTGCCCCACCATCTTTCTGTCGGTGCTATATGTTACAATTCCTTCGGTGTCATAAATCACAACCCTCTCTATGTCGAAACCGTGAATGGTATTTTTTACCACGGTGTCGAGCTGGGAGTACTGCCTTTCTTCCCTGAGCTGTATTCTTCCCTCCTTTAACACAACCGGCAAAGTAAATTGGAAAAATACCTGGTGGTTTAAATTGGCAGCCACAAGCTGTGCATATTCCTCACTTTTTTGTAGTAGAACCTTCTTGGCTCCGGTTGAGATAAAAAGAGAAAGAACAATAAGGGAAGTGAATATTACCAGCAGGCTGGTAAGGGAAAAGTATTTTGCCAGCTGGAAAGGTTTCATTTGATAAGTTATGTTTGCGTTTATGTCTTCCTGCATGCCTTTATTCTGTGCCAAGTTCTTATTTAAGCTTCGTTGTTACTTGTTTAGACTGCTACTGCCGGGAGAAGTTCAGTAGTGTGCTATTCACCTGTTTAAACTACGAAATTTGGGTTTCCGGAAAGTTCGTTTTTTATTTCCTTGGCCCTTTCTTCATATCCCTTTCTGCCCATTATAGCATATGTGTTTTTCTTGCTTTCTTCAACTCCTGGCTGATCCAACGGATTGATATTGTAGAGTGCACCCACGTATACCGTCATCACTTCAAAGAGAAAGAAAAGTTGGCCAATAGTAAATGGATTAATCTCGGGAACTGAGATAGTGATGTTCGGCCTGCCATTTTTAGCTAGCGCAATTGCGGTTGCTTTCTGTTCTGCGTTTATAAGGTCGTTGAGGCTTTTGCCCCCGAGATAGTTAAGTGCATCTATGTCGGGGAACTCATTAGGTATCGGGACCTTCTTGCTAAACGTCTCCACTCTGAAAAAAGTAATGATCTTGTTGAATGGCCCTTCCATGTATAGCTGGAGTTGAGAATGTTGGTCGGTGGTTCCAAGGGATTTCACGGGAGTTGGTCCAACGAAGACGTCTTTTCCGTCGAGGGATTTCCTCTTACCGAGACTTTCAGCAATAAGCTGTCTGAGCCAGTCGGCAATGCCATAAAGTCCATTGCTGTAAGGCATAAATACTAATATGTTTTGCCTTTTCATGGTATCAGCCAGGTAATAGACGGATCCGAGGGTATAGGCCGGATTCTGCCATAGCTGGTGAGATGAGCATCTTGAATCCATGAAGCGGGCTCCGGCCAGCATTTCGTCTATGTCTATTCCCATAACTGCAGATGGTAGCAACCCCACTGGACTTAAAACCGAAAACCTTCCACCAACTGAAGGAGGAATGGTTAGTGTGGTATAGTTTTCCTGTAAGGCTATTTCCCGCAGGCAACCTTTCTCGGGGTCTGTAATTGCAATGAGTTGCCTTGAAATCGAGTTTTCCCTGCCCGCATTCTTGATCATTTCGTGAACTACCATAAATTGACTCATCGTTTCTGCGGTAGTTCCGGATTTGCTTATAACTAGAAAGCAAGTTTCTTCGATGTTAATGCTTTCTAGCAGGGAACCGAAGTAATGTGGATCCACGTTGTCGGCTACGAAAACCTTGGTTGTGTTGGAATCGGAAAACGGGTTTTCCAATGCATTTTTAATTGCAATTGTGCCTAGAGCCGATCCGCCTATTCCAAGCACCACAAGGTTCTTAAACTCACCGCGGATCCTCTCAGCTACTTCTCTGATTTCTTTCACTGATGACTCTCTGTATGGGAGTTCGTAAAAACCTAGTTTCCCCTTTTCCCTTTCGTAATTTAACTGCTCGTGAATCTGAGATGCCTTTTCACCCAAGTCATTAATTTCGCTAACAGAAAGCCCGGTATTCTCCCCAACATTTTCTACGATAACGTTACTAAAGTCTATTTTGATTGACATACTTTTTTCCCACGCGTCATCTTCCCATCTCTTCATAGGTATCTCCTTCTCTTGCTAGACGTTACAAGCTTGTCGGCAATCGTGATCGCTTTTCCCCGTATCTAGAAATGATATACGAGTTGAACACTCTGAAAATCTTTCCCGATACAAAATCTGGGTTCAAGTGGTAGGCGAACATTTAAGTTTTTGATAAATAGCCGCTTCATCTTTCTGTTTGTTCTCTTGGCATCGAAGCCCGCTGTTTTTATTCCACCTATGTAAAAATCTGCCTCGAGGTAACCAAGGAAAGATCCGAGTATGGGGCTGTCATTTTTAAAAGAAAAGTACGCTGCCGAGATTAGTCCTGCATTCATGATAAATGAGCTTATACCATGGAACGTTTCTCCTGCATAGATATGTCCTGATCCGGGAATGATTGCGGATAACCCCATGGCAAATCGAGCACTTTTCCATTTCATTTTGTTTCTGTTCATGAAAGCAATCGTGTCTCCGTATTTGCCGGAAATATTTTTTGCTTGCATTTCGGTTAGAATGTCCAGTGCTCTGTTATCCTTACCCATAAGATAATACATCTTTGCCTCGTAGAGGGATGCGAGGGTAGATGCGTCAGTTTCGGATGCAACTTTCGAACACATATCATATGCGAATGCAGCGTCCTGAAAGTCACTTTCTTTTTCAAGTATCCGGGCAACACACAGCCAAAAATCGGGGGTAATTTCAGGTTCATTCGAATGACTGGCCAGATCTAGCAAGTCTTTTCGTACAGATGAGAAATCTCTGAGTTTTGCACTACAGGTAATCTTATTTTTATATGCAGTCAACTTTAGCTTAACCGGTACATCCATTCGCAGGTAACGGTTGTATTCAGAGACGGCTCTTACATAATCTTTTTCTTTCATTAAATAATTTGCGAAACTAATTACTTGCAAGGGCTTATTAAATGGATTTGCATAGCAGATTAAGCTTACGCAAAAATTGATTAGCGGCAGAGCAGCAATTAAAGTGAAGACGCACAGTTTTGAAAGGTTTTTCATGCTACTTTTGATTGTCCCTAGACCTCAATTTTTTCATCCGTTGAGCTATGATTTTTTCTTCGCCTCTTTCGGTTGGATAGTAAAATTTCGTTCCTGCAATTTCTTCCGGCAGATAATCTTCATCTACAAATCCATTCTCATAATCGTGCGGATACTTATAACCCTTTCCGTAGCCCTCTTTTTTCATAAACTTCGTTGGGGCATTTCTCAACTTCATGGGCACAGGTAAAGCCCCTTTTTCTCTCGCCACAGCTTGGGCGGAATCAAAAGCCCGGTAGATCGCGTTGCTTTTGGGTGCTGTGGCCAAGTAAACTACGGCTTCTGCAAGAGCCAGTTCTCCTTCCGGATGCCCCAGCATCTGGAAAGCTCTTACAGCATTGACAGCAATGCCGAGGGCCCTAGGATCAGCCAGTCCCACATCCTCTGAAGCAAATCTTACGAGCCTCCTCGCAATATAGAGCGGATCTTCGCCGGCAAGGAGCATTCTCGCCAGGTAATACAGCCCGGCATCCGGGTCACTACCTCTGAGGCTTTTATGAAGTGCTGAAATTAAGTTGAAATGCTCTTCCCCGGATTTATCGTAAAGAAGCGGCTTGGCCTGGCAAACTTCGTTGACTACTTCCTCGGTGACCCTTATCTTTTCACCTGCTTTTTCACCAGCTGCCAGCACTGCTAGTTCGAGCATGTTTAATGCCATTCTTGCATCTGAGTCTGCAAGCTTTATTATTCTTTTCATGGCATCTTCGGTGATCTCCGCTCTCAGCTTACCGAATCCTCTTTTTTCATCTTCAAGAGCCCTTTTTATTATCTTTTCAAGATCGCCTTGGGAGAGAGGATTTAACCGGACTACTCTTAGCCTTGATAACAGAGGTGCAATTATAGCAAAAGAGGGATTTTCTGTTGTTATGCCAAAAAGAGTTATCGTACCCTTTTCCACGTGTGGTAGAAGTGCATCCTGCTGTGCCTTGTTAAACCGGTGAATTTCATCTATCAGCAGAATAGTTCTGGTCTTTTCGTACAACCATTTGGATTTAGCTGTCTCAACGGATTCCCTTACCTCTTTGAGACCTATGAGTACGGCGGAAAGGGAAATAACGTAAGCGTTCCATTCTTTTGCAATCAGGTGGGCCAGGGTGGTTTTCCCTGATCCGGGAGGTCCCCAGAATAAAAGTGATGCAGTAACGTTATTTTTTATTAGCCGGAGCAAAAACTTACCCTCCCCAAGGAGGTGTTCTTGTCCTACAAAATCTTTCAACTTTCTAGGCCTCATTCTATCTGCCAGGGGGGATAGGGCCGAGGGGGCACTCTTTTCCACAATTCCAGGGAAAAGAGTAGTTTGATATGCTCTAACCTGTTTTTTTCGTTCCATAGCAATACTGCAGAAAGTATTTCAGTTAAAAGGGATTGCACAACTTGTTGTTATATTAACTTTTTTTTCGTGTTTGCAAATACTTTTTTCCGTAACAACTCCAAAAGCCAAATTCCGGGGTATTTCAAATGCATTGATGCCTCATGTGGGTTATGCTAAATTCATAAAAAGCGTTTTTGCTGAAACCGGGGGTGTAGATCCGTCATGGAACCGACGATTTTAGTGGTGGACGATGAAGAGAGAATTACAAGGTCTCTAGCCGGAATATTGTCCGATGAAGGATACCGGGTGCAGGTAGCCAGCTCCGGAATAGAGGCCCTCAAGAAAGTGGACGACGATCTTCCCGATCTTGTTTTGTTAGATATCTGGATGCCGGGGCTGGATGGGATGGAAGTGTTAAAGAAGTTAAAAGAAAAATATCCCAGCCTGCAGGTTATCATAATATCCGGTCACGGAAACATTGAAACCGCGGTTAAAGCAACAAAGTTGGGGGCATTTGATTTCATCGAAAAACCTCTTTCCATTGATAAAATAACGGTTAGTGTGAAAAATGCCCTTAATTTCAGGAGATTGGAGCAGGATAACATCATCTGGCGCGAAACGGCTCTCCGTAGGCATGAATTGACAGGGAAAAGCTTGACAATACAGCGCCTGCGAGAACAAATTCGCCTGGTGGCCCCTACCAATTCCACGATACTAATTACCGGAGAAAACGGGACCGGAAAAGAACTCGTTGCTAGAGCCATTCATTACAGGAGCAGTCGACAGAACAGGCCTCTTATCGAGGTCAATTGTGCCGCTATTCCGGAAGAATTGATAGAAAGTGAACTGTTCGGCCATGAAAAGGGAGCGTTCACTGGGGCTGTTGGAAAAAAGCCAGGTAGGTTTGATCTTGCAAACGGCGGAACTCTGTTCTTGGATGAAGTTGGAGATATGAGTTTGAAGACCCAGGCTAAAGTTCTTAGAATACTGGAAGAGCAAAGGTTCGAAAGGGTAGGCGGTAGCAAGACAATTTCTGTTGATGTAAGGATTATAGCCGCAACCAACAAGGACCTGAAAAAGGAAATAGAGGTAGGAAGATTTAGAGAAGATTTGTTTTATCGGTTAAATGTCATTCCGATAAAAGTTCCACCGTTGAGGGAACGCCTTGAGGATATACCGCTTCTGGTTGAAGACTTTCTGGATGAACTGGCTAAAGAAAGTGGCCTGGGAAGGAAAAAAATCACAGAAGATGCTATAGGTATCTTACAGCAATATCACTGGCCCGGAAACGTGAGGGAATTGAGGAACCTGATAGAAAGACTCGTTATACTTACTCCCGGGGAAATTATAGATAAGAACCAGTTGCTAAGGCTCTTTGACGCAGAAATTCCGGAGTCTGGTAGAAAACTGAGCAACATATATGAAGTCGAAAACCTAAAAGAAGCAAGGGCATATTTTGAAAAGGAATTTATTCGCAGAAAGCTGGAAAAGAACAACTGGAACGTTTCATTGACAGCCCAGAAAATTGGAATAGAGAGAACTCACCTGCACCGGAAAATGAAAGCATACGGGCTAGGAATAGACTGATTTTCCTATTTTTGCGCTCGCGCTTTGGCCTTTTTCTTTCTTGCTTCAATCAACTGGGGTGGTAAGCCTCGTTTCTTACCCATCCTTTTTCTTCTCGCAGTTAAGTTTTTTGCTGATAACGGCTGGCTTAATGGGAATCCGTATTTTTTCTTGTAATCCCGTAATGTCAACCCGTGAACCTTCAGGTGATTTGAAGACAATTGTTTAAACTCCGCACCGCATTCAAGGCAAATAACCTTGGTTCGTTGTATTGAATCTTTGGGATCAACGGGGATTTTCTTCTCAGTTTCTTCTTGTTCTTTTTTTGTTTCCGGGGAACCTGGAACTGTTTGTATGTTTCTTATTTCCTCGTTACTTTCTTCTGCCGTCTTAATTTTCTGGAGTGTTTCAAATGTCTTCGTTAAAGCTTCGGCGATTTCATCTGGAGACATCCTCGTATGACTTGCCTGAGCCTGAATAATATCGGCAGCAAGCTCCAAGAGTGTTCGATTCATACTTTTCTCCTATTTTTTGAAACCTTTCTTGTCAATAAAGCTATACTTAATTTCCTCATAAAGATAAGCAAAACATCTGTATTAGGTCAAGTTTATTTTATTAGCTCTGAAACCGGAACTATCTGCACCTGTTTCCTGTTTATTTCGGGTAGTCTTTTTCTAAGAACTTTGAGAGTAATATTATAAGGGTGCCCTATGGCTATGGCACTTCCTCTTTTTCTTGCTATAGAAATAAGTTTCTTGAGTTGACCATTTATGAATTCTTTTGTTTGCTTAACGTCCAGGAAGATATCTCTCCTTAACGCTGGGATATGAAGAGAACACGCAGTTTGATATGCTTTGCTGTGAGGGGATGTCAGGCTGTCTAGGAAAAAAAGATTTTTCTTTTTGATTTCAATTAAAACTGTTTGCATCTTATTCTGATTCTCGGTAAACGCGGAACCCATATGATTGTTTACCCCGGAAATAAAGGGGTTGAGACTGCTCAAACACTTGTTCGTGGTGGCTACTATTTCATCGTCTGACATTTTTAGCAAAAGGGCGCCGTCACCGGGATTAATGGCCGGATATCCGTAAGGCTCCATTGGTAGGTGAAGCATAACTTCATATCCCCTGTCGTGGACAAGTTTTGCGATCTCCCGTGAGTGTCTTCTGAAAGGCAAAACTGAAAAGGTTATAGGGACTTTTATTTTCAGAAACTCCTTTGCTTGCCTGTAAACAGGGCCAAAATCATCTATTACTATGGCAATCTTTGGCCTCTTTCCGGAAACCTTTTCGGCAAAAAAAGGCGCGCTTTGTCTAAATATTAAACGATGTGTTTTTAAGTTATTAACGCTTATTGTAATAACCGGGATACGCCCGGAATGTTGGGTATGCCGAATGGATATGTTGGAAAATTCATGAGTCGCCCTTTTTTTTAACAATTGAAAAAAATGTGCCGTATTATGATGATCTATGGGTATTATCATTTCGCAGAGTTCATAAGATAGTCCCCCTCTTGTTTTTTTTCTTTCTACCCTATACTTGATGTTTTCAGAATACAAACCCGAATCGAGCAGGCAGTGGTATATGAGAGCATCTATTTCCTGGATTTCATTTTCAATCCCGAGAAGCTTGGGTCGCTCGTAAGGTAATGTTTGCTCGGTTTTTTGTGTAACCGGTCTTGGGGTTTTGCGGTGTTTAACGAGAAGCCCAAGAAAGGCGACGCAGGTGATCCAGAGAACTACCAATGACCAAAATAATCTACGGCCGGCAATTGACCGAATCATCTCGAGGGTGAGGCTAATCTTTCGGGATTTCACCCGGGTGGTCCTCCTGGTTTTTCTCTTTCTCTTGGAATTGGAACGAGGCGATTTTCTACTGGGAGTTTTTGCCATGCTGTTTAAAAAAAAGGAGGTGACCTAAGGGTGATAAAGAAATAACCCCACCGTTTTTACGGTGGGGTTATTTTAACCTACTTTTGTTGAAATGACATCTGG
>Ga0256841_1001903_pt1 | contig 17205 bp, 15 predicted proteins | sample 356308metaG_FD_185971 | JGI IMG/M metagenome (GOLD analysis project Ga0256841, IMG submission 185971) | Hydrothermal vent microbial communities from Mid Atlantic Ridge, Atlantic Ocean - 356-308 | ecosystem: Environmental > Aquatic > Marine > Hydrothermal vents | place: Atlantic Ocean: Mid... | reverse complement strand
TTCCCTGAAAAACGCCGTGAATACCTCCCTGTAGGCTTGACTGCGGCATCCCTGCCGCAGACATTTTCAGGGAAGGCCACTGGCGCGGTTTTCAATGACTTGAGTGGTTGGATGACGTGGTCCTGGGAACACCCTCGAAAAACTAAATATTCACGTGCGACGGGTATACAATCCGCCGCTTTCCCTTCCTCCGCACAGGCCGTCCCTTGCCATGACCCAGGTACGCACCCGCTTCGCCCCCAGTCCCACCGGCTACCTCCACGTGGGCGGTGCCCGCACCGCGCTCTTCTCCTGGCTGTTCGCACGCCACCACGGGGGCGCCTTCGTGCTGCGCATCGAGGATACCGATCTGGAACGCTCCACCGCCGAGTCGGTGAACGCCATCCTCGAGGGGATGACCTGGCTCGGCCTGGAATACGACGAAGGCCCGTTCTTCCAGACCCGGCGTTTCGACCGCTATCAGGCGGTGATCGACGAACTCATGGCCAAGGGCCTGGCCTATCGCTGCGATTGCCCCAGGGAACGCCTGGACGCCCTCCGCGAGGAACAGATGGCCAAGCGCCTCAAGCCCAGGTACGACGGCCATTGCCGCGGCCGCGAGGTGGACCCGGCCAAGCCCCACGTGATCCGCTTCCGCAACCCCGACAGTGGCAGCGTGGTGGTGGACGACATCATCCGCGGGCGGGTGGTGTTCTCCAACGAGGAACTGGACGATCTCGTCATTCGCCGCAGCGACGGCTCTCCCACATACAATCTCAGTGTGGTGGTGGACGACATGGACATGGGCATCACCCACGTGATCCGCGGCGACGACCACCTCAACAACACCCCGCGCCAGGTCAACATCCTCCGCGCCCTGGGCAAGGAGGCGCCGCGCTACGCCCATGTGCCCATGATCCTGGGCGACGACGGCGCGCGTCTGTCCAAGCGCCATGGGGCGGTGAGCGTGATCCAGTACCGCGACGAGGGCTTTCTGCCCGAGGCCCTGCTCAACTATCTGGTGCGCCTGGGTTGGTCGCACGGTGACCAGGAGATCTTCAGCCTCGACGAGATGATCGAGTATTTCGATCTGGCCGAGGTCAACAAGGCCGCCTCGGTGTTCAACACCGAGAAGCTGCGCTGGTTGAACCAACACTACATCACCCACGGCGACCCGGCGCGCATCGCCCACCTGTTGAGCCCCCACCTGGGCCGCCTGGACATCGACCCGGCCCAGGGCCCGGACCTGGTGGAGGTGGTGAAGGCCCAGCAGGGCAGGGCGGCCACCCTGGTGGAACTGGCCGCCATCAGCGCCTTCTTCTACCGGGACTTCGAGGACTACGACCCCAAGGCGGCGAAGAAACACCTGCGGCCGGTGGCGCGTGAACCCCTGGCGCGCGCGCGCGCCGCCCTGGAGACCCTGGACGACTGGACCCCCGAGGCCCTCCACGCCCTGGTGGACGGGATCGCCGCGGACCTGGGGGTGAAGATGGGCAAGGTGGCCCAGCCCTTGCGGGTGGCGGTGGTGGGACGGGCGGCCTCACCGGGGATCGACCTGACCCTGTGGCTGGTGGGCCGCGAGGCCTGCCTGCGCCGTATCGACCGCGCCTTGGCCCATATCGACGCGCGCGCCGGCGACGAGGGTTGAAATCATGAGTTCCAACGAGCGTCCCACCAACTTCATCCGCCAGATCATCGACCAGGATCTGGCCTCCGGCAAACACGATCGGATCGTCACCCGCTTCCCGCCCGAACCCAACGGCTACCTCCACATCGGCCACGCCAAGTCCATCTGCCTGAACTTCGGGATCGCCGAGGACTACGGCGGCGAGTGCCACCTGCGCTTCGACGACACCAATCCGCACAAGGAGAACCAGGAGTTCGTGGCCGCCATCCGCGAGGACGTGCGCTGGCTGGGCTTCGACTGGGGACGGCACGAGTACTATGCCTCCAACTATTTCGAGCAGCTCTACGGTTTCGCCCTGGAGCTGATCGAAAAGGGCCTGGCCTATGTCTGCGACCTGTCCCCCGAGGAGATGCGCGCCTATCGCGGCACCCTCAAGGAGCCGGGGCGGGAGAGCCCCTATCGCAACCGCTCCACGGAAGAGAATCTGGACCTCTTCCGGCGGATGCGGGCCGGCGAGTTCGCCGACGGCAGCCGGGTGCTCAGGGCGCGCATCGACATGGCCTCGCCCAACATCAATATGCGCGATCCGGTGCTCTACCGGATCCGTCATGGGGTGGTCCACCATCAGACCGGGGCCGAGTGGTGCCTGTATCCCATGTACGACTTCACCCACCCCATCTCCGACGCCCTGGAGGGCATCACCCATTCCCTCTGCACCCTGGAGTTCGAGGATCACCGGCCCCTCTACGATTGGGTGGTGGAGCATGTCTCGGTGCCCTGCCGGCCGCGCCAGATCGAGTTCTCCCGGCTCAATCTGGAATACACGGTGATGAGCAAGCGGCTTCTCACCGAACTGGTGGACGAGGGCCACGTGGAGGGCTGGGACGACCCCCGCATGCCCACCATCGCCGGGCTGCGCCGGCGCGGCTATACCCCCGCCTCCATTCGCCTCTTCGCCGACCAGATCGGGGTGACCAAGGCCGACAACCGGGTGGAGCTGGCCCAGTTGGAGAACTGCGTCCGCGAAGACCTGGACCGTACCGCGCCGCGGCGCATGGCCGTGCTCCACCCCCTCAAGGTGGTGATCGAGAACTACCCGGAGGACCGCGAGGAGTGGCTGGAGGCCGCCAACCATCCCAAGGACCCGGCCATGGGGACCCGCAGCATCCCCCTCAGCCGGGAGGTCTGGATCGAGCGCGACGATTTCCGCAAGGTGGCGCCCAACAAGAAGTTCAAGCGTCTGGTCCTGGGCGGCGAGGTGCGTCTGCGCAACGCCTATGTGATTCGTTGTCACGAGGTGATCGAGGACGACGCCGGTGAGCCCGTCGAACTGCGTTGTCACTACGACCCCGCCACCCTGGGGGCAAACCCCGAGGGGCGCAAGGTCAGGGGGGTGATCCACTGGGTCTCGGCCCGCCACGGGGTGCGCGCCGAGGTCCGCCTGTACGACCGTCTGTTCCGCGACCCGCGCCCCGACCAGGGCGAAGGGCGCTTCATCGGCCAGATCAATCCGGATTCCCTGCTGACCCTCACCGAGGCGGTGCTCGAACCGGCCCTGGCCGATGCGGCCGAGGGCGACCACTTCCAGTTCGAGCGCCAGGGCTATTTCGTGCCCGACCGGGTGGCGCACTGCCGCGAGCGGCCCGTGTTCAATCGCACCGTCACCCTGAGGGACACCTGGGCGCGCCTGGCCGCCAGGGACTGACCCTCGTCGCGGGAGCGGCTTCGGCCGCGATCCGGCGTGGCCATTCCGTGCAGGAGTCGTCGTGGCTGAAGCCGCTCCCAGGTACCCCTTCCGCAGGAAGGCACACAGACGTACAGACAAGCGGCTTTCCCGGCCCAGGCACGGCGGGCGGGCCAGGGGGTGGCCAAAACGACGCCCGAGGCTCGCCATCGCCTCGAAATCGGAACGAAGCAGTGGTCCACAGGGTCTATACTGGATATGAGACCTGTGCCGTGCACGCGCCCCCCTCTCGAAGAGGTGTGAGCGCGGCTTCAGCCGCCCGTCGCGGCTGAGCCGCGCCCACGGCCTTCATCCGCGGGGCCGGCATGGGTGTGCGCATCCCGATCCCGAAGGCCAGAGCCGACCCATGCCCGTGCTTCGTCCTCAGCGTATCCACCGCGACTGGCCTCTGTTGGTCCTGATCGTCCTGCAACTGGCCGCCATCGGCGGCTACCTCGGGGCCGGGCTGAATGGCCGGGAGGGCGGCACCGGCTGGCGGCGGATCGACACCGCGGAACTCCGCCAGCGCGTGGAGAGCGGTCGGCTCTCGGATCACGAAGCCCTCTGGTATCACGTCGGGAGAGATTGAGGAGGTCCGAACATGAGCCTCGAAATCACCTGCGAACTCTGTCCTCACCATTGCGTCATCCCGGATGGCGGGGCGGGCGACTGCCGGATTCGGGTGAATCTCGGTGGACGCCTGGTGGCCACCACCTATGGCCGGCCTTCGGCGATCCATATCGACCCCATGGAAAAGAAACCCCTGTTCCACTTCCTCCCTGGGGCACCGGTGTTCTCCATCGGCACGGCGGGGTGCAACCTGCATTGCCTCAACTGCCAGAACTGGCAACTCTCCCAGAAGGGCGGGGAAGAGATGGAACAGGTCTTCGATCTGGAGCCCGAGGCCCTGGTGAAGACGGCCAAGGCGCAGGACTGCGTGGCCCTGGCCTACACCTATGCGGAGCCGGTGGTGTTCTACGAATACGTGGAGGACAGCGGCCGGGTCGCCCGCGCACAGGGCCTGCGCAACGTCTTCGTCACCGCCGCCTATATCGAACGTGCCCCCTTGAAGCGCCTTTGCCGAGTCCTCGATGCGGCCAATGCCGACCTCAAGGCCTTCGATGACGGCTTCTACCGGCGGGTGAACGCCGGGCGGCTGAAACCGGTGCTGGATGCCCTGGTGACCTTCAAGCAGGAGGGCGTCTGGCTCGAGGTCACCAACCTGCTGATCCCGACCCTGAACGACGACCTCGCCCGGATCCGCGCGATGTGCCAGTGGATGGTACGTGAACTGGGTCCCGACACGCCCCTCCACTTCAGCCGCTTCCACCCCATGTACCGGATGCGCAATCTGCCCCCCACCCCCGCGGAGGCCCTGGATCGGGCCCGCAGCGAGGCCTTGGACACCGGCCTGCGCTATGTCTATATCGGCAACCTGCCGGGCCACGAGGGCGAGAACACCTATTGTCCCCACGACGGCACCCTGCTGATCGCACGCACGGGCTTCTGGGTGATGGAGAACCACCTGGACGAGGAGGGGCGTTGCCCGAAGTGCCGCAACAAGATCGCTGGAGTCTGGAAATGAAACAGAAGATGAGGTCTGGTCTGAGCCGACGGGATGTCCTGGCGTGTCTCGTCGGGGCCCTGTGTCTGCCCTTCGCGGGAGTCGGCAGTTCCGCGCCCGCAGGGCGTCGTTATCCCGCTGACCACGAGGCCGCATTCTACCGGCGGGGCGGGCGTGTCATGTGATCCCCATCCAGGCCTCAGGCAATGGCAGGCCAGGCGCCTCGATCTCTATAAGACGCGTATATGATCCCGCGGCTCGTGACAGTTATTTGTTCTGCTCTCCAGTAAATTTTGTTTTCAGTTCGGCCAGCAGCGGTGCGGGGCAAGGCTCTTCACGAATGGTGAACGCCTGTTCGATGGAGACGCTGGCGGAGCCTTGACTGTCTCTCAGAAAGCGCGCGGTGATGTCGAGCAATTCCTGTACCATCGCGTTTTCCAGGCGCATGATGGCGGCCACTGTTTCCACCGGAAATCCGGCCGTATGATGCAGCAATGCTGCGCGGCGCCAAGTCTTCGGCAGGCGGGCGATACCTCGTTGCTCCTTGATCTGTCGTTCCCGGGCGCGTTCGGCTTCCGCTGTCGGAAGTCGATCCGGTACACTGATCAGATCTTCCAGTTTCAGCACTTCGTCGGGTTGATAGAATTCGTAGATGTCGGTGTCGATGTCTTCGTCTTCTATGGTGCTTTCCAGGCTGATCGCCTTGCGCCGTTTCTGACTGAGAGAGACTTCCTGGTCCAGCAGGTCGATGGCCAGTTGGTGCAACCACGCCCGCGTGGAAAGATCCTGCGGCTTTTCGTGCTGCTTTTCGTAGGCGGACACGATGACCGCGTCTACCAGTTCGTCGGGAAGAATATCATCCGGCCGCAGGTCATTCGTGGCCTGCAGATAGGTGATTTCGTGTACGGCGAAGCTGTGCAGGTCGTCCAGCCAGGGTCTGATCTGCTCGAACCAGCGAGCGGGGGTATGGGTCTGTGTCCCGCTCTGGTCTGCCCGGCGTCCGGCCGCGGGCGCGATTTCCGCGAGCTTCTTGCGGCGTACCTTGCGTTTCCAGAGGTGTTCGTTCTTCAGTTTACTTTTGTGGCGCTGCGCCTGTCGTTCGATCTCGCTGAATACTTCCCTGATGACGGTGAAGGCGTCTTCGCCTTCTTCTTCCGCGGAAATGATTTTGTGCAGCACATGCAGGTTGGCGCCGAAGCGAAAGCGTGATGTCTTGGCGTGTTGCTGAAGCGTTCCCTTGAGGCTGGCATCGCGCTCCGCCAGCGAGCCCAGCTTTTCTTCCAGTTTCTTCGCCTGTTCAGCAATAAACGCATGCAGGGTTTTTCTGTTTTTTTTCTCCAGTCCCTGAGAACTGACATGTACTCTCATTGTTCTCTCCTTTCGTCAGGGGCGAGGGTGGCTCCCGTTCATTAGAATGCCGTGCCGAAGTGAGGGTTGGCGTCATTCGTCAGCCGCGGCAGCTGAGCCAGCAGGTGGATGGTGAATAATGGCCCATACGGGAACAGGGTGTACAGATGTTTGGACCCACCCTTGTGTTGGAAGGCCTTCACCAGGATGCGATAGACCGGGTAAGCCCTGGTCGCCTCCTTGCGGCTCAGTTTGCCGTATGGGCAATCGCCCTGGTCTTCGCCGGCCAGTGAGTTCTTGCAGTCGTCATCATATAGGCAGTCGACATATTTCCAGTAGATTTCCTGTTTCAGATAGCCGGGATCATCGGTTTCACAGCAATGGACATAGAACTCGAACAGCCAGTTGATGACTTCCCAATGGTCGTGGGTCAGATCCAGTCCCATTTTTTCGGCGTTTTCGCGGATGCGCTGATCGAGTTGTTCCCGGGGGGTGTCGCCCACGATGATTGCAGGAGGGTATGCCGCTGGCGGCAACGAAATGGGTTGCACTACTTTGAGCATATTCGCCAGGGTCTGATCGTCATGGGGCATTGTTTTTCTCCTCGAAAAAACGCGTATGCAGCCTCGGGGCGAAGACTAACCTGGGTTCTGCTCTTTCGTCTGTCATGCAGGTGACAGGGCGCCGGATCGGCTCAACCGCACTATACCCGTCACGCGCGCGGTTTCGGTTGTGAGAGGATCCTCACCTCCTAGGGTGTCCTTGCACCCGTCACCACCATCCCCGTCGTGGTTTTGACCGCGGCCATTTCCCGCTCAGGGCCTTGCCGCGCCGCTCCAGGGACACCGCCGCGCCCACATGATCGTGAGGGTGCCGGCGGAGATGGCACAGCACCGCGATCCAGTGACCGGAGTCCACTCCCCGACGCACCAGGACCGGCGGTACCCCGGCCGCCCCGCGGGTCTCTCCTTCGGCCCGTGTCGGCGATCTGGTAAAGGGTCCCGGCTACAAGCGGGCCACGACAGGGGCGCAAGGGACGCCCGCCTCGCCCACCGGTACTACGACTGTCAAGAGGTCTGACGGTTGCCTTATCCTCGTGACAGTCATGTAGGACCGCATCGGCGTTACGGTGATCAATGGCCTGGCGCGTGATGCCTCGTGCCGCCCCTCGGCGGGCGCGGCACACTCTGTGTGTTGCCAGCTGCCGACACCTGCTACCATGTCCGCGGCGCACCCAGGCATAGGCTGCGTGCGTCAGAGGCCAGTGGCCTTGTTCATGCCGTAATGGGCAGCGGGCAACGGCCTGGCTCCTGTACCATCTCTAGATCCAAGGATAAGAAAATGACCGATTATCTTGCGGACGTAAAACGCTATGATGCCGATGCCGATCCGGCCATCGTGGACAAGATCATCAAGCATCTCGGGATCGCACTGCGCAGTAGCAGGGATGCCGCCCTGGTCTCGTGCTCCGACAGTTCCGAGCTGGATCGGGTGCGCGAGAAATGGGCGATGAAGAAGCTTGGTGCCGACGCGGATACCTCCGACAAGATCATCGCCGAGGTCTGCGGGATCATGAAAGGCGATCGCCAGAAACAGCGCGTCACCTTCTATTACCTGGTGGCACAAAAGCTCGGCAAGCTGGGCGATCTCTAGCCCGGGAATCCTCTGGGCGATCCCGGCGCCCGCACACTTGGCCCATGGCGTCGGATCAAGGGGGCCGATCTGTCTGGAGATCTCCATGCCGACTCGGACGTCCCTGCCTGCGGTGGTAGGGATCTCTTCCTTCCCCGGACCGTGACGGCGAGGGAAATGACGTGGGGTGAAGGTCCCTTACGGTCCAGCAAGGACAACGGTTGGCTGCAATATGCCGTGTGATGATATCCACAAAGGGCCATCCTCTGATTTCAGTTTCTGGGCAGAGGAAGGCCGCTGCGTCACCCGCCAGCCCCTGTTGGCGGTGCCGGCGACCGATCTCCGATACTGAGGAGTGCGGCCGCGGTGGCCCCCAGGCCCGCCAGGGCGAGGAGATGGAGGAGGGGGTCCAGTGGGCTGAAACCGCCGGTTTGGCCGTTCAGTATCCGTAAGGGGAAGACGGCCAGGAGCAAGAGCAGGGCGAGCGTCGCCGCCGGCGTCGGGCCGTCGCCGAAGCGCTGCGTCAGGCGCAGGCCCGCCCAGGCGCTGGCGAGCCCACCGGCGGCGCCTACCAGCACGTCCAACGGCCAATGGACTCCCACCGCCACCCGGCTGAGCCCCACCCCCAGGGCGAGGAGGAGCCAGCCTGCCCGGCCCCGGGCGGAGCGGGTGAAGGCCAGGGCGGAACCCGCCACTGCGAAGGCCAGGCCGGTGTGCCCGGAGGGGAAGCCGTGGCGGACCAGGTGTGGGCCGACCACCCTCAGATCGGCCATGACGCCCGGCGGACGGGTCAGGTCGAGGCCGTACTTGAGGCCCTGGGTGAAGGCCAGGTCCACCGCGGCCGTCCACAACAGGATCCAGAGGAAACGCGGGTGCCTGGGGGCCGCCACCAGCACCCCGGTGAGGGCGAGGTTCTCGTAACCCAGGGAGCTGAGCAGTGCCCATAGATCGTCCGGGAGGCGGGTCAGGAGGGTGTGCAGGGGCGTGAAAGCGGCGTGGTAGCCGCCCTGGAGCCAAAGGCCGAGGGCGGCCAGGGCGAATCCCAGGGCGCCGCTCAGGAGCCAGGCGCCGGCCCCAGGCCGCACCCGCTCCCGCGCCAGGTCGTGGCGCAGGCGGGCAGCGAAGGCGCGGTACCAGCTATTCATCGACCTGTATCAGGGCGATGCCACCGCGGCGATAGATCACCCTGTAGCCCCTGTCTCCGAGACGGACGGGCAGATCCTTCAGGCGGTCCACCCGGGTCAGGGCGAGTTCACCCGGTCCCGGCACCGCCTTGGGGGTCACCGCCCGGCGGTAGACGCTGAAACTGGGGAAGCGGGATTCGAAGAACACCGCCGGCCGGCCCAGTTCCCGCGCGATCAGGCCGGCCTCCTTCACGGGCCCCTGGTAGATGCGGAAGAAGGCCGGCCCGAAGGCGCCATTGAGCGCCAGGGTGGTGAAGAAGCCGCTGATCGTCAGGGCCCGCCAGGTGGGCAGGTGGTGGCCGACAGCCAGCAGCAGGACCCCGGCCAGGGCCGCGAGCACCGGCAGACGGTAGCCCCAGCCCAGGCTGCGGGCACCGTAGGCGAAGATGGCGCGCGGGTATTCCCCGTGGCCGTGGCGGGCGGCGAGGGCCAGGATCTCCGGCAGGGCGGCGAGCAGGACGAGCAGCAACAGCGGCGGGCCGAAGGCCACCCAACGGTTGCGCAGGGCCTCCCGATGGCGGCCCATGAGCAGGAACAGGGGGGTCGCCCCATAGAGCAGGTAATGGGGCAACTGGGTGTTGGAGAGGCTGAACAGCACCAACACCACCCCGAACCAGGACCACAGAAAGCGCCCCAGGGGGTCGGCCCAATCCGCCCGCAGGGCGCGCGCCACCGGCACCAGCCAGCCGCTGAACGGCCAGACCACCAGGGGCGCCGCCAACAGGTAATACCACCAGTGCCCACCGTGGCCCTCGAGGGTATCGGCGAAACGCTCCAGGTTGTGCTGGAGCAGGAAACCCTCGAAGAAGGCCCAGCCCTGGTCGCGGTAGACCGCCACCCCCCAGGGGAGCACGATGAGCAGCAACAGGGCCCAGCCCCAGGGATCGCGCAGCGCCCGCCACCACAGGCGCAGACGCCCCAGGCCGGCCATATAGACCAGGCTTGCGAGGAGGGGCAGGGCCACCGCCACCGGACCCTTGGTGAGCAGGCCCAGGGCCAGCCACAGATAGACCCGCGCCAGGATCCGGCGGCGCGGCCGCTCCATCCACCGCCACATATCGAAGAAGGTGAGGGCGATGAACAGATTGAGCAGGGCGTCGGCGGTGGCGGCGCGGCCCTCGATCACCACGAACAGGGAGAAGGTCAGGGTCAGGGCGGCGGCGAGGGCGGCCTCGGCGCCCAGCCGGCGCCGTGCGAAGCCCCATACCGCCCAGGCCCAGAGGGACGCGGCCAGGGCCGAGGGCAGGCGCAGGGCGAACTCGGTGAAGCCCAGGAGGTATGTGCTCAGGGCCTGGAGCCAATAGATGAGGATGGGCTTGTCGTAACGGGGCTCGCCGTTGAGCCAGGTGGCCGCGAAGTCGCCACGCTCGAACATCTCCCGGGTGGCCTCGGAGAAGGCGCCCTCGTCGATGTCGTAGAGGGCGCCGTCGCCGAGCAGCCAGAAGAAGGCGATGAAGACCGCCGCGAGCAGCCACCCGGGGGAGGCGAGGGCGCGTTGCAGGGCCTTCACGGCGAGGGCCGCTTCCAGCCGGCCCGCTGCGGATCGGACTGCCAGGCCAGGGCATGGGCGGCCCCGCCGCTGGAGGCGTAGAAGGTGCGGGTGAGCATCTCCGCCAGCACCCCGGTGGTGAGGAACTGGACCGAGGCCACCAGCAACAGGATGGCCACGAACAACAGCGGGCGCTGACCGATGTCCTCGCCCAGGACGAACTTGACCCAGGTCAGCCAGGCCATGGCCAGGACCCCGACGGCCCCCAGGATCAGGCCGATGGAACCGAAGAAATGTCCCGGGCGGTAGCGGTAGCGCAGAAAGAAGAAGGCGGCGAGCAGGTCCAGGACGACCCTGAAGGTGCGGGAGAGCCCGTATTTGGAGCGCCCGAAACGGCGCGCGTGGTGCCGCACCCGGGTCTCGCCGATGCGCCGCGGATCGGTGACGTTGGCCACCCAGACGGGGATGAAGCGATGCATCTCGCCGAACAGTTGCACCTGCTTGATGACCGCGGCGCGATAGACCTTGAGGCTGCACCCGTAATCGTGCAGGCGCACCCCGGTGACCCGGGCGATGAGGCGGTTGGCGATGCGCGACGGGATCTTGCGGATGAGGTCGTCCTGACGGTCCCGGCGCCAGCCTTGGAGCAGATCGAGGTCCCGCTCCAGGAGTTCGTCCACCAGCCGCGGGATGTCGCCCGGGTCGTTCTGGAGGTCACCGTCCAGGGTGGCGATCAGCTCGCCTCGGGCGGCCTCGATCCCGGTCTGCATGGCCGCCGTCTGGCCGAAGTTGCGGCGCAGGCAGATCACCCGCACGTGCGGGCCGAACCCCTCCGCGGCGGTGCGCAGGGCCTCGCCGGTACCGTCACGGCTGCCGTCGTCCACGCAGATGAGTTCCCAGTCGCCCCCGTATCCAATCAGCCCCTGGTGGACACCCTCCAGCATGGGGATGACGTTGTCCGCCTCGTCGAACATGGGGATCACCACGGACAGGCTGGGGCGATGGCTCATGAGGGTTCCAGGGGCTGAAAAGGACGAGAGTATACCTGTCAAAGGCGGGTTTTCGGGCATGCAAGTCGTAGCCTGGATAGAGCGCAGCGAACTCCGGGGTGCCACGCGGGCAAGGCCCGCCATGCCACCCGCCACCGGGTCTCTCGCCTCTCCAACCCCTGTCCCCCGGATTCGGGCCCGTGGCCTTCATCCAGGCCACGCCGGCTTGACACCGTACCCGGGTACGGTGTCTACAATGACCACGGAACCACCGATTCCCGGGAGCCCTCCGTGCCCGCCCAGGCATCTGCCCGGTCACATACCCCCGGGGCGAATGACCCGCCGGGTTCCCGATCTCCATCGACATGAAGACCTTCGAGGACGACACCATGACACTCCTGACCCTGCAGATCACGGGCATGACTTGCGAGCACTGCGCCAGGAGCGCCGAGGAGGCCCTCACCTCTCTGCCCGGGGTCCAGGCCCGGGTCAGTTACAAACAGGGCCGGGCAGCAGTGGAGACCGAGGGCCGGGTTACGCCGGAGCAGCTGTTCGAGGCCTTGGCCTCACGGGGATATGGCGGCCGCCTGTTGGAAACGGGGGATCATGAGGCGGTCGGTGGTGATGACGATGGCCTCTCGGTGGCCATCGTCGGCAGCGGCTCGGCGGCCTTCGCCGCCGCCATCGAGGCCGCCGGGCGTGGCGCCCGGGTCACCCTGATCGAGGGCGGGCAGGTCATCGGCGGTACCTGCGTCAACGTCGGCTGCGTGCCCTCCAAGATCATGATCCGTGCCGCCCACGTCGCTTACGTGCAGGCCCATCACCCCTTCCCCGGTATTTCCCACTGCACTCCCCGCATCGATCGCGCCGCCCTGGTGCGTCAACAACAGGGGCGGGTCGAGGAACTGCGCCACGCCAAATACGAACGCATCCTGGAGAACGATCCGCGCATCGACCTGATCCGCGGCTGGGCGCGCTTCGGCGATGCCCACAGCCTGATCGTCCAGCGGGCCGAGGGCGCCGAGACTCGGATCCATGCCGACCGCATCCTCCTGGCCACCGGCGCCCGCCCGGCGATCCCCGCCATCCCCGGCCTGGTGGACACCCCCTACTGGACCTCCACCGAGGCCCTGGTGGCGGAGCAGGTGCCCAGGCACCTGGTGGTGCTGGGCGGTTCGGTGGTGGCCCTGGAGCTGGCCCAGGCCTTCCTGCGCCTGGGGGCGGAGGTGACGGTCATGGCCCGCAGCCGCTTCCTGTCGAAGGAGGACCCGGCCCTGGGCGAGGGGCTGGTACAGGTCTTCGAGGAAGAGGGCGCACGGGTGAGATTGCATACGGTACCCGATGCGGTACGCCACGATGGGCACGGTTTCATCGTCGAGACGTCCGCGGGTGATGTCCGCTGTGACCGGCTGCTGGTGGCCACCGGCCGCCGCCCCAACACCGACCGCTTGGACCTGGCCAAGGCCGGGGTGGAGACCGCCGCCCATGGTGCCATCCTGGTGGACGACCACATGCGCACCTCGGTGCCGCACATCTTCGCCGCCGGTGACTGCACCGACCAGCCCCAGTATGTCTACGTGGCCGCCGCGGCGGGTACCCGCGCGGCCGTCAACATGACCGGCGGCGATGCCGCCCTGGATCTCAGCGCCATGCCGGCGGTGGTGTTCACCGAGCCAGCGGTCGCCACGGTGGGCCTGGACGAGGCGCGGGCGGCGGCCCACGGGCTGGCCACGGACGCGCGCACCCTGGATCTCGAGTATGTGCCGCGGGCCCTCGCCAACTTCGAAACCCGTGGCTTCATCAAGCTGGTGGCCGAGCGGGGCAGCGGCCGTCTCCTGGGCGCGCAGATCCTGGCCACGGACGCCGGTGAAATCGTCCAGTCGGCGGCCCTGGCCATCCACAACCGCATGACCGTCCAGGACCTGGCGGGGCAGTTGTTCCCCTACCTCACCCTGGTGGAGGGCCTGAAACTCTGCGCCCAGACCTTCCAAAGGGACGTCGAGACACTCTCTTGCTGCGCCGGTTGAGACCTGCTCCACCCCCCCCGACCGCCCATCGGTGCGCCCGGCCCCTGTCCCGGGTATATTGTCCTGCCCCAGCCATGCCCATCGAATCAGCCCATGCCCGTGCGAATCCCCGTTGCCTCGCCTTGTCCCCCTCCCTGTCTCTGCGAGGGCCGCTGAATGCTGGAAGTGCTCTGGCTCCTGCTGCCGGTGGCCGCCGCCTCGGGCTGGATCGCCGCCCGGCGCAGTGCCGGGGTCGGCGACGGCCAGGTGGAAGAACGCGACCCGGCCTATCTCCAGGGCCTCAACTATCTCCTCAACGAGCAGCCCGACAAGGCCATCGACGTCTTCGTCAAGCTCCTGGAGGTGGATGCCGAGACCGTGGAGACCCATCTCGCCCTGGGCAACCTGTTTCGCCGCCGTGGCGAGGTGGACCGGGCCATCCGTATCCATCAGAACCTGTATTCGCGCCCGGCCCTGCCCATGGAGGTGCGGGACCTGGCCCTGTTGGAACTGGGTCAGGACTACATGCGCGCCGGGGTCTTCGACCGCGCCGAGGGCCTGTTCCAGGAGCTGGCGGATCGTGGCCGCTATCGTGAGAAGGCCTTGGCCAACCTCCAGGAGATCTATCAGCAGGAAAAGGACTGGGTGAAGTGCCTCGCCGTGGCCCGCCAGTTGGAAAAGGTCTCCGGCCGCCCCTACGGCCGGGAGATCGCCCACTATCATTGCGAGCTTGCCGAGGAGGCCGTGGTGGAGGGCGACCTCACCGAGGCCCACGCCCTGGCGTGCAAGGCCCTGAATTCCGATCGCCGTTGTGTGCGCGCCACGCTGCTGCGTGGACGCCTGGCCTGTATGGAGGAGGACCTGGCCAAGGCGATCACCATTTACAAAAAGGTCCCCAGTCAGGACCTCTCCTTGGTGTCGGAGATCCTGCCGCCCCTGTTGGCCTGCTACCAGCGCCTCGACGACGAACGCGGGCTGCAGGACTACTTGCGCTGGCTCTATCAACAATCGGGCGATACCCGCGTGCTCCTGGCCTATGCCGATGTGGTGCAGCGTGAAAGGGGCGACCGGGCGGCCATCGAGGTGGTCGCCGCCCATCTCCAACGGCGTGCGGATCTCATGGGCCTGCGTCGTCTGATCCGCCTGGAGGCCCGCCACAGCGGGGACCCGGAACAACGCGATACACTACAACTGTTGCACGGCCTGGTAGACCGCCTGATCGACCGGCGTCCGCCCTATCGCTGTGGTCGCTGCGGCTTCACCGCCCGCCATCTGCATTGGCAGTGCCCCGGGTGCAAGCGATGGGATACACTTCGCCCCACCCCGGCAGAGGAAATGGACTGCCGTTGAGAGGCCCCGGACTCCCCTGTTTCCAGGCGCCGGGCGAACCCTCGCACCATCCACCTTCAGGCCAAGAGAACATCCATGCCCCAGGATCCCGGTCCCCGCGTCATCGTCGCCCTCGATTTTCCGGCCAGCGATCCCGCCCTGCGCCTGTTGGATCGGCTCGATCCGCGTCGTTGTCGCGTGAAGATCGGCAAGGAACTCTTCACCCGCGCCGGGCCTGCCCTGGTGGAGCGGGTGTGTGCGCTCGGCTTCGAGGTCTTCCTGGACCTCAAGTACCACGACATCCCCAATACCGTGGCCGCCGCCTGTGCCGCGGCGGCGGATCTGGGGGTGTGGATGCTCAACGTCCACGCCTCCGGTGGACGGCGGATGTTGAGCGCCGCGCGCGAGCGTCTGGATGGCCGTTCCCAGCGCCCGCTGCTCATCGCCGTCACCGTCCTCACCAGCCTGGACGCGGACGAGCTGGAGGAGATCGGATTCCGCGGCACTCCGGCGGAGAACGTGGAGCGCCTGGCCGGCCTCGCCCAGGACACGGGCCTCGACGGCGTGGTCTGTTCCCCGCGTGAAGCGGCCGGGCTGCGCCGGCGCTTCGGGGAGGATTTCCGCCTGGTCACCCCCGGGGTGCGCCCGGCGGGGGCCGCGATGGGCGACCAGCGGCGGGTGGCGACCCCGGCCGAGGCCCTGGCCGCGGGTGCGCACTACCTGGTGATCGGCCGCCCCATCACCGCTGCCCCCGACCCGGCGGCCAGTCTGAGACATATCCTGGAAGAGATCGAACGGTCCTGAAACGGACCCATGAGGAGGCGTCAGCTAATGAGACCCCTGCGCAAGGCCGTTTTCCCGGTGGCGGGATTGGGCACGCGATTCCTGCCCGCCACCAAGGCCAACCCTAAGGAGATGTTGCCGGTGGTGGACAAGCCCCTGATCCAGTATGCCGCCGAGGAGGCCGAGGCGGCCGGCGCCGAGGCCCTGGTGTTCGTCACTGGGCGCAACAAGCGCTCGATTCCGGATCATTTCGACAAGGCCTACGAGTTGGAGGCCGAACTCGCGGCGGCGGGCAAGGACGGCCTGCTCGCGGTGGTGCAGAACATCCTCCCGCCCGAGGTGAGTTGCATCTATCTGCGCCAGGCCGAGGCCCTTGGGCTCGGCCATGCCGTGCTCTGTGCCCGTCCGGTGGTGGGCGACGAGGCCTTCGCGGTCATTCTCGCCGACGACCTCATCGCCGGAGGCGACGGCGGCTGTACGGCCCAGATGGCGCGCATCTATGAGCGTCATGGGTGCAGCGTGGTGGCAGTGGAGGAGGTCCCGCCCGAGGACACCGGCAAGTACGGCATCGTAGAGACCCGCGAGGGGCCAGACGGAGAACTGAGGGTCACCTCCATCGTGGAGAAGCCGCGGCCGGAAGAGGCCCCGTCCAATCTCGCCGTGGTGGGGCGTTATGTCCTCACCCCCGCCATCTTCGACAAGCTGGCGCATACCGGGCGGGGGGCAGGTGGCGAGATCCAGCTCACCGACGCCATCTCCGCCCTGTTGGAGGACGAAGAGGTGATCGCCCATCCCTTCGCTGGCCGCCGCTATGACTGTGGGAGCAAGCTCGGTTACCTCCAGGCCACGGTGGAATACGGTCTCAAGCACCCCGAGCTGGGCCGCGATTTCGCCGCCTACCTGCGCCAACTCAGCGGTGGGATGGATGCGTGGACGACGGGGTAGGGGTGAAGTGAAGCGGCAAGTCAGCCCGGCCCCTTTTTCCCTGACCTTCCTTCAGAGGGAGAGGGGATCTGTGGAGGGGGTATGGGGACCGGAAACCAGGGAACTTCCACTGAGTTGGATAGTTATACCCATGACACCTTCAGCACCCGATATCCGTTGGCGCCAGCACCTGGCCAACTATGACCGCGTCCTCGGCCGGCTGAGCGAGGCCATGGAACTCGCCCGCACCCGGCCGCTGACGGACCTCGAAAAAAGGGACTCATTCAGGCCTTCGGGTTCATCCATGAATTGGCTTGGCATCTCATGAGAGGCGATCTGCAATTCCAGGGTATCCTGAACTTACCGGCTCTCGGGACACGGATCGGCAGCCTCGGCCCTTCATGGAAGATCGATCTTGTTACACTGGGTCGGCAATCTCGCGCTGCTTGGCCACATCATGAAGACCGACCGCCTGTTCTATCGCCTGTTCCGGGTCCATCCCGGGCTCGCCCTGGAACTTGCCGGGGTCTGTGCACCCGCGGAGGGGTATCAGCAGACCTCGCTGGAACTCAAGGAGACCGCGTTGCGCATGGACGGCGCCCTGATTCCGCCGTCGCCGGGCCTGCCCA
>Ga0256841_1001902_pt1 | contig 17209 bp, 16 predicted proteins | sample 356308metaG_FD_185971 | JGI IMG/M metagenome (GOLD analysis project Ga0256841, IMG submission 185971) | Hydrothermal vent microbial communities from Mid Atlantic Ridge, Atlantic Ocean - 356-308 | ecosystem: Environmental > Aquatic > Marine > Hydrothermal vents | place: Atlantic Ocean: Mid... | reverse complement strand
AGGGCCGTTCCATCGACGAAGCCCTGCTCGAAGCCTGCCCGATCCGCATGCGGCCGGTGCTGATGACCTCGCTGACGGTCATCATCTCGATGCTGCCGGCGGCGCTGGGCGTCGGTGCCGGCGCCGATACCAACGCGCCGCTGTCGGTGGCGGTCATCGGAGGCATGGTCAGCTCGACACTGCTCACCCTGGTGGTGGTGCCGGTGGTCTATTCGCTGGTGGAAGGGGGACTGCAGCGGCTGCGCCGACACTAGGTCCTGCATTAGAAAGTTTTGTTTCTTTATTAGCGATAATATCGAAATTGACCAGTGTCTGGTCCGGTAAGGTAACAAATATGGGTTCTTCAGTGAATTCAGGATTGAGTATGTCCTTTTTGCTTTCATATTCAGGAATCTGGATTCGCAATAAATTAAGCAAGGAGTAGAACATATTTTCAGTTCCGAAGGGTTTGTTTTTATTTGTCTTCATTGCTTGGGTAGTGCTTTCTGTGAATGTGCCTGATTTACCCCATATGAAGAAGGGAACAGTATAGCTGGATTTGTCGCTTCCATGCTTTAGAAACCCCTGCCCTTCAGTAAGGCTGAGGCCGTGATCAGAGGTGTAAAGTACAAATGCCATCCCAGGTATTTTTTTTGCAAGATTGATGACTTTATCAACGACAAAGTCGGTGTAATATATGCTGTTATCGTATTGAGACAACTTTTCTTTCGATGTCATGTCGCCGTGATAATCTTCCGGGGTGAACTTGGCAAAGGTCTCTGGGTATCTGTTTATAAATGCCGGGTGGCTTCCGGCCATATGCAGGATGATTAATTTATTGCGAATGTTGTTCTTTTGGGCGGGGTTTAAAATAGCGTCAAGTTCATCTATTAATTTTGAATCTGGGGAGAAGTTTGTAATGTTAGAGTTGAGAAACTTTACGGTTTCGGACTCATTCGATATTAGAGCCGATGGCGTATCTGCAGTACCGAATTTTCCTTGATTGGAAATCCAGTAAGTTTTATAGCCTGCAAGTCTTGCTATCGTGATTATAGATGGTCTTTCCAGGAACAAGTTGGGGGCTTTAGCTCCTGACTCCGTTAATAGCTTGGGTATGCTGTAGTAGGTAAGAGGTGCGGGCGCGATTGCACTATTCCAGACATGAAGGGTTTCGTTTTTCAGCAATGGGGTCGTATCAAGTGGATAACCGTAAATGCCGAAATGGCTTCGAGTGGCGGATTCTCCAAGAATGACAATTCCTGTAAGTGGTGGAATGGGCTCGGGTACAGAAACGGAATAGGTGTATTTGAGTCTGTTGTCTTGGGCCGCTTTGAGCTCATTTATTTTTGTTAGGTAGATTTTTCCTGCAGATAGAGGTCTGAATATGGGTGATGACAGGCCGACATGTATGGACTTCCATACTGGGCTGTTAAGTGGTGGAGTGTTGGCGAAAACCAAATTGGTGAATAGTCCTAGGCCCGATATGCCAAAGAGTATTAATGTTACTGCAAATGATTTCTTACGTGGTGTACTTCCCGTCAATTTTTTATATAGCAAGAAGGTTACTGCACTATATGCCAGGTAAACCAGTGAAAAAAAGATAGTTGGCGATGATATCTCCCCGATGAAGTCTGTTGCTTCGGAGTAATTGGTGTGCAACGCGGACATGATGGCTCCGATTGATAGGGTTGCACGGAATTCATGAGCAAAAGCCAAATTAATGAGGTTTATAAATACGATGATAAACAGAATAAGTCCACCAAACAATTTGTGTATCCTGGTTTGAGTGAGTGCGACGAAAGACAAGGCCCCAATTAACAGAAAAGACATAAAGATTGATGATATTGCATACTGAAATGCGCTTTCGTAAAACCATGGGAGTGGCTGTTCGAATTTGTTTATAGTGTATAGGTCATACACAATGCTTGGAGTAGATAGTGCTGTGAGAAGCCAAAAGAAATCAGTATATTCTTTGTATCGAATTTTCATGTATTTCATCGTTGTTGCTGAGTAGTTGCTGATCAGACCGGGGTGAAATCCGGCAGGTGGCTGATCTTGATGACCAGCGGGAACAGCTGTTTGTGCTGGAACAGACCGCCGACCTCGATGCCGCCTTCGTGCTCGATGATCTGCATCACACTGCCGTAGGGGAAATGGTGAGTGTAACCGCGTTCGTCGGTCACGCTGAAATACTCGTTCTGCACGGCGATCAGGGTGGCGGCATCGATGTGCAGCGGGCGTTCCAGGTTGATGCCGATCTGGGTGTTGAGGAAAGGCTGCAGCAGGATTTTCATTGCGGTTCTCCGGAAGTCATTTGATGCGCATGCCGGGGGTGGCGCCTTCATCCGGACTGAGCAGGTAGATGTCCTTGCCGCCCGGGCCTGCGGCCAGCACCATGCCTTCGGATACACCGAAGCGCATTTTGCGCGGGGCCAGGTTGGCGACCATGACGGTGAGGCGGCCTTCCAGATCCTCGGGGCGATAGGCCGACTTGATGCCGGCGAACACCTGTCGCTGTTCGCTGCCGATATCGAGGGTGAGCCGCAGCAGCTTGTCGGCTTTTTCCACCGCTTCGGCGCGGACGATACGGGCCACCCGCAGATCGACCTTGACGAAGTCTTCGAAATCGATCTGTTTGGCGATCGGCTCGATGCCGCTGGCGCTGCCGTCGGCGGGGGCGGAGGCCTTGGCGGGTTCCTGGGCGTTGGCTTCCTTGCTGGCCTCGATCATGGCGTCGATCTTTTCCTTCTCGATGCGCGTCATCAGTGGCCTGAAGCGCTGGATCTCGTGATCGACCAGCGGCTCACGCAGGTCGTCCCACCGCTGATCCGACAGTTGCAGGAAGGCCTCGGCCTGTTCCGCCAGTGCCGGCAATACCGGCTTGAGCAGGATGATCAGCTGGCGGAAACCGTTGAGACCGACGGTGCAGCTGTCCTGCACCGATGGGTGCTGGATCTCGTCCTTGATGCGCACCCAGGGTTCCTGCTCGTCGATGTACTGGTTGATGCGGTCGGCCAGTGCCATGATCTCGCGCATCGCGCGGCCGTATTCGCGCCGTTCATAGGCTTTGGCAACCCGCTCGGCGGTGGCGATGCCTTCCCGGTGCAGGCTGTCGTCGTCGAGTCGGCCGGACAGGCGTCCGCCGAATTTCTTGACGATGAAGCCCGCGGTGCGGCTGGCGATGTTGACCACCTTGCCGACCAGGTCGGCATTGACCCGTGCCTGGAAGTCTTCGAGGTTGAGGTCGATGTCGTCGATGCCCGGTCCCAGCTTGGCGGCGTAGTAGTAACGCAGGTATTCGGGGTTGAGGTGCTGGAGATAGGTCTGGGCGGAGATGAAGGTGCCGCGCGATTTCGACATCTTCTGGCCATCGACGGTCAGGAAGCCGTGGCAATAGACCGCGGTGGGCATGCGGAAGCCGGCGCCGTGCAGCATGGCGGGGAAGAACAGGGTGTGGAAGCGGGCAATGTCCTTGCCGATGAAGTGATACAGCTCGGCATCGCTGTCCGGTTTCCACCATGCATCGAAGTCCTCGCCGCTGCGCGCGCACCAGTTCCTGAAGCTGGCCAGGTAGCCGATGGGCGCGTCCATCCACACATAGAAGTATTTGCCGGGCGCGTCGGGGATCTCGAAGCCGAAATAGGGGGCGTTGCGCGAGATGTCCCAGTCGCGCAGGCCTTCCTCCAGCCATTCGTCCATCTTGTTGGCGATCTCGGTCTGGATGTGGCCGGCGCGGGTCCATTGCTTGAGCAGATCGGCAAAATCGCCGACCTTGAAGAAATACTGTTCCGATTCCTTCAATACCGGCTGGGCACCGCTGACCACCGAATAGGGCTGCTTCAGTTCGGTGGGGTCGTAGGTGGCGCCACAGACTTCGCAGTTGTCGCCGTACTGGTCTTTCGCCCCGCACTTTGGGCATTCGCCCTTGATGAAGCGGTCGGGCAGGAACATCTTCGCCTCCGGGTCATAGGCCTGCTCGATGGTGCGCACCGCGATGTGGCCGCCTTCCTTAAGCTTGCGGTAGATGTACTCGGCGAAATGGCGGTTCTCCTCGGAATGGGTGCTGTAGTAGTTGTCGAAGCCGATGCGGAAGCCGGCGAAGTCCCGCTCGTGTTCGGTCTTGACGCGGGCGATCAGCTCCTCGGGGGTGATGCCCTCGGCCTGGGCGCGCAGCATGATCGGGGTGCCGTGGGCGTCGTCGGCGCAGACATAGACGCAGCGGTTGCCTTGCAATTTCTGAAAGCGTGCCCAGATATCGGTCTGGATGTATTCGACCAGGTGGCCGATATGGATCGGACCGTTGGCGTAGGGCAGGGCGCTGGTGACCAGGATCTTGCGTGCTTCGGAACTCATTCGGTCGAGGTATCCCGTTTCGGTGTCTGAAAACCGGCTATTCTATGCGCTGCTCCGGATACTGTATAGGCGCCGCCGCAATACCTGACTGATTTCCTCGGAAATAAAGCGTGAAATATAAGGTCGGGCTAATGTAGAATGCGCCCAGCATCCATTCCCAATGAAATCCTTAAGAAGGGTGATTCATGTCAGTTAGCAAAGAACAGATTTTCAAGACCGTCGGCGACATCGTCGATGTCAATACCGAAAAAACACTCGCTGCCACCAAGTCAGTGCGGGAGAAGGACATCGAGGTCGATGGTGGCAAGGTCCGCATCAAGGTCACGCTGGGCTACCCGGCCTCCGGCTACTTCGACACGCTGAAGCAGCAGATCGAGGACGCCGTATCCGCCATCGAGGGCGTCGAGTCCGTCGATGTCGAGGTCACCAGCAGGATCACCTCCCACGCGGTGCAGCAGAACCTGAAGCCGATCGAAGGCATCAAGAACATCATCGCCGTAGCTTCCGGCAAGGGCGGCGTCGGCAAATCCACCACCGCAGTCAACCTGGCGCTGGCGCTGCAGGCCGAGGGCGCGACCGTGGGCATTCTGGATGCCGACATCTACGGTCCGTCGATGCCGCGCATGCTCGGCGCCACCGGTCAGCCGGAATCGGTGGACGGGCGCAGCCTGGAACCGAAGATGGGCCACGGCATCCAGTCCATGTCCATCGGCTATCTGGTGGAAGAAGACACCCCGATGATCTGGCGTGGGCCGATGGTCACCCAGGCCTTGGAGCAGCTGCTCAACGACACCAACTGGAAGGATGTCGATTACCTGATCATCGATCTGCCGCCGGGCACCGGCGACACCCAGCTGACGCTGGCGCAGAAGATCCCGGTTTCCGGCGCGGTCATCGTCACCACGCCGCAGGACATCGCGCTGCTGGATGCCCGCAAGGGCCTGAAGATGTTCGAGAAGGTCGAGGTACCGGTGCTCGGCATCGTCGAGAACATGTCCATCCACATCTGCAGCAACTGCGGCCATGCCGAGCACATTTTCGGCGAGGGCGGCGGCCAGCGGATGGCGGAAGAATACGGTGTCGATTTCCTCGGCGCGCTGCCGCTGGACATCAATATCCGCGAGCAGGCCGACAGCGGCAACCCGTCGGTGGCCGCCGACCCGGACGGCAAGATTGCTGAGATCTACCGCGAGATCGCACGCAAGACCGCAGCCAAGCTGGCGACCAAGGCCAAGGATCATTCCGCCGCCTTCCCCAACATCGTGATCCAGAACAACTGATCGCGATCAGGGTATTCCACGAAAAAGCCCCGCCAATTGGCGGGGCTTTTTCGTGGGTGGGAGGGTTCAGAACAGGTCGATTTCCGTGTCCGCCTCCTGGCGCGTGGCGTCCAGGGCTACCTTTTCCTGGTTCAGCCGTTCGAGCAACTCGGTCAGTTCACTGCTGGCGGCCTCGGCCTCGCGGAACGCCTCGATCAGCGCACGGTGCAGCCGCGGGTCTCTCTCCCAGTCCTGACGCAGGATGTCGATGGCCCGGTGCATGGCCTGGTGTACCTGACCGTGAGGTCCGGTGATCGCCGGGTACACCGGCAGATGGCTGTACTGCTCCTGGCCCAGCCCGGTTTCGTACCACTGGCCGAAACGGCACTGGTGCTCGTCGACCAATACCGGTGCCACGGCCGCATCGTCCGGGTGGCCCAGTTCGGCGGCATGGTAGCCGCGCTGCATGTAGATCAGGTGGTCGACCTTGGTCAGCGCCGTCTGGCAGACCACCTGCACATAGCTCACCTTTCCGTGCACCAGCTGTGAATTGCGGGTGGCGTCCTCGAAGTTCTTTTCGAACCGGCCGATCACCTCGGTGGATTGTTCCGAGATGTCGGCCATCTCGACGCTGTCGCCCACCATGGTTCGCGTGGCATCGACGAACTGGCCCATGATCTCGCTGATCTCGGCGGCGGCCTGCTTGGTGGTCTCGGCCAGCGACTTGACCTCGTCGGCCACCACCGCGAAACCCCGGCCGTGTTCGCCGGCGCGCGCTGCCTCGATGGCGGCGTTCAGCGCCAGCAGATTGGTCTGGTCCGCCACCGAGGTGATGACACCCACTGCCTCGGCAATCTGCTCGCTGTGTTCGGCCAGTTGCTGGCTGCTGCCGCGCAGGTTGACCGCCTTGCCGGTGACCTGGTTGAGGTCACGGATCAGCTGCTTGACCTGCCCCAGGCTGTCGGTGGATTGCTCGGCGGTGTTGCGGGCCAGTTGCTCGACCTGGCTCATTTCCTGTGAGATGTCACCCAGATCACGCTGGTTCTGCGCGAGGTTGCCGAGCAGATTGCCGGTTTTTAGCTGACCGAGTTGTGCCAATGTGGTGTCTTTCAATTTTTGCAAGTGCTCTCTTTCACTGGATTTCAGGTGATCAATGAATTTGAGTAACGCCAAGGCGAACTGTCCATTGAGTCCCCGTGACAGGGGCTTGCGGTAGAAACGGCCATCGCTGGCGGCCCGGTAAACGGCATCCACCTCGCGCATGAAGGTTTCCATTTGGTCCACGGCTTCGTTGAAGCGCCAAGCGATCTTGTAGTAGCGGCTGCTTTTCGGAATGCCGGTGATGCGGCACTCCAGCTGCCCCTGGTTGATGGCGTCGGTCATGTCCAGCAGTTTTTGCTGCATCGCGTTGTTCTGCCGCGATCCGATGCGTGCGAGCAGGAACACGCCCAGGGCCGGGATCAGCCAAACCAGCAGCCAGAGGTCGCCACTGTCCCAGACCCCATGCGCCACGAGCAGCAGCATCAGGCCCAGCATCAGAATCAGTGCATGCCTACTTTTCAAGGACCAGGATGTATTCTTCATAGCTTTTTCCGGCGGTGTCGAGGTGCTGTTGCATCAGCTTCCAGGAGGCGTCCATGGCTTCGCGGGAACTGGAGTGTCGGTCTTCTTCCTCGCGCATGGCGCGGTACAGCGGGGCCAGCGTGTCGATGCTGCTGCGGTGCGGGCAGCGGCGTACCGAGTAATAGCCGAGCAGTTGGCCGCGTTCGTCATGGCTGGGGGTGACATTGGCAAAGGCCCAGTAGAAACCGCCGTCGCGGGTACGGTTCTTGATGATGCCGAAGAATTCCTGGCCGGACTGAAGGGTCTGCCACAGCGCGCGGAATACCGAACGCGGCATGTCCGGATGGCGGATGATGTTGTGCGGCTGCCCGATCAGCTCCGATTCGGCGAAGCCCGCGATCTCGATGAAGATGCGGTTGCAGTAGGTGATCTTGCCCTTGGGGTCGGTTTTGGAGACGATGAAATCGTCCTCCTGGATTACGACTTCCCGGTTGCTGGTTGTACTCATGGGAGAAACGGTCTGTATGGTGGAGGTGGTTGGTATCGGCTACTTAATAGTGGGTATCGGCGATTCTGCAAGCATCTTGAGTGCTTTGCAGGGCACAAATGTATTTGTGCCCTGCAAAGCCGTATAGTGCGCGGCATGAAACCCAGCGTTGATACCCGTTTCGATACACCCTTTGGCGCCTTTGAACTGCGCCGCCAGCCGCTGCTGCCCAGGGAGCGCCTGCGCGCCTGGGATGCGGCCGATGCCTACCTGCTCGAAGAGCTGGCCCGGGAGCCGGAATGGCCCCGCAGCCCGCTGCTGGTCAATGACGCCTTCGGCGCGCTGGGCACGGCGCTGCACGGCCTCGAACCACGCAGCTGGTCCGATTCCTTTCTCGCCCGGCGGGCCCTGCGCGACAATCTCTGGCGCAACGGGCTGGATACGGCGTCGGTGGCCTTCATCGACAGCCTGCAGACCCCGCCAGCGGCGGAACGGGTGCTGATCAAGCTGCCCAAGTCGCTGTCCCTGCTCGAAGACCAGTTGCTGCGGCTCAAGCCGGAGCTGGACGAAGGCAGCGAGGTTTGGGTGGCGGGCATGCAGAAGGCGATGCCGCGCAGCCTGTGGTCCCTGCTCGAAGGGATCGTCGGTCCCTGCGACACGCTGCCAGGCCGCCGCAAGGCGAAACTGATCCGTGCGCGGGTGGACAGCCGCCTGCCGTTGCCGGAGAACCCCTGGCCCGGCCGCTACCGGTTCGATGAAGCGGACATCGAGCTGCTCAATCACTCCGCCCTGTTCTCGCGGGAACGGCTGGACATCGGCACCCGATTTCTGCTCGAGCACCTGCCGCAGACCGAGGGTGAGGGGGATATCGTTGATCTGGGCTGTGGCAACGGTGTGATCGGGCTGATGGCGGCGCGGCAGAATCCCGAGGCGCGGGTGAGTTTTGTCGATGAATCCTGGATGGCGGTCGCCTCGGCGCGCGAAAACCTGCGGCAGGTGGATGCCGACCTGCGGCGCTGCCGCTTCGTGGTCGGCAATGTGCTTGACGATTTCGAGACCGCCAGTGCGGATCTGATCCTCTGCAATCCGCCCTTTCACCAGCAGCAGGCGGTGGGCGAGGGCATTGCGCGGCTGATGTTCCGCGAATCCGCCCGGGTATTGCGCCCGGGCGGCGAGTTGTGGCTGGTGGCCAACCGCCATCTGGACTACCGGCGACCGCTGCGGCGGCGCTATGCCACGGTTGAGCAGGTGGCGCAGAACCGCAAGTTCGTGATCCTGCGTGCCATCACCGGCCAGTGACGGCGAGAGGCTACTCCTCGATGCGCACCTTCTGCGGCCGCTGGACGGCGCTCGGATAGGCGCGAGCGGGCAGCACCCGGCTGACCGGGCCGCTGACCTGCAGCCGGCAGGCTTCGCCGCTTTGCAGCAGGCTTTCGCCTTCCTCGAAGTCCTGTACCAGCTGGCGCTCCTCGCCGCTGGGCAGCAGTACCGTGTATTCGACACCACGGCGCTGCTTGAGCGTGTCCGATGCCTTGCGGCCCAAGGCGCCGCCGACCAGGCCGCCGATATAGGTGGCCAGCCCGTTGTCGCTGTTGCGTCCGGTGGCGATGGCGCCACCGATGAAGCCCAGTGCTTCGCCGGTGTCGCCGGCATTCTCGTCGCGGATCCTGACCTCGCGGGACGATACCACGGTGCAGGGCAGGATGCGCTTGGTCTGACCCACCTCACTGCTCTGATAGAGGTCGGAACCGGCCTTGTCGCTGGTGCAGCCGGCCAGGGCGATCAGCAGCGCCGCCGGGATGATCAGTGCTTTCATCACATGTTCTCCTTGGCTCATTCAGGGCCAATGATACCCGTTTTCGCTGAACGGGTGCTTGCCGGGTCAATAACAGTTTCATTCTGGAACTGATCTGGTCAGGTCGCCGGGGCAGGGATATCATGGCCCGGTTTCCAGCCTTGGAGCAGTCTTTTGGATTTGAACCGATTACTGAGCGGCATCGATATTGCCGCGGACTGGGTGGGCCTGCGCCATGTGGACGAGCGCGCGACCCTGCGCTGGGTGCGCGACGGCCACCCGCAGGACAACGAGCGCAACCGCAGTTGCGGACTGATGGTCGAGGTACTGGCCGAAGGCCAGTTTGCCTATGCGGCAACCGCCGACCTGTCTCCGGCTTCGGTGCAGCAGGCAGCCGAGCAGGCACTGCGGCTGGCGCGGGATGCGGCACCGCATGCGGTGCATGCGTTCACCGAGTCGGCGCGCCCACCGGCCCGCGGCCGCTACCGTTCGTCCTTTATCAAGGGCGAGGAGGCCCTGTCCGCCGGGGATCTGAACGATCTGCTGATCCGCGCCAGCGAAGCGCTGAAGGTCAGCAAGGATGTGGTGTCCAGCACGGCTTTCGCGCTGATCGTGCAGAGCGATCAGCGTTTCGTGTCGAGCAACGTCAGTGATGTGGAGCAGCGCTTTTTCATCGTTTCGTCGGACTATTCGGCGGTGGCCCAGCGCGGTTCGCTGGTGCAGAAACGCACCGACTGCGGCATGCGCGGCAAGACCTGGCAGATTGGCATGGAGGTGTTCGACGAGTCCGATATTCTGGATCGTTGCCAGCGCATTGGCGAGCAGGCGGTGGAATTGCTGTCGGCCGATGAGTGCCCCACCGGCCGCCTGGACCTGATCCTGGCACCGGACCAGATGATGTTGCAGATCCATGAGAGCGTGGGCCATCCCCTGGAGATCGACCGCATACTCGGCGACGAGCGCAACTACGCCGGCTCCAGCTTCGTGCGCTTGCAGGATTTCGGCCAGCTGCGCTACGGATCGGAACGGATGAACATTACCTTCGACCCCACCGTCGAGCATGAGCTGGCCAGCTACGCCTTCGACGATGGTGGCCTCGAGGCGCGGCGTGAATACCTGATTCGCGATGGCATTTTGCTGCGTGGCCTCGGAGGCCGCGAGAGCCAGATCCGTTCCGGCGTGCCCGGCGTTGCCAATTTCCGCGCCTGTGACTGGAACCGCGCGCCGATCGACCGCATGGCCAATATCAACCTGGAACCGGGTGCCAGCAGCCTGCAGGATCTGATCGGGCAGGTCGAGCGCGGCGTGTACATGGAGTCCAACCGCTCCTGGTCCATCGATGACTACCGCAACAAGTTCCAGTTCGGCTGCGAATACGCCCGGCTGATCGAGAACGGCCGGCTCACCCGCACCCTGCGCAACCCCAATTACCGGGGCATATCCCGCGATTTCTGGAACAGCCTCAAGGACGTCGGCAACCGGGCGTCCTTCGAGGTCTATGGCACGCCCAATTGTGGCAAGGGCGAGCCCAATCAGGTGATACGGGTCGGTCATGCGACGCCGCCCTGTCTGTTCGAAAAAGTGGAGGTATTTGGCGGTGAGCACTGACTGGAATGCACGGCTGGAACAGCTGGCCGAAGGGCTGTTTGCCGGACTGGAAGCGAACGAACAGCTGGCACTGTCGCTGAGCGCCGAAGACAGCCAGTTCATCCGCTTCAACAATGCCCGGATCCGGCAAACCGGCCAGGTGTCCGACGGCCGCCTGGAACTGCGGCTGATCGACGGCCGTCGTCACTGTGCTTCTCATCTGACGCTCAGTGGGGTGATTGCCAAAGACAGGGAGCTGGCCGCAGATGAGCTGATTCGCTTGCGAAACGAGGTACGCCAGTTACCGGAAGATCCCTATGCGGTTGCCCCGGTGGGTGGACAGCGCAGCGAAAGCCGTCACTCGGGGAACCCGTTGCCCGTTGATACGGCCGCATCCCGTCTGATCGCCCCGATGCAGGGCGCCGATGTGACCGGCCTCTATCAGGGCGGTCGCATCTGGCGGGGGCACGCCAATTCGGCCGGCAGCCGACATGCGTTCGTGACCGACACCCATGCCGTGGATTACTCGGTGATCGATGAAGAGGAACGCATGGTCAAGGGCTGTTTCGCCGGCAGCCGCTGGGACGACGCGGCCTGGGCCGCCGATGTGGCGGATGCCCGTCGCCAGCTGGCGTTGCTGGACCGTCCCCGGAAAAACATACCGCCGGGGCGCTACCGTTGCTATATCGCGCCGGCCGGGGTCTCCGATCTGCTCGACATGTTCTCCTGGCATGGCCTCAGCGAAGCCGATATGCAAACGGGCGAAAGTGCCTTTCTGCGCATGCGCGAGGAAGGGGTTCGCCTGTCGCCGAAATTTTCCCTGGCCGAGGATTTCGGCAGCGGCCTCGCTCCGCGCTTCAACGGGGTCGGAGAAGTGGCGCCGGAGCGGCTGGAACTGATCCGTGAAGGTCAACTGGTGAACACGTTGGTCAGTTCCCGCAGCGCGCGGGAATTCGGAGTCGAGAGCAATTTTGCCGATGACGGGGAATACCTGCGCGCACCGGTGATGGCGACTGGCGATCTGGCGGAGGCGGATATCCTGCGGACGCTGGACACGGGCGTTTACCTGTCCAACCTGCACTATCTGAACTGGAGCGACACCTCCGGCGGACGCATCACCGGCATGACCCGTTACGCCTGCTTCTGGGTCGAAAAGGGGGCAATCGTCGGGCCGATCGACAACATGCGTTTTGACGACAGCATCTACCATATCTTTGGCGACCGTCTCGAGGCGGTGACCCGTGAGGCGCGCGTCAATCCGGAAGTGGGTACCTACCATCAGCGCAGCCTGGGGGCGACCGTCTGTCCGGGTGTGTTGCTGTCCGGCTTCGAACTGACGCTCTAGCCGATACGTCCGGACCGGTAGTCCTCAAAGGCCTGGCGGAGCTCCTCCTCGCTGTTCATGACGAAGGGGCCACCGCGGGCGATCGGCTCGCCCAGGGGGCGGCCGGCAAGCAGCAGCAGCCGGGCGCCGGCCCTGCCGCCCTGGATGCGCACGGTATCTCCGTGGCCGAGCAGCCCCAGCTGGCCTTCATCCACGGCTTCCATTCCATCGCCGTTCGTCGAGGGCAGCAGGCATTGCCCCTCGAAGCAGTAAATGACGGCCTGATGCCCGACCGGCACGCTTTCTTCCAATAGCGCACCGGGTTTGAGCGCGGCATCCACAAACAGTGGATCGGTCAGCGGCTGTTGCACCGGTCCCAGGCTGCCATGGCGGGTCCGCCCGGCGATCACCCGCAGACGCATGCCGGGGCGCTCCTCCTCGGGGATCTGCCCGGGGCTGAATTCCTGGTAGCGCGGCGGGTCCATCTTGTGGGTGGCCGGCAGGTTGATCCACAGCTGGAAACCCTGCAGCAGGCCGTTTTGCTGTTCCGGCATCTCGGAATGGACGATGCCTTTTCCGGCACTCATCCACTGCACTCCGCCGGCTGCGATCACTCCCTGGTGACCCGCGCTGTCGCGGTGGCGCATGCGTCCGGCGATCAGGTAGGTCACGGTTTCGAAACCACGGTGGGGGTGGGGCGGAAAACCGGCGATGTACGCTTCGGGATTGTCGGAGCGGAAGGCATCGAGCAGCAGAAACGGATCCAGCTGCATCAGCGCGGGCTGGCCAATGACGCGCAGCAACTCCACGCCGGCGCCATCCGTGGTCGGCATGCCCTGAAAGCGTCCCCGCAGCGGGCGAGGGGTGTTCATTTCCTGTCCAGTGACCAGGCGCCGGGCCCGTGAGCGACGATGTAGAGGAAGCCGCCGGCGATGGCCAGATTTTTCATGAACTGGATCGATTGCATCGAATCGCCGAAGTTGCTGTGGAAGATGACCGCCGACAGCAGGCTGAAACCGGCCAGCAGAAAGGCCATCAGGCGTGCCTTGAAACCGATCAGCAGCAACAGGCCTCCGCCCAGCTCGGTGAGGATGACCAGCGGCAGCAGCATGCCGGGTACGCCCATGCCTTCCATGTAGGCCTGAGTGCCTTCGTAGCCGCCGATCTTGTTGAAGCCGGCAACAATGAAGATCAGCGACATCAGGACCCGCCCGGCCAGGGCCAGTGCGTTTTGCAGGGTATCGTTCATGTCCAGGTTCCTCTGTGGCGGATTGTGAGGTCACCAGTATATTGTTGTTTTATGCCCCTCAATCGAACTTTACGGGAATACTCTGTTTTCAAAAATGGAACAACCATGTCCGCTACGAGGACACTTTCCATGCCTTCGGCAGTCGGAACAGGGAGAGCAGATACCGTCGGGAGCCGGCAATGGGACGATTCGAACAATGGCAGGTTTTTGTCGAGGTGGTGGCGCGGCGCAGTTTCAGCCGGGCCGGAGAGGCATTGGGGATCTCGAAATCGGTGGTCAGCCGCCGTGTCAGTGAGCTGGAGCGCCGGCTGGGCGTCAAACTCCTCAACCGCACAACGCGGCGGCTCTCGCTGACTTCGGCCGGTGAACAGTTTCACCTCCGCGCCCGGGCGCTGCTGCAGGACATGCAGGAGATGGAGCAGCAGGCGGTGGACGCGCAGTCGCGCCTCGATGGCAGCATTCGTATTGCTGCGCCGCTGTCTTTCGGCTACCGGCACCTGGCTCCGGCCCTGGCCGATTTTGTGGATGAGCACCCCGGCATCGAATTGTCCCTGGATCTCAACGACCGGCAGATCGACCTGGTGTCGGAAGGCTTCGATCTGGCGCTGCGCATTGGCGAACTGACCGACTCCAGTCTGATCGCCCGCACGCTGGCGCGCATCCGTTTCGTGACCTTGGCCAGTCCGGGCTATATCGAGCGTCATGGCCAGCCGCGCCATCCGGCCGACCTGGCCCGTCATGACGGCCTGTATTACGCCCACCTGCCGCCGCGCAAGCAGTGGCTGTACCTGGAGGGGCGTCAGCAGAAGGCGGCATTGCCTCGGCAACGCCTGCTCGCCAACAATGGCGATTTCCTGCTGCGTTGTGCGGAGCAGGGGTTGGGTATCGTGCAGACGCCCACCTTTCTGGGACGCGAGGCCATCGATTCCGGCCGTCTGTGCCGCTTGCTTGAAGCATTCGAACAGCCGCAAACCGCATTGCATGCCCTGTTTGCGCCAGGACGGCTGATACCCCGCCGGCTGCGGGTTCTGGCAGACTTTCTGCAGCAGCGTTTCGGCGATTGCCCGGACTGGGATCAGGGGCTTTTCTGTTGAAAAACTAGGAAATTATCAGGAGGAAACAGGAAACCACTCCCTATAGAGGAAGAAAAATAACCTGCATCAGTTCACTGCCCTTCAAGTTGGGTATATAGTGGCCTCGGAAATACCCGAAGATACCTCGTAAATCCGCTTCATGCGGGGGGATCGGTAATAAAAAAGGAGGATCGGAAACCATGAGCAAAGATGAGGAAAACTCCGTTCTCGTGGCGCTGCTCGAAGACGCCGCGGACCACATCATCCCTCGCCTCGGCAGCCTGCAGCGCCAGCTCGAAAACGGTGGGGAATGGAACGAGACCGACGCGGTCTTTTGCGCCGAAACACTGGAGAAACTGCGTTTCTGCCTGGGCGGCGCCGGTGATGACCCCGAGTGCGAGCGCATCTTCGCCCGGATCGCCCATCAGCTGTACCAGGTGGTCAGCCTGGCCGGTTCCGGCCGCGTCGAGGCTGCCTGACGGGCTCGCTTCTATCGTCTCCCGCGCGCGGGTATAATTCCCGGCTTTTGGCGGGAGTGGCAGCGTGAGCATCAAGTCGGACAAATGGATCAGGCGCATGGCCGAATCCGAAGGCATGATCGAACCCTTCGAGCCGGGGCAGGTGCGGGAGGCCGACGGCGAGCGCATCATCTCCTACGGCACGTCCAGCTATGGCTACGATGTACGTTGCGCCGATGAATTCAAGATTTTCACCAACATCAATTCGGCCGTCGTCGACCCGAAAAACTTCGCCGAGGACAGCTTTGTCGATGTGCAGTCCGATGTCTGCATCATCCCGCCCAATTCCTTCGCGCTGGCGCGCACGGTGGAGTACTTCCGGATTCCGCGTAGCGTGCTGACCATCTGCCTGGGCAAGTCCACCTACGCCCGTTGTGGCATCATCGTCAATGTCACACCGCTGGAGCCGGAATGGGAAGGGCATGTCACGCTGGAGTTTTCCAATACCACACCCCTGCCGGCCAAGATCTACGCCAATGAGGGCGTGGCGCAGATGCTGTTCTACGAATCCGATGAGGTATGTGAAACCTCCTACAAGGACCGCGGCGGCAAGTATCAGGGGCAGAAGGGCGTCACCCTGCCCAAGGCCTGATGCCGCCTGCCTCATCAGGCCGTTCAAGCCGCCCTCTGCGCTTTTCCCGGATCCCCACCCAGCTTGTCACTGGCTTTCTCGGCGCCGGAAAGACCACGCTGATCCGCTCTCTGCTCGACCACAAGCCTGAAGACGAGCGCTGGGCAGTGCTGGTCAACGAGTTCGGTCAGGTGGGTGTCGATGCCGATTTGCTGCGTGAGCGCGGGGCCTTCATTGAGCTGGTGCCCGGCGGTTGCCTGTGCTGCATCAGCCGCCATGTCTTCGATGCCGCGCTGGCCCGGTTGATGCACCGGGTGACTCCGCAACGCATCCTCATCGAACCATCGGGCCTCGGCCACCCGGCCACGCTGCTGCGGCAACTGGGCTCCGGGTCCTGGCGGACGGCCCTGGACCTCCGGGCCACGCTGACCCTGGTCGATGCGCGCCAGCTGGCGGACCCGCGCTACCGGCAGCACCCGATCTTCCGCCAGCAGATTGAAGTGTCCGATGTGTTGCTGGGCAGCAAGGCGGACGGTTACGGTGAGGCCGATCGACGCCGTTTTCAGACACTGGCCGAATCCTTGCGACCGCCGCGTCAGCGGGTGGCGCTGATCGAATGGGGCAACAGCGATGCCGGCTGGCTCGATCTGCCCTGCCTCGTTGGCTGTTCGCGCTCGCGGGCTGAAGAGGCCCTGGCTGCGCCGGTGACCGGCACGCTTCCGCAGACCACCGGCGTGGATGAAGCCTCGAGCTGGCGGTGCCATCAAGGCCTGGACGGGGGCTGGCATGCCCTGGGCTGGACGATACCGGCCGGCTGCCGCTTTCCGCGCCAGCCGCTGCTGGAATGGCTGGACGGCCTGGCGGTCGAACGCCTCAAGGGGGTGTTTCGGCTGACCGGTGGCGGAGGGCTGGCCGTCAACCGCGTCACAATCGAGCGATCGGTGGAACCGGCGGCGGACATCCGGGTCTCCCGACTGCAACTGATCGACACCAAGGCGCTGGATGCGACGCGACTGGACCGCCAGTTGCGCGCACTGGCGGTCTGTACACCCGAAGTGGAGGACAACCCAGATGAAATGCCATGAAGTGGACTATGAAATCATCGGCCATGACCTGCAGATGGTCGAAGTGGAACTGGACCCGGGCGAGACGGTGATCGCCGAGGCCGGCGCCATGACCTACATGGAGGAGGGCATCGGCTTCGATACCCGCATGGGCGATGGATCAGAGGTGGAGCAGGGCTTCATGGGCAAGCTGTTCTCGGCGGGAAAGCGGGTGATCAGCGGTGAATCCCTGTTCATGACGCATTTCACCAATGCGGGCCGGGGCAAGCGCCGCGTGGCCTTCTCCTCGCCGTTTCCCGGCCGCATCGTGCCGATGGACCTGGCGCGCCTGGGTGGCGAAATCTACTGCCAGAAGGATTCCTTCCTGGCGGCCGCCCTGGGCACGCG
>Ga0256841_1001901_pt1 | contig 17217 bp, 11 predicted proteins | sample 356308metaG_FD_185971 | JGI IMG/M metagenome (GOLD analysis project Ga0256841, IMG submission 185971) | Hydrothermal vent microbial communities from Mid Atlantic Ridge, Atlantic Ocean - 356-308 | ecosystem: Environmental > Aquatic > Marine > Hydrothermal vents | place: Atlantic Ocean: Mid... | reverse complement strand
TATATTCCTCGGGGGGTAAGCCCTCTCCCTCTGAGCCTTCCAAGTCATAGGCCCCGACCGGCTCCCCACCGGAAACAGGCTCCTTTTCCGAAACAGGCTCCTCGCTACTCTGCCCAAAGATCGAAGGATCACCCCACCTTGCAGCTTCCTGGGCAGAAGGAATCCCGAAGCGACTCCCTTGGGCAGGCACTTCCTCCTCTTCTTCCTCCGCAAAGATTTCATCCTCGAAGATTTCGTTCTGAAGAGCTTCCTGCCCCAAATCCTCTTGGTCAAAGGTATCGAGATCGGGGTTATGCCCACCATTCTCATTAAAGAGTCCTCCCACCTCTTCGGTGGACATGCCCTTTTCATCGCCCAGCCCCGAGTCGAACAGATACTCTTCTTCCTCCGCCAAGGTTGAGGCATGCGCCTCCTCCCTGGATGTGAACTCCAGGGACTCTTCCGGGGGAGTATTCTGTTCTTCCAAACCGAAGATCTCCTCCTCAAGTTCCCGAACATCCTCACTTCCGAGCTCATCTTCCTCTGAAGCGATGAACGACGAAGAGAAAGAAACCTCTGCAGGATCACCTTCAATCTCAAAGCTGAATTCATCTTCCTCAAGGGAATCTACAGAATGGGCTTTTTGAGAACCCCCATCGGCTCCAAGGATTTCCTCGAAGCCCGTAAGATCTGCATCACCTTGGTCTTCCCCACCAAAAACAACCGAAGAATCGCCGAGTTTCGACTCTTGGCCATCCGAGGCTTCATCCTCCCAAATAAACTCCAACTCCTCATCCGTCCGTGTGGACGAAGAGCTCCCTTCGGCCCTTTCCAGAGGACCTAAAAACTCATCCTCATCTTCCTCTTCAAGCAAAAAGGCAAACTCTTCAGCATCCTCATCCGAATCCAAGGAAAAGGATCCATCCTCATCCATCTCCTTTTCTTCATCTTCTTCATCGAAGATCCCGAAGATCTCATCTTCGTCTGGAACTCCAGCGAGCTCCTGCCCTGAAGAATGATCCGAGACATCATCAAACTCGATCAAAAACTCAGGGTCGTCTTGCTCGAAGTCTTCCCCAAACTCCCCCTCGAATTCCCGATCTTCTTCGTTGTCCCGATACGATTCGTCTGTCGCCATGGCGGAATGTCTCCCGTTATTGCTCCTCTTTACGAGGAGAATCCAGAGGCTTGGGTCCTTTCATTGATAGGTAGCCTCCAAGCAACTATCGGCAGAATCCGGCCCTAGTATGTAGGGGAGATGGGCCTGGTTTTTTCCATCCTGCGCAAGAAAGAGAAAGACCCCTTAGGAAGGCAGTTTTGGGTTCTAGTTGTTGCCGGGGAGCCGGCGAAGAATGCGGCGGTCCCCTTTTCGGGCCGTGAGGCCGGAGCGGTCGAAATTCTCCAGAAGGGGCATGAGGAACTTCCGTGAAGTCCCGAGGAGATCTCGCAGCTTAGGGATCTCAAGAACCCCTCCAAGCTCGTTTCCACAGACGCTGGCAGCAGCATCCATCGCAGCATCGTAAGCCTTGCGTCCCCAGAAAAAATCATGCCCCACCAGGATCGCTCCCTTGGTTTCGAGCAAAGCCTCCAGAAGGGTCTCGCCTTCCTTGCCAAAGCGATCCCGGATTTCTTTTCGGTTATGCGGTCGGGCACCGGCTTCTTCCAGAAAGTCTTGGAGTTCTTGAAGGCGTTTTCGCTCACCGGAATTGAGGCGATCCTCACGGCTGGGGTCCTGGACCAAGCCTCCCGGCAAAAAACGCAGGTCACCTCGAGAGGCCAGGACATTGAGCGCTGCCCCAAGGACGGGACCCGGAGCCCCTTCGCGCACTTCGTTCAGAGGGATCGTCGAACTCAAAGGATGCTCCTGGAACCAGGTTTCCATCCGCGTCCGAATTCGGAGAATCTCACGCTCCACACTCTTACCATGAAAGAGCAAACCCGCCTTGGAATCCTCCTGGATCTGCGCAGCTCCCTCGGAACCATCGCTCAATGACTCCATGACCGATTCCAACTCCTCGGCAGTCCAACCAAGGCGACCACAGCAAGCCTCTCGACTCATGCCTGAAGCCCCGACTTCCGAGAGCAAAAGGAGGAGCCGGTCTTTGGGAGAACCCAGACTCTTTTCTTTTTCCCGAAGATGCAGGAGGACCGGATCTTTAAAACGCCGAAGGCGCCGACCAAAGGTCCCCAGGACCCGGCCTCCCGCCAAGGTCCGCGAAGGGGACATGCGCCGAAGGAGAAGCAAATCTCCGGGGCAAGCAGTGACCATCTCTCTCACAAAGACCTGGGCGATCCCCTTTTCTCCCCCCCGTAACTCTCGTTTATCAAGGAGGAAAACACGGGCCATGGTCTCCAAGGTCCCCATGTGCAAATGCACCTCCTCACCATGTTGGAGTGGCTCCACGTCCGACACCATTTGAAGGGAGAGTTCCAGCTTTTGGGTCCGATCAAAGACAGCCGGAACAGCCAGCACATCCCCCCTCCTCACCTCCTCCATGGGAATCTCGGGAAGATTCAAAGCTGCCGAGTGGCCAGCACAAGCCCGCTCAACTTTGGAACCGTAAGCCTGGATGGCCCTCACCCGGGACTCCAGCCCGCGCCCCACGACTTCGAGCCGATCCCCAATACCAATGGACCCTGACAAGGGGATGCCCGTCAGGATGGTTCCGAATCCAGGTTTGGAGAAGACTCGCTGCACAGGCAAACGAAACAAGCCTTCGGCGCTCCGGGGCCGAAGTTTGGAAACCTCGACAGCAAGAGTCTCCACCAATTCCGGGAGGCCCTCTTCGGTCACGGAGGAAACCTTGAGCACTGGGGCATCCTCAAAACAGGTCCCAAGGATTGTTTCCCGGACCTGAAGCTCCGCAATCTCCAGTAACTCAGAGTCCACCAAGTCGATTTTCGTCAGGAGGACCATCCCCCTTTCCACACCTAAAAGGTTGAGAATGTCCAAATGCTCCAAAGTCTGGGGCATGACCCCATCATCCGCCGCCACCACCAGGAGGGCGAAGTCGATCGAAGTCGCCCCAGCCACCATGTTCTTGAGAAACCTTTCATGACCGGGGACATCCACAATGCCAACCAGGGTCCCATCCGGCAGACGCAAAGGAGCAAAACCCAGGTCTATGGTCAGACCGCGCTCCTTCTCTTCCCGGAGGCGATCAGGGTCAATGCCTGTCAGTTTCCGCACAAGGCTGGATTTCCCATGGTCCACATGGCCTGCGGTACCCACGATGATGGGATGGATCTTGGTCTTGGAGGAAGAAGCCATCTCAATTCCTCTCCTCTGGAGAAGGGTCAGCCGAAAAAGCTAGGACCTATTGAACTTCGTTGTTCCCTTCGGTGTTCTCGGATTCCATGGGAGCCTCCGAAGTGGACTGGGATGATTGTGGAGATGCTGGGGGTTCGGCGGATTCTAGGGGTTTTGCAGGTTTTGCAGGTTTTGCGGGTTCGGCGGGCTCTGCGGGCTCACTGTCGGGATCGAAAAGAAAGCGCCCACAGGTCCGGCAAGTCACCAAAACCTTATTGGTCCCATTGGCCAACATCGCCCAGTCGTTCGGTGTCAACTTGGTGAAGCATCCACTGCAATAACGCCGCTCCGCCGGTACCACCGCCGTCCCTTCGCGAGAAGCAAAGATCTCTTCATAACGCAAAAGGAATTCGCTGGGGATTTCATCCGCCTTGGCTTTGCGCTCATCGGCGACCTCTTGCTTCTTGGATTCCAACTCAGCCCGGAGAGACTCCGCCTCGACAAGGAAAGCTTGGAAGGTTTCCTTCTCCTCGGCCACAGATGCCTCCAAAGCGGCGATCTTGGGATTCAGAGTCTCCTGCTCCTCCATCAGCTCCAGCTGTTCGTTTTGGAGCTCTTCTCGGTCCCGCTGCAAATAGCGAATTTGGTGGCGGGCAGCTTCGTATTCGGAGGGGCTCGAGGCTTGATTCAGATAAGCCTCCTGTTTTTTGATCCCTGTCTCGATGGCCCCCACTTTTGTTTCGAGGCTTGCAACCTGGACTTCGATTTCCTTGCAGCGCTCTTTTAAAAGGGCAAGCTCACCCTCCAATTTTTTGAGCTTCTTTTTTCGGTCCTCGGTTTCCCGAGGGAGGCTGTCGAGTTTTTTCTGGGCGAGAGCGACCTTTTGGTCAATTTTTTGGAGGGAGAAGAGTTTGGCGACGACTGGATGCAACGAGGACCTCCGAGCCCAAAGACAAGAGGATCCCTCCGAAGCGGGGCCCGGAGGGCAAAACAGGCGGAGAAGTTTAGCCCTTTAGGTCATCGTTGTCGAGATGCCGCTGGAAATAATGGGAGGAAGATCTTTCAGCCGAGTTGCTCAGCATCGACATTCCCGTTCAAAAAGCCACCCAACTTTCGGGCTCGGACAGGATGCTGAAGTTTGCGAACGGCCTTGGCTTCGATCTGTCGAACCCTCTCGCGGGTAACTCGGAAAATCCGACCAACCTCCTCGAGCGTATAGGTATATCCATCCCCGATCCCATAGCGCAGCCGGATGATCTCCCGCTCCCTAAAAGTCAAGGTATCGAGGACATCTCCGACACGCTCCTTGAGCATCTCCCGCGAAGCGCTCTCGGCCGGGGATTCGACCTTGTCGTCTTCAATGAAGTCACCAAAATACGAATCGTCGCTCTCACCGATCGGGCGATCCAAGGAAATAGGCTGCTTGCTGATCTTCATGACCCGCTTGGCCTCATCCACCGAGATCTCGCCGGCCTCGGCAATCTCCTCGATCGTAGGCTCACGCCCCTTCTGCTGGACCAGTTTCCGCGTGATATTCCGGAGCTTGCTCATGGTCTCAATCATGTGGACCGGGATCCGGATCGTCCGAGCCTGGTCAGCAATGGATCGTGTAATGGCCTGGCGAATCCACCAGGTCGCATAGGTCGAGAACTTGTAACCCCTGCGATATTCGTATTTTTCGACCGCCTTCATCAGGCCCGTATTGCCTTCTTGAATCAGATCAAGGAAGGAAAGCCCCCGGTTTCGATACTTCTTGGCAATGGAGACCACGAGGCGCAGGTTGCCCGAGGAAAGCAGGCGCTTGGCCTCCTCGTAATCCGCGCAGGCTCGCTGCACATCCCGCACTCTCCGCGCCATACGCTCATAGGTTTCCAAGCCCCGGGCTTCAGCCTCCAGAATGCGCGCCTGAAGTTCCTTCCTGCGCTTGGGGTTGGCCTGCTTGGCCGCACGCACAAGGCTGTCCACCTCCATAAAGCGTTTCTCCAACATCTCTACGAAAGGCCGAACCTTCTTGATCTGGAGATTCAGCTCCTCGATCAGGATCACGCACTTGCGCATCCTCCGGTAAAGCCCTTTGCGTAACTCTATGGCATCCGCCTTCTTGAGGCGCTTTGTGCGATAGGTCATAAAATCCTGGCGATTGCGCTCATAAAGCCGTTCCAGGGTCGCAATCACAGAGGGAATCCGGATCTGTAGATCACTCTTCCCCACGTCCGGATCCTGCTGGTTGACCTTGATCGTCCGGTCAAAGGCAACCTCTCCTCGCACAACGTCTTTGAGAATACGAATGGCTTCTTCGACCCCAAAACCGGACATCAAGACCATCTTCCGAAACTGCGTCCGGGTCAGCTCGATTTTCCGCGCAAGGCTGATCTCCTGATTCCTTGTCAAAAGAGGGATCTCCCCCATTTGAGTCAAATAGATCCGAACAGGATCATCGATTTTCTCCGGGATGTCCGAGAGGAGACTGGTCGCTTTCCTTGTTCGAATCGGTGCGACTGTAGGGATCACCTCCTCATCCACCAGAGGAGCTGCATCCTCTTCATCGGGAGCATCGACGTTCTTCAGAGGATCTTCGATTTTCACATCCTCTTCAAGAGTCCCCGCACCAAAGTCGAGTCCGTCCCCTTCACCGTCATTGACGATTTCGAGGTGGTTCGCATCCAAGATTTCCAGGATCCGATTGACCTTGTCGGGAGTAAACAACTCTTCCGGAAGGATGGTGTTCAAATCCGAATAAGTCAGAAATCCGTTTCTTTTTCCTTCGTCAATCAGACGTTGGACAAAAGGTTCAAGTTGTTCCATCATTCCTCAAGGGGGGGGAGGACCAAAAAGAGGGGGATGTCTCCGCTAGACCCCCAAAGGTCTATCCAATGGGGTCAAGTGCTTAAAATTTCCAGGGGAGTACATCAAAAAAGCCAAAGATTCTACGCTGAAAAAATACAATTTGGCAATCTCCGGGGGAATATTGGCAAAATAACCTGAACTTTCGCCGATGAGGCGTGACCTTATCCCAAAGAAGAGCACCACAGAAGAGCAACAAAAGAGTAAAGAACAAAAGTAAGAAAGGGGAACAAAAAAGCTCGATCTTGTTACAAAACAAGACCTTAGGCCTTAGACATCCCACTCATCAACCGCCAAATTCGGAGAAATTCCGGCTCCAAAGCCGAAACCCCACCTGCATCGCCGGCCTGAGAGGCCTGTCGGATCCGTTCCCGGAGAAGAGCCGCCTCTCTCCGCAAGAACCTTTCCTGCAAGAACCTTACACTATCCCGGATCGCTTGCCCGGGATCCTTCAAAGTCCTTGCGAGGCGCTCCAATCTTAGGACCCTGGCTTGGCCCACGGGATCCTCGGTGAAAGGGGCCAACCACTCGCGCAGGAGACCCTCCGAACTCGGCACATCTCCGGTCTCAAGGACCCTTTCCCGCAATGTGCTGAGGACCTTCGCCGCAAAGGGATCCTGGATCTTGGGAGGATCGGCCTTGTACTGGGAAAAGGCCCAGCACTCGTCAAAGAGTAAAAAAGTTTCGGGCTCGCTCAGGATCGAGGCGAGAATGTGATCCCAAGCCTTGCTTTCGGGACTCTCCGGCAGGTTCTTGACAGAACCATTCTCTCGGCCTTGCTGCCCTCGGCCGGGCAGGGGACGACGCCCACCACCCCCCAATTGGAAAGCCTGGGGGTCCAGATAAAGCCGCCGGGAAAATTCTTGGACCAGGATTTGACGATGTGCCGGATCCGGCACTTCTCGAAGAACCTCCCGGCAGGCGCCAACGACCGAAGCCTTCCCCTCGGGTGTTCCCAGGGGAAAGCGCATTCCCAAAAGCTCGATAAAGACCTCGACCGCAGGTTTCGCCTGATCGCAGAGTTCTTGGAGAGCCTCCTTGCCTCCCTTTGCGACGAGATCCGCCGGATCGACCCCATCGTCCAAGAGGGCGATTCTTGCCGGGACCATCGCTGTGGCGAGGCCTTGGTAAGCACGCTCGGCCGCTTGCCTCCCCGCACGGTCCCCATCAAACAAGAGGATCGCCCCCTTACGCGAAAAACGTTGGATCAAACGTGCATGCTCAGAAGTCAAACTGGTGCCGAGGGTCGCCACGGCATTCCGCATCCCGGCCAGATGGGCAGCGATCACATCGGTATACCCCTCCATGATGATCAAGGGATCATCATTCCGTTCCTTGGCCTTGCGGAATTCTGCGAGCCCGAAGAGCAGGCGTCGCTTATTGAAGACCGGGGACTCCTTCGAGTTCAAATACTTGGGTTCCCGCTCGGATTCGAAACCTGGAAGAATCCGTCCTCCAAACCCGACACAGCGATTTCGCTCATCAGCAATCGGAAACATCAAGCGGTTGCGGAATCGGTCATAGAGTTCCCCCGAATGCGCCCGCCCCAAGAGGCCCAGTTGCAGGCCCAGCTCGAGGGGCAATTTCTTTTTGCGAAAATGCTCCACCAGGGGAGCGGGAGAACCGCCGGGCGCAAAACCGATCCCAAAGCTCTCCCGTGCCGCCATGAGCCCTCGGCTCGCGGCATAGCGCCGGGCAGCCTCAGCCCCTCGAAGCTCGAAGGCTTGGAAATAAAACTGACGCACCGATTCGAGGACGCCAAAAGCATCCCGCTTTTGTCCCGCCTCCTTGGAAGCTCTCCCCCCCATGCGCGGAACCTCCATCCCCTGGCGCTCCGCGAGGATGCGCAGGGCCTCCGGAAAATCCACCCGCTCGGTCTCCATGACCCAGTTGAACACATCTCCTCCCTTGTGGCAGCCGAAGCAGTGATAGTGCTGCGACTCAGGATTGACATGGAAGGATGGCGTCTTTTCGGTGTGAAAGGGGCAGCAAGCCTTGTAACTCCGACCCGATCTCTTGAGCGAGATCTGCTCGGAAACCAACTCTACGAGATCGTTGCGCGCTCGGACTTCTTCTTTGAAACGCTCCCTATCGAATGAATCCACGACTCTCCCTCCCCTCGAGCTGCCAATAACATCTCCCCAAAAACTTCCCCAGCGAGCGCGCCTTGGGGGACGCCTCCTGCCGACAAGGCGAGGATTATACATCCAGCCCCAGTTCCAGGAACCCAAAGCAAAAAAGTTCCAACAACTCCTCCCCGCAAAGGCGCTCGGGGCGCCAGCCCAAGCGAGCCTCCGGCCAGGCCAGGCCCCCGTCCGGGTCCACGAGCTTGGGAACCAAATCCGCCCAGCCCAAAGACTTCAGGCCATTTCGAAGAGCCTTCCGCCTCGAAGCAAAGAGCCTCCGCAGAAAACGCCCAAAGGCCTCCCGCTCCCTCTCCTCAAGCCCGAGAAAAGGGACAGCCTCTCTCCGCTCCAAGGTCAGCAGCGCCGAATCCACCTTCGGCCGCGGCCGAAACACTTCGGGGGACACCCTTTTTTGGATCCTGACCTCGAAGGCCGCCTGCACCAGGATGCCCAGAGGACCGTAGTCTTTGGAGCCGGGGGCCGCCGCCAGCCTGCGCCCCATCTCCCACTGGACCAGACAGGCCATGCGGGCGGGCGGGATCTCACAAGAGGCAAGTCCCGCAAGAACAGGCCCGGCCACAGAATAGGGAAGATTGCTCATCAAGGCGTAGGGCCGCCCCGGCACTCCGGCCTCCCGGAGCTTCTCCAAAAAAAGGGGGTTCAGCTTGCCTCGCTGAAGAATATCCAGGACCACAAGATCCAAGCTGCCCTCAACACCCCAGGAGGAGACTTCCTCCTCCAAAAAAGCCGCCAACCTTTGATCCACTTCGAAGGCCAGGACCCTTGCCCCTCTCTCCAGCAGGGGCCGGGTCAAGGATCCGGGGCCGGGACCGATCTCCACCACAAGGTCCGAAGGCCCAAGGGGGAAGGTCTCGGCAATGCTCCTGAGCAGGTTCGTATCCACCAAAAAGTTTTGCCCCAGGAGACTGCTGGGAGAGAAACCCCGTTCGCCGAGCTTGCGCTTCAATCGTTGAAAGGCCGATTCCTCCTTCAACGCAGGATCCTCCCGGCTTCCAGCGCCCAAGGTCCAGGCACCCCCAGGCCGAGAGAAGCCCTCAGACGCATTCGCCCCTCATAGGCCGCCTGGAATTCTTGGGCAAAGCGCAGCAAGAAGAGCCGAAGTCCCTCCAAGTCCCGCTCCCCAGGCCTTCCCGGGGCAGTCTCCAAACAAGCCAAAAAGGTCCAAGGATCCGTCGCCAGCCGCAGGCCTAGATCCGATGCGCTTTCCCGAGGATCGAAGACCCGCAACCCATAGCGATCCAAAAGAAAAGGAGGGGTCCCTCGGATCCAAGGCAGACTCAAATCCTGAAGATAACTGAAACCCAAGGTCACAAAACCAAAGACTTCATCCTGGGGAAGCTCCTCCCAAGGGCCCAAGAAACCCGGAAAAACAAGAGGGACCGGCCCCAAAAAACCCATCCCTTGGAGCAAAAAATACTGTGGCCCCAGCGGCATCTTTCGATAGAAATCCTCCGGCCTCTTCTCGGGAAGATCCAGGAGCTGCAACTCCATCCCGCCAAAGAGAGGATCCTGCGTCCACTCCCCGACATTGCCCAAGAGGTCGTAGCAAGAATCCTCCCGGGCCGGATCCCTCCCCGATTCAAAGGTCCCCACAGGCGTCGGACGTCCCAAGCCCAACTCAAGGGTGTTCGCTCGCAGGAGCCCAAAACGATCCCCCCAAGGAAAGCGGTAGCCTCCATGCCCTGTCACCGCTTGCTTCCATTCCCCAACGGTTGGAAGACGGCCGAAATAAGCCTTGGCCAGGGCTTGGGCAAGCCCTAGGTCCACGCTCCCCAGGGGACGGTCGACTTCTCTGGGGCGCCCCCTCCTCTCGGCTTCTTTGGCCAAGATCGGAAAGTCATCGGCCTTTCCCCGGAAAACCGCGAGATCTTCCCCCCGCAGCTCAAACCGCGACAAAAAATAAAGCCCTCCATCTCCCGGCCGACGATACGCGGTCCAATTGGAGAGAAACGCTCCTCGAGGATCTGCGACCCCCAAAGTCTCCTGCTCCCCACAGGAAGCCCCCAGAAAACAGAGCAAGGCAAGGAGAGCCACCCGCAGCCTGGGAAGCCTCGCCAAGCCAGGGACAGGCCAGCGGATGGAAGGCTTCCAACCCGGCCCCACGAAACCCGCCTATTTCGCCTGGAGGTAGATCTCGACCCTGCGGTTTTTACCCTTCGATGAAGGAGAAAGAGTCACAGGATGATTGGGTCCATAGCCCCTGATCACCAAATGGTCATAGGGGATCCCCTTGGCCCGAAAGAATTCCGCCACCGCAAGAGCCCGGCCCACGGAGAGGTGGAGGTTGGACTTCCAAGCGCTCTTGCGAATGGGGTCGTTATCCGTGTATCCGTCAATCCGAATCGTCTTCCCACTTTCCCGCAAAAGGGGGATGACCTGGGAAAGAGTGGCTTTGCCGGATTTGGAGATCACCGCACGCCCGGAGGAAAAGAGAACCTCACCTTGAATCCGGAAGCCAACTTCGCCCTTTGCATTGGAAATCACCTTGATGCCGGACATCTTGTTGTTTCCACCCAAGCTCTCGAACTTATCGAGGAGAGCTTGCAGGCGCTTTTTCTTGGCCGCCAACTCTTTGAGATCCTGGTCCAAGACCTCGCCGGCTTGGGCCTTTTTACGGAGAGACTCGTTCTCCTTTTCCAGACCCTTGAGATAACGATCATATTGTTCCAAGGTCCGTGTCAGACCCTCATTTTTGTTGAGGACCCCCATGTAGGTTCCCTTGGAGACGCAGGAAATGGGGGCAAGGAGGGCCAGCCCCAAGCCAAGGATTCGGACCAGAGAGGAGCGTTTGGAATTGGGCATCATAGCTTCGGATCGATCATGTTTCGGGAAGACGTTCTTTCAGACGTTCCGCGATCATATCGAGCGAAGGCTCAGGAGTCCGCTACAAAACAACAAGAGCTGACTCCCCGCAAGCGGGGGGACAGCTCCGGGCCTTTTTCTAAGAAGGGCCGAGGGGGGGGAAACCCACTGGGTCCAACCCCACCGCCTTCAACCCACCTGCGTCCTCAGGATCCAGCGAAGCTCCAGAAAAGGAGCCAAAAGGCCTACTTCTGGAACATATCCGCAAGCCACTGGGTGACCGGAGTCGTCTGGCCCTTGGAGATCGACCAAGCGACAAACAGCCCAAAGAAAAGGAAGACCGCTGTCACAACAAAAAGGCCCTTCACCCAAGCAGGCTCTTCTTCTTCCTTTTGGTCCTTTCGGAGAGCCGCGGTCCGGCTCCGACCACGCACAGCCCGGCCACCCCCATTGCTGACGGGCGCCAAGACTTCGGGAGCCTCCTCGATCTCCTCCTCGACCTCGAGGGCGTCGGGAGTCAGATCCAAGGTGTCCTCTTCTTCAAGAAGAGAATCATCCTCGAGAATCTCGGTTGCCATGCCGGTGCTGTCGTCATCCTCGTCCGCAAAGACAAGCTCTTCCGTCAGCTCATCACCTAGAGCGGCACCCTGGACCCTGGCATCAATGTCTTTTTTGTTGACACGGATCCCACCTGCACCACGACGAGCGCGGATCTCATCCGCTGAAATCAATTCTTCAAGCTCCTTGCGGCTCATATTGAGTTCGCGCAGAGCTTCGTCAAAAGGCATGAATTCTTCTTCAACCACGGGGATGGCCTCCCAGTTTCACAAACAGAAATACGGATAAGTAAAAACGGACGTTCTGGATCGGTTCCCGGACTGTGGGGATGGCGGGGGCCGTCCAACCGTCTCCGAGGGACCATGTAGGGGTTTCAGATCCCCGATGTACCGAACGCCCAAGTATACAAGGCTTTCCAGCGGATGGAGAGAAAAAAGGCGCAGCCTCACAGACAAGCCCACACTACTTTCCATCTCCAGTTTCTAAACCGTTTTGCTTAAAACGCTTATACAAGTCCTCGTAGCCGAGTTCCGACTCGTCATTAAAGGCATTGAGCCGAAGGTCGAGATCGATCCGCCGCGCCCCCACAAAAACCAAGCGCCTTGTGGACCTCGCCCCCCCCCGCGCCTCATAGACGGCAAGTTGCTTGTTTTTCGCATCCAGGACATAGAGGACCTGCTGCCCCACACCATAGCTTCCCGTGACCGCGATCAGGTCTCCAGCCGCCCCCATCGAACCTCCCCCGCCCTCATAGACGAGAGGTTGGGGCTTCGTCCCCCCCACCCCCTTGCGCGGATCCGGTTTCTTGATGGGACCTCCCCCCACCCGCCGCCCCTGCGGCGACAGGTTCCTCGGCGGCATCCAATTCGCCGGCAGTTCCGTCGCCTCGAGCTTTGTGGCTCGGGGAGCCTTCCGCCCCAAAAAGAAAGCCAAGACGGCCACCAGCGCCCAGGGCAAGTTACGAGACAGGTCCCAGTTTTTTCCAACAGGCATGATCAACACTCCTCCACAATTCCCAGTTTTAATCCTGCTCCCAAATCGAAGGACCTCATCCTAACCGAATTCAGGGACCTGTCTGCATCCAGCCCAATCTTCCCAAGCTTTTCCGGCCTGCGGAGGCCATGCATCACGCCTTTCTTTTCCAAGCCTTGCCATGCACGCCCACAGCCGCCTCGGAAAAGACTGAGAAATCCAAAGGAGCGTCCCAAGCTGCCAACAGGCTCAACGAATCCTGTTTCGAGTGCGGTTCGTTCGTAAAACAGGACGCTTGGCCCCGGGCACAATGTCATAAAACAGCCCCTGGATCATCAATTCCTGGCCCTTTAAGGCGGGGAGGTTCGGCATGACCAAGGCTAAGTTCGCCCTCCCTTGACCCGGTTTTACAAACACCCGCCCAAGGGGAAACATCGCACTCGGGTCCAAGGCCCAGAGTCCAATGCCGGGAAGGGGGATCTGCGCTCCACGGAAAGAAGCAAAAAGGTTGAAGATTCCCGCACCCGGCGTCCGGTAACAAGAAAGGACACGTCGTTCTCCCAAGGGCCAGTCTCTAGGGTCCAACAGCAATTGAAGCCGCAGATTGAAATGAACGTTTACCAAGGCCCCCATATAGGGCTCTCCCACGAATAGGTCCAGGTCCCCATCCTGATCGATGTCCATCATCTGTGCCTGGATCCCCCCATAAGGATTGTAGAGTCTGAACCTCGACATGAATTCGAAATACAGCCTTCCTTCCCGGAAAAACCCCTTGCCATCATTTACATAGAGCCTCCAGAAGACTTGACAAGAAGGATCCCAAGCCGTCTGACAATTGGGGCCTCCCCCATAAATAATGTCAAGATCTCCATCCTGGTCCACATCCCCCATGACCACCCAGCTTGTGGGTTGTTTGCGGGGCTTAAAACGGGTTTGGGTCGCATCGCGAAAACCGCCCTTCCCATCATTGATGAAAAGATGGTTGCCCACAGACCAATTCGCTGTCACTACGTCCAGATCTCCATCCCCATCCACATCCCCCAAAGCAAGGTCGTTGGTCGCATCACGAGTTTCGGGAAGACCCTTTCCTATACTGAAAAAACCCTTCCCGTTATTGATGAGGACCACATTCGGCTGCTTGGGGCGTCTCGCCGCGAAACTGCCATTGGCATACACAAGATCCAGATCCCCATCTCCATCCAAATCCCCGGCACGGATGGCCCCGGGAGAGAAACCACCAATCACAGACTTCGGAAGGCGGATGCCTCCCTCATCCTTAAAAAAACCCTTCCCATTGTTGATGTAGAGATGGTCCTGCCCTGAAACCCCCACAAGAAGATCCAGGTCTCCGTCCCGATCCACGTCCAAGGCAAGACAGGTGGTCGTAACATCGAAGTTTTTGGGAAGTCGGCGAGAAGCTTCGTCCGTGAACACCCCCTTTCCATTGTTGATCAGGAGAGCATCGGCGTAGGGATAATCTGAAATCCCCCATATACTGTTGCTTTTTCCTACAAAGACATCCAGATCCCCATCTCCGTCAAAATCCCCCTTTGCGAGGCAATTCCCAAAGCCTCTAATCCGGACCTTGGTCAAGTATGGAGTCCTGTCCGGTTTAAAGACAAAGATCCCTTCGCCATCGCCCTTCCAAAAAAAGGTATCCTTCCCGAAATCGCGTTTTCCCTTGCTAACCAAAGAAAGATTCCGGCCACTTGCCTCGATGAGATCCAACGTCCCATCCCCATCAAAATCCCCCTGCACATAGGCAAGGGGAGTAATAATGGGGACTTGGGTTTTTGAAAACCATTCCCGTCCCCAATCAATTGCAAAATTTTGAGCAAATTGGGGAAAGGGCTTTGTTTGGCCTTGCAGTAGGCAGGAGCAAAGAGAAAGACATAGGAAAACCTTGTATGGCAATTTCATGGCTTTGGCCTTCCAAAAACGCTTAGGGTTTCCCTTTTTCGGCCGGATGAAAAAGGCTCGTTGCTGGCAGAGAACATTAAACATTATTTCCCCCTGCGTTCCATTTCTTTCAATAGGTTTTTCTTCCAATCGCTCCAGGTTTTACTCCCGGGACTGGGTGGGAGGCTCACCTTTGGTCCCCCTTGATAAGTTTTGTTCTTGGTTTTCCCGGTTTGCGAATTATTGATTACACAGGGACCACTCACCCCGAGGAAGGTTTGCACATTGGTCTGTCCCGACAACCCGATGTCCGCCTGACAGTTATAACGGACCCCAAACCATTGGCTATCCGGGATGACATCGGGACCCGCACTATCTCCAAATCCCCAGGCGGGGGACGCAGGCACCGTATAGGTATTGGGACCGCTGTACCCAAAAGGCCCGAAAACACCCGTACTGGCGGAATCAGACTTAAGATACCCGAAAGCTTGCGGATCATAAAGAAAGGTGGTCCCGGGAGGGTTGGGAGTCCCTTCTAAGAGGATGGAAACGGCTGGGTCGTAATAGAGATAGGGGTTATCGCTTAATAGGGAGATTCCATCCGGGGTATGGTACCAAGGATTACTCCCAAAGGGATCCAAGACAGGAGGGGTAAATAGGTTCGTAAAATAATGAGCCCATGCGGGATGGATATCCGGTAGAAGATCTCCCGAGAAATCACATTCAAGATCCTTCAAAAAAGGAGGGAGTCTTATTCCGGAAGTCCTGGTGGTATACTTATGCCTAAAAGATGCGGTTTCTCCCAGAGTTAAATTCCCCGATCCATTGGCAACCGCCTGTGTCTCCTGAACCAGGGCCCACCAAGTATAGACCTGGCCCGTGTATTGAGAAAAAACGGGCCGGTTATAGGTCCCTGGGAGATTAAAGAAAAACACCTTGGAATGATCCCCCATCGGCAGGAATAAAAACGGCCCTTGGGGATCGGGCACACAGGGTCCAAAAATCCTTGTAAAGGGGATAAAACCTCCCATTACCAGCAGGTGGACCTCATCGAAACCCAAATCCGTAACCCCGCTCCCATCGGGGTTATCTACAAACGCGGGGTGATCAAAAATCCTAGGATTTCCGTATCCCTCCCCGTCCCAATCATCTGCATGCAAAGCAGCATAATCCGCAGCTTTCCATGAAGCATTACCTTCGGTTCCATTCTGGGCTCCCGGGCTGGGAAGCCCAGGTTCGTGAGAGACAATCTGGCCATTTCCAAAAACAAGGGGATAAGAGCTGATCCCTTGGTCCACAAGGGGGTTAAGGTTTGATGCCCCGGGAGCCTGCTCATCGAAGGAAACGAGGAAAGCCAAGCGAAAATCGTGAGGTGAAACATCCCATCCTTGGGAATGCCGCAGAATGTCATTGATATAAAGGCTTCCACGGACAGGGCTATACGTTCCTGCTCTTGTATAGGGTAGTAGATCCACCCGGGGCGAGTATCCGGAGCTCGGAATGGTAACTTGGGCTGTAGTTCCCGGCCAAAAAGGCAAGCTGAATTTACTCGAGGGAATGTTCACTTGGTCAGCGCGGTATTTTTCATAGGCATTATAATCCACGTTGGGTCCGTTTCCGAAATGAGCCGTCAGATCACCAAGACTTAAACCCCAATGGGGTGCAGTATTGGAAGAGTTGATGGAACCGAATTCCCCCAAAGGATCTCCCGAGTCAAAGATATTATTGAAAACTCTGGGCTTTCCATACCCAACTTTCGCTTGTTGAGTTTGTGAGTCCCCATTCCAAAGCCCTACTCGGTTCCAGGCAATTGTATTATGGACGATGATGGGAGAATTGATATAGGTCCCATCTTCGTCACTATCAATCGCAATCCCCACCCAATTGTCCGTAATAATGCAGTTGCTTATTACAATACGAATCTTGGTTTCGATCCCGATATAGATGCCTGCACCATCAGGAAAATTCTGATCGCTATCGATCCTTGCCCCACGAACGGTGACAGAATCCAAAAAACAATCCTTCCATAAAATCTCTGAATTCGTCCCAGACACGGCATATCTAAAAATATGCAGACTCCGATGCCTGCCATCAAAGATCGTATCCAAAGCCGAAGTCCCTTGGATACAAACACGCAAGGGAACCGAAAGAGGAAAGGCCTCTCCATTATAGGGTAAACCTGAGCGGGGATCGACAGAGTCCCCCGGATCCTTGGGAGCATAAATCCCCGGTAAACATTGAATTTCAATAAACTTAATCCAATAATTTTCATTGTGTCCAGGACGGTTGGGGCGCTTCCAACCCTTACTCTGCCAATTCGTATTGGAGGTGACAAACTCACCGTTGATGTATTGAATAGCCGCAGTTACGGTTTTAAATGAATAGGGTGCCTGCTGGAGCGGTCCGGAGTTGCTGAAACCTGAATGGGGATGTTTAGTCAGGGCTAAATCCCAGTAATTCCCTCCCGACGGCCAAATTCCGTTTGGATTCAGCCCTCCATTTCTTTTGCTTTTGGCTTTGAGATCATCTCCATGAATGGGATCAACTTTAAGAAAAAAAGTGAATTCATTTCTTGCCCCTAATTGTTGTGCCATCAGGGGGCGAGAGATGAGATTGGTAACAAGAAAAGCAATCAGAAACAAAGCTGAGAAAAAGTGTGCCCCACTTTTCTCGGTTAGTTGAACAATAGGAAAAAAGGATCGCCTAAATCTTGAAGATATTAGGTTGCGGGTTGCGGGTTGCGGGTTGCGGGTTCATCAAATTTTT
>Ga0256841_1001900_pt1 | contig 17218 bp, 10 predicted proteins | sample 356308metaG_FD_185971 | JGI IMG/M metagenome (GOLD analysis project Ga0256841, IMG submission 185971) | Hydrothermal vent microbial communities from Mid Atlantic Ridge, Atlantic Ocean - 356-308 | ecosystem: Environmental > Aquatic > Marine > Hydrothermal vents | place: Atlantic Ocean: Mid... | reverse complement strand
TCCTTCGGCGAAAATTTTTCCTTGTGTTCCTCGTAAAACTTTTTGACCTCTTCATCTGTTATTACTATCTTAGACTTTACTGCCCGGTTTATAAGGCGTGCTCGCTGGATATTTTCTTTTATTTCATCCCTGAGGTTATCCATGGTTTTGCCTTCACTTTTAAGGCCTTCCATCAACTCAATCCGGCTGATACCTTTGTCTTTCAGCAGATTCTCTATGGCATTGTCTATGTCCTGGTCAGTAACAGTTATACCCAGCCTTTGGGACTCCTGCTCGGTAAGTTTCTTGTCTATAAGAAAATTTAGGACCTGTTTTCTGAGTTCTGTTAGAGGTGGTAATGGTCGTCCTGTTTTCATTGATCGTGCTTTCAAATTTTCGTAAAAAGTTCTGGAAGCTTTTTCCAGTTCACTTAAGGTGATGATGTCACCGTTCACCACAGCAACAATGCGGTCAATAATTTCTGCTCCGGATGAAGGCTTCACGTTAAAGGCAAGAACTAGGAGTAATATGCCGGCGATCATCAGCTTCCACAACATGTAAACCTTCTTAACGATCCTGTCCTTATTCATGGCGTTCCTTCCTGTTGTCCTTTGATATGCTTGCTGTAAACTTCTGTAACACCAGTTTTAGAAATTCCAGGTCTTTGTCGGGATTTCCGTTTATGCTACTTATAATGATTTTTTTGTCCGGGCTTATCTTGATCTGCTTGGGAAATTTCTCTGTCATTTTTAGCACGATATCTGGACTTAGTGGTGTACTGTCTGCAATAGACAACACGAACTGTTTTTTGTTTTGAGTAAGCTTGGTAGCGTGAATTTTTCTAAGCCAGAGCTTGATAAGGGTCACGTTCAGCAGATTATTAACTTCGAGAGGGATTGGTCCAAAACGGTCTCTCATCTCGATGGCTATTTCTTTAATTTCACTTCTATTTCTGCTGCCTGCCAATCTTTTGTACAAAAATAATCGCTGAGTGATATCTGGGACGTAACTTTCCGGGACAAATGCTGATAACCTCAAGTCAATTTCTGGCTCTGGCGGTTCTTCCACAAGTTCACCCTTCAATCTCCGAATGGTCTTTTGTACAAGTTCAACGTATAACTCATACCCGATGGCTGCCACATGGCCGGACTGCGCAGCGCCGAGTATGTTTCCTCCACCCCGGATTTGGAGGTCATTTAAGGCTATTCTAAAGCCGGAGCCGAGTTCGCTGAAATTGAGAAGGGCCCGGAAACGCTTTTCTGCTTCACGGGTTATTAGGTGTTTGCCCGGAATGAGAAGATAGGCGTAGGCCTGTTTGTCCGAACGTCCGACTCTGCCTCTTAGCTGGTAGATTTGCGCTAAACCGAATTTGTCTGCTCTGTTGATTATTATGGTGTTCGCAGAAGGTATATCCAGCCCGGATTCGATGATAGTGCTGCACACGAGGACGTTAATCTCCTTCTTGATAAATTTCTCCATAACCCTTTCGAGTTCTTTTTCCTGCATCTGACCATGGGCTACCGCAACAGAAGCTTCTGGTACGAGTTTTTTTACAAAGTTAGCCATGTTATAAATTGTTTTCACACGGTTATGCACGAAGAAGACTTGTCCGCCCCTGTCAAGCTCTCTCAATATCGCGTCGCGTATTACGGCGTCGTCAAACTTGCAGATAAAAGTTTCGACACCGTAGCGCTCCTGCGGAGGTGTCTCAATGGTACTTAGGTCTCTAATACCCATAAGTGACATGTGCAGTGTTCGAGGGATCGGGGTTGCGGAGAGGGAGAGTACATCAACGCAGGCTCGGAGTTTTTTTAGCTTTTCCTTGTCTTTTACGCCGAACCTGTGCTCTTCATCGATTATCAACAAACCGAGGTCTCTAAAGGCGACATCCCTTTGAAGTAACCTGTGAGTTCCGATTACTATATCTATTTTCCCTTCTTTGAGATTTTTTATAATATTTTTTTGTTGTGATTTCGTTTTGAACCTGCTCAGCACTTCTACAAAAACCGGATAATTTGCAAAACGTTCTTTAAACGTCTGGTAATGTTGTTCTGCCAGAATCGTAGTCGGAACCAGCATTGCCACTTGCTTACCATCCATCACGGCCTTAAATGCCGCTCTTATAGCAACTTCTGTTTTGCCAAACCCCACATCCCCGCATATCAACCTGTCCATAGGCCGTGGATGTGCCATATCTGCCAGAACTTCTGATATGGCTTCAAGCTGATCAGGGGTTTCTTCAAAAGGAAAGGTAGCCTCGAATTCTTTGAAATACTCATCAGGCGGAGAGAATGAATGTCCCTGTTTCAGTTTTCTGATGGCGTATATCTTGAGAAGCTCCTCTGCCATCTGGCGGATTGATTCCTCGGCCTTCTTTTTGATTGCTTCCCAGCTTTTCCCACCTAGTCTATCCAGCCTTGGAGGCTGGTCATCTACTCCCAGGTATTTCTGAACGCGGTGAATCCTGTCTACCGGGATGTAGAGCCTATCTTCGTTTTGATATTCAATAACAAGAAAATCGTTGCTTACCCCGTCAACGGTAATGTGATCTATACCCCTATAAATTCCAATCCCGTGATCTACATGGACGACGAGGTCTCCCGCGGAAAGATCTTTAAAGGAATTTATAAGGGCCCCTACGGATGCTTTTTTTTGGCGTCTCCTGGGCTTTGATCCCAGAATCTCCTCTTCCGTGATGATGGCGAAGCCTTCGGCTGGCCAGGAAAAACCTTTGTCAAGATGCCCCTGGAGAACCTTGACTATGGTAGAATCCCATGAGACAGAACCGAAACAATGTTGAGTAAACTGCGTTCGTAAGTTGTAACCTTCCAGCAACTCGGCAAACCTTTTTGCCTGTTCTTGGGTTCCGCAAACGAGAAACGTACTTATTCCTTCCGACTTTAGCAATTTTAGCTTAGATGCCAGGGGTTCCAGAAAACGTTCTCTTTTCTGAAAACTCCTGAAAGAATCGACCACATCCTGGTTATCCTCGATCTCAAAATGCAAGCTTGTAGTCTCCGAAGACCGCGATTCCGGGTGCGTGCCATATCCGCATTCGACGGTTTGCAGGCCAGATATTGCTGCTAGAATTTCATCAGGGTTTAACAAAAATACCTCTGGTGGGGGAGACCAATCACCTTCGTAGATGGTTTTTTCGAAGTCTTTTTTAGTTCCCTCCCAGGAATCCTCTATGTTTTTAAGTTCCTGTCCGTAATTTACATGGACAATTATCATGTTAGCCGGAAAGAAATCTGTCAATTCCCCGGGTGACTCATAATAGAAAGAAATCAGTCTTTCTATGCCTGTGAAATGACTTCCTTCCTCTATCCTGTTTAGCCATGAATGTTGCGACGATGTTCTTGGATTCCATTGCCTGAAACTATCGAAGAGTTCTTGTCGTGCTTTCTCTTTCGCAATATCTTCCAGAATTATTTCATTTGCCGGTAACATTATCGCGTCTTCTAACCGGCGGATAGACTTTTGATTCACCGGATTGAAAGCCCTTATTGTTTCTACGGTGTCTCCAAAGAATTCAATTCTTATCGGGTAATTGTACATTGGTGGAAATACATCAAGGATTCCGCCCCTCACGCTTGCGTCCCCTGGTTCTTCTACAAGGGGTGTTACGTAAAATCCCCTCGAAACCAAGTTTCCCACCAATTTATCACGATCAATTTCTTCTCCTTCCACTATGTATTCGGTGTGTTCTATCAGGACTTCTCTGGGAATAGTTTTCTCGAGAAGTACCGGCGCATCTGCAACAAAAACCTTCCCCTTGGGGTTTGTCATGATAGTGTATAGACTTTCAATTCTTTGCTTTAAAGATCGGACATAATTCGTGGAATAATGGGGTGATCTTTCCATTATAGAGGGAACCCTGTAAAGGGATCTGCCGAAAATATCATGCTCTATTTCTGCGTTTGAGCCCAGGAAAAAATCGAGTCTATCAAAAGCTCTTTGTGCCTCCCTTTTTGTGGGTGCAATCACAAAAACCGGTCTCTCTAATTTCCGGGCTATCTGAGTTACCAGGTAAGCGAGAGCCGATGAGGTTAGACCGGTGAGGAAGATATGGCGCAGCCCTTGAGAAATTAAAGACAGTACATCTTCGAGACGTGCAGCCCTCGTTGGTAGTCCAGATCTATTGAAGTGTAAAGCAAGATTATTCTGATTATTCATTATTCACCACGGCTTTTTAAGGGAAGCCGTCAATATTTCTGTATCTTTATTCTGCAAATCCATGCCCGGAGCGCAATCAGTCCGTTCTGGCCATTTTGCGTTGAAAAGTAACTGATAAGGTAAAGAATGTAAAGATTTTTAATTGACAATACAGGCTGCACTTTATAGAGAATAGCTTTCAATGACAGTGTTTGAATCTTTGGCATCTCTTCAGGAAACTAAATGAACGAAACCAAATTCACAGCTAATGAAATAAGCCTTGTTGCACTCTTTGCTGCTTTAAGTGCAGTTGGAGGCTTCATCAGGGTTCCAATACCTTACGTGCCGTTAACCCTTCAAACTCTCATGGTTATGTACTCCGGGTTATTTCTGGGGGCAAGGCTAGGGGCAATGAGTCAGTTGGTTTATCTTGTTATAGGGCTTCTGGGACTCCCTGTTTTCGCTTATGGAGGAGGAATCGGATACGTTCTGCAACCTACCTTCGGCTACCTGCTTGGATTCATACCTGGTGCTTATTCGCTTGGCAAACTTACTGAGAGAAAGAAGAAACTGTCAATCCCCTTTTTGGCTTTTGCCATTTTTGTATGTATTCTTAACATTTATTTCCTTGGAACCCTTTATCTCTACGCAAATATTCTTTTTATCCAGCACAAGGAAATCAGCATGTCCCTGGCGGTTAAGATAGGATGCCTTGCACCTTTGCCGGCGGACCTGTTGAAGCTTGTGCTGGTGGCTGCAACAGGTCCGCGGCTGCGTGAAAAGATATCGATCTATTTACCGGCACAAGGCAACTCATCGGTGCGATTGCATGGTTTGGTTTACAGTGGACACGAGAGGATCAAGAATGTCAAATGAAAAGAGAATTAATGAGATTCTGCGTAGATTGCCGGCAGTTGATCAAGTACTCAAATGGCCCGAAATCCGGGATATCCTGGAGAAGCATCCCAGGAAATTAGTTTTGAGTGCAATAAGGGAAAGCCTTGATGCCAGGCGGAAAAGTATCCTGGAAATGCTTGATGCTCCCGAAAGCGGCATAGACGCTAAGAGCATATTATCGGACATATTGAATAGGCTTGAAAGGTTAAGCCGATTTACCCTTGTCCCGGTTGTCAATGCAACCGGGATCATAGTTCACACTAACCTGGGGCGATCATTACTTGCCGAAGAAGCCCTCGCACGACTACAAATAATCAGCAGTTCTTATTCAAACCTTGAGTACGACCTTTCTAAAGGACAACGGGGTTCCCGTTACGTCCATGCAGAAGATATTCTTTGTGAGCTCACGGGAGCGGAAGCTGCTCTAGTGGTAAACAACAATGCCGGGGCTGTGTTACTCGTATTAAACACCCTTGCCCGGGGGAAAGAAGTTATTGTCTCCCGCGGGCAACTGGTGGAGATAGGTGGAGCTTTCAGGATTCCTGACGTGATGGAAAGGAGCGGTGCGAGGCTCCGGGACGTCGGATGTACAAATAGGACACACCTTCGGGATTACGAGGAAGCGATTAATGAGAATACGGCACTACTGATGAAGGTCCACAACAGCAATTACATGATAGTTGGATTCACAAAAGAAGTACCGCTACCGGATCTTGTAGATCTGGCTCATCGCCATAATTTACTTGCAGTCGAGGATCTCGGAAGTGGGTCGTTTATAGATCTTTCACAGTATGGCTTAAGAAAAGAACCCACGGCACAGGAAGCAATAAAAAGTGGCGTTGACGTAGTAACCTTCAGTGGGGACAAGCTTCTTGGAGGACCGCAGGCCGGCATAATTCTCGGCAAAAAGGACTTAATTGCCAGATTTAAGAAAAACCCTCTCACAAGGGCTCTCAGGATTGATAAGCTTACTCTGGCTGCTCTTGAGGCAACTCTTCGCCTCTACAGAGACCCCGACACGGCATTGGATCGAATACCTACTCTCAAGATGATCACAGCGCCCATGGAAGAGTTAACAGTGAGGGCTGAGCGTTTGAAAAATCTTTTACGGGAAGTGGCAAGCGGAGAATTTGACTTTGAAGTGGAAAACAACTTCTCTCAAGTTGGCGGAGGTGCACTGCCGGGACAAAATATTCCAACAAGGGTGGTTGCCATTACATCGAAGAAATACAATGCCTCGCGTATCGAAAAAACTTTGCGGTCGTTTGACCCGCCAATAATAGGTCGAATCGAGCACGATACTTACCTTCTCGACGTACGCACGATGAATGATAAGGATTTTGAAACCGTCAAAAGAGCATTCTTGAGGCTTGTTTCTTGAGTTTATATCTCTAGCCTTAATCCGTGACGAAACTCTATGGTTTGCTTAGCTAATCAAAGAAAATTGAAGGGATGGGTAAGAAAAAGTATGACTTCAACTAAAAAAATCACCCTTGAACTGAAGGATCTCGAGGCAAGCATGCCTGAATATAGAAGCATTTTAAGTAATTTTTTGGGAGATGTAGCAGAGTTGCATTTTCTTCCTCCTGTACCCGGGCAAAAACTGGTGACATCATGTGGGTTTAACAAATCCATTCTTCCTTATTTGAATAAGGCTGTTTTGCACAAGTTACCGATCAAAGATGGGAACGCAAAAAAGCTTTTTGTGCCGGTTCAATATGGCGGCAAGGTTGTAGCCGTGGCCGTTGCAGATCATGTAGGAAAGTTTAATCCCAACAACGAAAACTGGGAAGTTCATATTTCTAAGATCACGGATCTGTTTGTAGACAAAATTATCCTTGAAAAACAACAAAGAATTGATCCCGAGACAGGACTTTTAAACATCGCAAGCTTTCGGCATTTGTTGACTGAGATCGTTGATTCATCCTTGAGAGTAACAAAAGGAGAGAAAAGCTTTCTCGATTCTTTCGCGGTTGGGCTTATTAGGATTTTCCCTGCGAACCATTATCCCGTGGATTTTTGGAGCAGCGAATGGCTTTCAATAAAGGGCTTTGCCAGCTTCTTTGCAGAAAGAATTCCAGACGGACTTTATGGAAGTTTCATGCCAGGAGGCGAAATTGTTTTTGTTCTCCCTGGTAAATTCATAGGTGATGGAATCTCATGGCTGGGAGATTTTCTCCATAAAATCTCCAGTGATTTTCCTCTTGCTCAAAAAGCCGGACAGTCCATCCAGTGTGCCCTCGTTAATTTTCCCGAGGATTTCTCGGATTATTTCAATGTTGTTTCCAGCGACGCAGGGCTCGACCGGGTGGAAGCCTGGATATCAAGGATATTTGATCGATTATGGAAAGTACTGAACTCAACTGTCACCACGATCCACAAGCAGATCTGGTACTGGGACGACCTTTGCTGCCTGGGAGTTGCGCCAGATGATCCTCATGTTCTCGCGGAAGACGTGAAGAGCAATGTGACGAGTTTAAAAAGCTTTTCATGCCTGGCCATGAAGCTAAGAGAGGAGTATTTGACGATACCTCCCTACATGGCGTGTGAGACGCTGCTCAAAGTGGTCGAGCAAGTACTTCCCGATAATTCTCTTCTTAGTTGGGTTTTCAACAGGGTTCTGGCAGCAATCGTGCCTGTTTCGGGCAAGGAAGAGGCCATGGAGTTGGCAAAAGAGATACTATCCAAAGTTGAAGAGAAACTTGGAAAAGGTCTCAACATTGGTATTTCCTGCTACCCTTCCGATGATTTTCCTAAAGAAGAAATTATTCAAAACGCCTTAAAAGCATTGGTACATGCCGGCCTTGCCAGCGAACACGGTTTTATTGAGGTTGACTCGGTGAGTTTTAACATAAGCGGTGATAACTTTTTTAATCAGGGAAAACTAGAGCTTGCAAGAAGAGAATACGAAAAAGGCATCAGGATAGATGACAAGAACTTGAATCTTCTCAATAGCCTTGGCGTTTGCTACGGAGAGCTCGGAATCCTTGGGAAGGCAGAAAGTACCTTCGGGAGGGTTCTTGAAATTGAGCCGGAGAATTTCATGGCTAACTTTAACCTTGGTTGCCTCAGACTCAGGCAGAGAAAACTTGATGAGGCGGAGAGAATGCTTTCAAAGGCCGCTGAAGCAAACCCCAACAATGCGGAGACTCATTTTTTCCTAGGAAAGATAAACTTTGAAAGAAAGGATTTCGTCACTGCAATCTTTCATCTTGAAAAGGCCGTTGGAAATCGGAAAGACTGGAAAGCGGCGAGGAGGCTTCTCGGAGAATGCTATAGTCTGCTTGGCAACAGGAAAAAAGCCATGGAACATTATAAGCAGGTGTTGAGGCTTAATCCCGAAGACACAGTTTCTCTCAATGCGTTGGGATGCCTGTACGGGCAAGATGAACGAAACCTGGAAGTGGCCATCAGTTTGTGCGAAAAAGCCGTCGCTTTTGACCAGAAAAATGAAGAGTATCGTCTGAATTTAGCCCGAATGTTATACAAGGCAGGAGATTTGCGAGATTCCTTGAGGCACGTGGAGATAATTTTGAGTAACAATAAAAATGCTGCAGGAGCATTAGAACTCAAGCAGGAAATTGAAACGAGACTTTCAAAAATAGATCCCGGCTCTGTTAATTTAAAAGGCCTGTGATAATTAGGAAACCCTGACCTGGAGAAATAAATCACCTCTTTTGGTACCAAGTGGATTTGGTTTTCCCATTTCTCTGAGTCTAAGCTTTGTCCCCGGCTTAATTCCTGCAGGGATTTTGACCACCACTTTTTTAGATCGTGCCAGGTGTGGAATTTCCACTTCCACGCGCCCTCCGTTTAACGCTCTTTGCCTATCTATTTCAAGCCTGTAGGTCACATCTCCCGTCCTAGGATCCTGTTCGATCAGCCCCGGTTCGTGTAGCCCCAGAAGCTTGTTAATCAAAAAGGAGCCCAATTTCTTACCAGCCTTCTTGAGGAGAGATCCCAGGGAGAACGACGGAGCAGTATCACTTTGTGTTACGTCAACATGTCGTGTTCTCGATGCCTGGCCGTAATAACTTTGCCTTGCCCCGGCCCGTGAGCTACCGGGATGATTACCGAACTTAAAGACTCTGAAACCTCCCGGGCCGCCAAATAGAATTTCCCCAAAGAATGCACCCTTACCGCCAAAAAACAGGTTATTTATAAAATCTTCGTCAAATCGGAATCCCCGTCTCTCAAATTCACTGTAAAGATCAGAAAAGATATCCCTGGCATAGCGACTCTGGAAAAATTCCCTGAGTATGTCTTCCTGCGTATAGTGAAACCCGGTACCGTGGTAGGTTCTCTGTTGACCCGAATATCCGTGTTTTCTGAAGAGGTCATACTGGGCCCGCTTTTGAGGGTCAATCAAAACACCGTAAGCTTCGTTTATTTTCTTGAACCTCTCCTCGGCTTCCTTGTTACCCGGGTTTCTATCCGGGTGGGTTTCAAGTGCAAGCTTTCTAAACGCCTGTTTTATCTGCTCAGAGGTGGCGTTGGGGCTTACACCCAGTATCCTGTAATAGTCTTCGTGCGTGTTCATGAGTTAAACCTCTTACGACTGTTCTCCTGGCAAAGAATCATAACAGGTTCGGTTACTTTGAGCAAGAGTATCTAGTATTGTGAAATCCTATAATGGTGGTATTGTTTTATCAAAAAAACCGATTTGACCTTGACTGATTCGTGCGTCAACATAGGTAAACACGTTAAATTCGCTGAGATGGAGGTAGTTAATATGGCGGAACTTGATTGTAGGGGCCTTGCCTGCCCGGCACCGGTGCTCAGGACTAAAGATTTCCTGGAAACGCATAACCCCAAAAATGTCAACATCCTGGTGGATAACGTAGCCGCTGCCGAAAACGTTTCCAGGTTCCTCGGTTACAAGGGATACGAGGTTGAGGTAAAAGAAACTGACGATAATTTCGTGCTATCAGCCTCGAGGAAGAACGTACAGACGGGGAAAGAAAAGATTGCTTCTCCGTCAACTAAGTCAAAGACAGAACCGGGAGGAGAAGCAAGGAAGATACTAGTTATCGCGGCTACTGACCAGTTCGGGTCCGGGGACGAAGAGCTTGGGAAAGCGTTGATGATGAACTTCCTGGCTACCTTAAAGGAGATGGGGGACGAGCTGTGGCGTCTTGTGTTCGTAAACAGCGGTGTAAAATTGACCATTGAGGGTGCTAAAACAGTGAACATAATAAAAGAATTAGAAAGCCAGGGCGTTGGGGTTCTGGTATGCGGCACCTGCCTCACCCACTTCGAGTTAATGGATAAAAAAAAGGTTGGGGAAACGACAAACATGTTGGATATTGTCACAAGTATGCAACTGGCGGACAAGGTTATTAATATTTCATGAAAAACTCAAAAATCTTGACAAAGTTCCATATGCGACTATAATTTTTTTTAGATAATAGGCCGGAGTGGTGAAACTGGTAGACGCGCTGGACTCAAAATCCAGTGGGCCTTGCGCCCGTGAGAGTTCGAATCTCTCCTCCGGCATCACAATTCATGCGGGATTGGTGGACTATCACCTGATCCCGCGTTTTTATCTTGACTGCTGCCGTAACTTTCACCGTCGGCGTTTGTTTGATTACTGAACCACTAGGTCCTTTATCTTTAGGTCTCCTATCACTATGGTCACCCTGGCGCCCTTTTTTATGAATTTGCCCGGGTTCCCGAAGAGGATAAAGTAAGTTCTGTTTGCCTTCGGTTTATCTGAAGTCCTGAGCGGCCCTACCTTGGGTGGATTGGGGACTTCGAGCCTGGCTCCGGTTTCCTCGTCAATGAGGTAAGGCCTTATTCGACGGTTGAATAAAGGTGCTGATTTATCCGGGTCAACCACCCTATAGCGAAAATCAAGCATGTAACCTGCCGCTGATTCCCGGATGCCAATGACTTCGATGCCCCACTGACTTTCGATGAGATCGTACGGTTTCGAGTTTTCGCTCGGAATGCTGTGGCAAGCGCATATGCAGGTAACCATTGTTGCGATTAAAACAAGAAGGAGCTTCAGGTTGTTACCTGCTACCAAATCGTTCATCCTCCTCCCTTCTGCAATAAATCTGTTATCTCCTGCAGATCTGGACCACTATGAAAAATTTTTACGGGCAGTTTGTTCTCCCAAAATTCGCTGCCAGTATCAGGAGATCTACAAAATCTACCCTGCCATCAGAGTTCAAATCAGCAACGCACGGATTTGCCTGGCTACAGTCAGTTCGTCCGTATTCGCTTATAAATATTACGAGGTCAAAGGCATCAACATCCTTATCATTATTCAGGTCTCCAATACATGGTTCAACGGTGTCGATGTACATGAGCATCCCCCCGGGAGAAACTTCGTTGGTTGTCAAGTAAAACCTTCTGTCGAATAAAGGATACCTTTTAGCTGACGGCAAGGTCACCACTGCATCCTTGGTTTTCCCTGCCGGTAACATTACGGTGTACTTAGTCCTTCCGTAAGGGTACGGATTGCCATCTTCGCTTATAACCTCGAAGTAACGTTCCGGGATTGTCGGCACGTGGGTTTTAAGACCTGCGTTGATTAATCTTAATAAAATCGTGTCGTTTGTTCCCAGTATATTATCGGCTGGGATTGTTGCGTCTGGATATGGAACACCGTTGATTAAAAAATACTTGGGTAAATAGTCAATTGTACTCGGGTAAAGCGGAGTTCCAAAGGTCCCGTTTGCGACGGCGGCGTGAAGTTCGGGGTCAATCTCGCTAAAAACCAGTAAAACCTCCTTATCGTAGTTTATCCCGGGGTACGCCTCGTTCTGGGCATAGTCTTTCACAACACTTCCGTAGAGACCCATTTGTACTTGAACTGCCATATGAGTACCGCTCTGATAGATGTACGTTCCTTCCTTGATGTTATTCCAGGTGTAGCTGGCAGTTCCACCGGGAGGAGTTTCATGGGTAAAAGATCGTACCCTTTGTCTTCCCTTGGAGTCAGTGAATCGAACAGGGCTTAGCGTCGCAACTTGTCCTGGGATTATTATCGACACAGCTTCGGGCAGGTTGTTTGTTAAATTGATTGTCAAGGTAGAATCATTCGAAGGAACCCTTAGCACCGGCCCCGGAATCGTTATCTCTCCACCTACAGGCCCGAAACCCCACATTGTAATACTTGCACCGTCAGGCATCGTGATGGTTTTTATCCCTGCTTGAAGGTTGTACACAATGGCCGAGGCATTTGGACAAAATGAAAACAAGAAACCTGGTAACAGGGCCAGGTACAAAATGAACCGAAATGAAAATCTGCGTTTCATATTTTCCCCTTTCGTCATGGTATAGGCACGCCAGGTGCTTCGATAATCAGCATTGTCATCATTCCACCCGGGAATATGTCGTAATTTGTCATCTCTCTTTCATTATGGCTATGCCACATGTAAAAGAAACCACCGTACACGTTGAGCGTCCCTGCCCCGGGAGGAAGTACCCCTTTTTTCCCAAGGTAGGGGCTTCCACTGTAAAAATCGCCAAAGGAAAGAACCTGGTTTTCAGGAAGAATTACCGGTAATGGTTTTCCATGATCTGCACAGTATTCGTGGGTGTTATCATCGAAACCATCATTATTGCCATCCACACAATCGTGTTCAAATCCGGGGCCAGTACCGTAAATGTCCCACCCGAGATCTTTACCTGTCCATTCAAAGATGGCATCAACGGTTTCACCCGGGATCGTTTTAATTGTAAAAACGGACATTCCAAGGTTTGGTCCCATGCCGGGCGAACTTTCCAACATCCGGCCATTTCTTGCGATAATGTAGGAATTATTCCCGTGGTGATGATACGGATGAAGATCCCGTCCACCGCCGATAACTCTCATTAGGAGTTTTTCACCCGGATGCATCCTCGGGAGACAGTTGTACGGTTGGGTTGGTAGCCAAGGGGCAAACGCCTGAGCCATGGTATCTGGCGCACATCTACCGTTAATGAACCAGTAATTAGGGAAGTAATTGGAAAGATAATCAGTCCCCTGCAACGCATCCACGCCAAATTTTTCCACCGTTTCATGGATGCGGGGATCCATTTCCGTCAGCAGGAAAAGATACTCCCTGTCGTAGCTGGTTCCCGGGTGATTGTAAGCTCTGGGAGCATTCGGATTGAATCCAGCAGGTCTTACGATAATTGCCCCGACAAGTCCCATTTCCACCTGTAATTCAGGAAACGTGGCACTGTGATACATGTAGGTTCCGGGATGCGTGGCTGTAAAAGTATATGTAACAGTTGACTCGTCCTGCGGTGTTCCGGGGTCATCAGTGGGTAGGGCTTCTCTCGTGATCAGCCCCTCAATTCCGCCATCGGCTTGCACGTCTTCCTGTCCAGGAAATAGGATTGAGACCGGTTGCATTAGCTCATTTCGAAGCGTTACGGTAATAGTATCGCCTTCGTTTATGATCATGGTCGGTCCAGGGTATTGGACTCTGCCATTGCCAATCGCATAACCCCACAGCAGCACGCTCCCTCCATCCGGTGTGCTTATGTGCCCTTCCTTGGCAACCAGGTTAAACGTGTTGCCGGATATACCGTCTATTACTGCACTAGCATCCCTTGGGGGAAGAAGCAGTACCCAAATCAAGAAAAATAGTGTTAAGGAAAAACATTTCAATAAGAACCTGTTCATTTATTTCCTCCTTAAATGTTCAAGCCCGCTACTTGACCACAATCTCCGTCATCATTCCGCCGAATTCCTCATTGTTGTTGTTGAGGTAATTGAGATTGGTGGTGTAAAGAAAGTAGGTGCCGGGAGATACCTGTGAAGTGTCCAGGATTACATCCGTGGACTCTCCTCCACCAAGAGTCACAGAAAAGGTGTCATAGTACAACTTTTCACCGTTTTGCCCTTTTAAAAGCCTGGAATCCTTCCCCACGACCTTCATAGCTATCCCTACCGTTCCAAGGGTGTAAAACCTTGTGACATTCAGGTTTGAAATTCTAAGCAAGATTTTTTGCCCGTGATTTGCCTCTATGAGCGACGTGATATTTTGAGAATGCACACCCCTGTTTATATTTGCGGGGGGAGGTGGAAGAGGATCGGGATTTATGGTGTCCGGATATCCCCTCCCATTTAACATCGGGTACTTGTCTTTCATATAGGCAAAGGGAAGGGGTTGTACTGTTTCATTTGCGATGTGAAATTCCGGGTCGAAAGAACCTATCTGTATCGGGTATTCAACATCGTAATAGGTGGATCCGTCACCGTCATTGTAGACGTAATGGTACCCGGTATGGTGAGTGAATCCGTTCAGGTTTGTGCCGTCGGGAAGCTTGTTTTGAGCCGGTCGGACGTAAAGATTCCCGAGCATTCCCATCTGCATGTGTTCGGTGGCTTCGACGTGGCAGTGGTACATGAAGGTTCCGGGCTCAACCACCTTGTAATAATACGTGAAGCTAGAGCCCATGTTTATTGCAACAGATGCGTCAGGGACGCCATCGAATATGGAAGCAGCATTAGGAAAACCATGCCAGTGAACGGTATGAGGATCAAAGAGGTCAGGTCTAACCATCATGCCTACGTTAGTTAAGGTCAGATAAAACTCATCCCCTTCATCCGCCACGATAGTTGGTGCAGGAAACGTTGCCGCAAGCATACCTTTCTCAATCGCTTGATCTGGGGGCACACCGGTCAGGTCGGCGAAACTGAATATGTACATGGGTGTCCCATCCGCCATGGTAATGTAGCCGTCTCCTGCAGCTAAATGCATGCATTTGACATTAGCCCTGTATTCAGGATTTGGGGCTCCTCCCGGAAGATAGGGATCGGGGATGGCATCCCCGTTCAGATCCCCGGGGCACTGTACAAATACCTCAGACACACAGGGATTTACCCAGGTGAGCAGGATACCCAACAGAACTCCTAATACAAAAAGACGATTTATTCTGATCATAGCAAATTACCCCTTTGCATTTTTATTTGAGGTTTATTCATCATGGACAATCCGTTCTTCCGAAATCCAGGGCGAAGGTGGCAATGTCGATGGTGTTGGTTCCATTTGCCAAATCCACCGCAAAAAGCACCAAATCCAATCCGTCGACATCTCCGTCTCCATCGAGATCCGCAAAACATGGCCTTGCCCCTGAAAACTCATCCGCACCAATATCCACCCCAGCATCAGGCAATCTGGGATCTCTATCTATGTCAAATTGCAACTCGGTATACTGAGTCACCACGGAACCGTCTCCTGCATCTCTCGCTGGAGAACCGTACTGAACATGATAATCACCAAAAAGCAATCCGGTAGTCGGGTCTACGAGGCTCAACGGACCGAAGTGAAGGTCGATAAAGTTTCCTCCTTCGTCAAATGCCGGTGCAGGTTGGATTCCCGTGGTGGGTTCCTGCTCTATTATCCGACTTCTGGAACTGTTAAAGTACTCGGATACAAACATCGGGTCAGCACTTATATTGGATGTGTCGTACCCGGAGACATCAGACATTAAACAAAATCTTGGATTTAACGTCCCCGGAGTGACAGACCCTAAAACACCCAGATCCCAGTATGGTGATGCGGTGTTGGGAACGAGCATGTAAGCAACCGGTGTCTGTCCCGTATCAACTACAAAATAAAACGACCTATTGTGCCATATTACATTGTTGACGAGCACGGGATCAGAGAATCCAGGATAATTTTGACCGCTGGTAGAGAGGACAGCGGTGAGACGAGGGCTGTGACCCCGGGAAACTATTCCTGCAGGTTGCGGTGTAGACTCGTTGGGACTTCCTGGAATGAAGGCTGCCCCGGCGGTTGCTGTGCTGTCGTTGTTTGCAACGGTGTTGTGAATAATGTTAACCTTTACTGCATCTTGCAGGGCGATTCCGCCACCAGCCAGGCCAGATATGTTATTTGTGATCATGTTATTAAATATACTTACCGAGTACCAGTTATCAGGCTGACTCGGGCTGGATTGAATGTCTTTACCATTGGCCCTACTTATCTTTATTCCGCCACCATCACCTGCGCCAGCAAGATTGCCATGAATGATGTTGGAGTCTATCATGACGTTACCTGTCCCGGGAGACAGTGAGCCAGCCCCGCCAACCGGGGCACCGCTTCCAATAAATATTCCTCCCCCGGAAACATTTTGTCCTTGGTTGAAAGATTGATTAAAAACAACCGAATTGTGAGCAATAACACCTCCGTTGCACAGACCAAGCTGCCCTATACCACCTCCATCCCCGAGACTTATGTTTCCGCATATAAAATTATTTCTTATCTCGTAAAAATCGCATCCGGTGCTGAGCGATACACCACCTCCGACTCCCCCAAGGCTACCGTTCTGGGTGATATGGTTGTGGTGTATCTTAACGTGATCGTTAAAGGAGCTTTGATATTCAACTACACCATTTGTTTCTGCTGTAAGAAAAGGATGCCCCAATCGGATCCCCCCGGCGAGAGTCCCCTGATTGTTTATTACTCGATTGTTACTTATCACCAGATAGTGCGCGTAACCGTTTACAAAAATTCCTCCTCCAACGTCAGCACCTGTTACCGTGAATCCATCTATTCTTGCGTTTGGCTCCCCATCGGATAAACCGAAGCCACCGCTTTGAGGGTCCGCGTTCTTGGCAAGCACGATGATCCCGGGCCCTTCTTCATTGAATAGAGTTACGGGCTCAATTCCACCGAACCCGACTTGTTGCCCCGGAAGGAGATCAACGGCTCCCGATACAATCAATGACTCAATTTTTTGCCTCCACAGCTGGAGTTTTTCTGCCGGAGATTTTATGGCGCTTATTGAAGTTGACCCGGCTCCCCAGCCCTGCAACCGTACGGGTTTCGACATAATGACTAGTTCCTCATACCTTCCGGGAGGCACTAAAATTAGGTCTCCCGGTTGGGCAATATCTATCACTTGTTGAATCGTTCCTCCCGGAGGTACGTTCAAAACAGAACCTGAGATAGGCCCAACGGTTAATGTAATACCCACCGGAGTACTTAGCCCATTGTCTCCCCTGGTAACGATCAACTGGCCGGTGGTGGCTTCCTGAGGGACCACGGCGCTAATAGCATCCGAAGTCCAGGCAGTAATTTGGAGAGGTACGCCGCCTACAGTGACTTCTCCTTCAATGTTTCCAAACCCGTAATCTCTCACGATAGTCTTGGGACGTGACCCTCCTTTTCCATCGTATTCAGGATTGGGTACGGAAACAGCCCCTTCGGAAACTATGGTTATGGACTGGCCGGTTTCC
>Ga0256841_1001899_pt1 | contig 17219 bp, 18 predicted proteins | sample 356308metaG_FD_185971 | JGI IMG/M metagenome (GOLD analysis project Ga0256841, IMG submission 185971) | Hydrothermal vent microbial communities from Mid Atlantic Ridge, Atlantic Ocean - 356-308 | ecosystem: Environmental > Aquatic > Marine > Hydrothermal vents | place: Atlantic Ocean: Mid... | reverse complement strand
GGATCGAGGCGCGTCCTCCGAACAGATTGGTGCCGCCGATGATGGCGGCGGTGATGGCGGTGAGTTCGTAGGTGAGGCCGGCGGTGGGATCGCCGGCGTTGACCCGGGCCATGAACAGCAGCCCGGCGATGCCGGCGGTGAGGCCGGACAGGGTGTAGAGGGCGAGCTTGTGCCGCTCGACATGGATGCCCATGGCCCGTGCCGCCGCTTCGTTGTCGCCGATGGCCAGCGTATGGCGGCCGAAGCGCGTATAGGCCAGCACGTAATGCGTATAGAGGGCGACGCCTACGAAGACGATGACCGGGAAGGGCACACCGAAGGGCCGGCCCTGACCGATGTAGACGAGGGTCGGGTCGAGCCCGTAGATGGTCTTGCCGTCGGCGATCACCAGGGCCAGACCGCGGGCGATGCCGAGCATGCCCAATGTCACGATGAAGGCCGGAAGTCGTGCCCGGGTGACCAGCAGGCCGTTGACGAGGCCGGCGCCGGCGCCCGCCGCCAGGCACCCCAAGAGGCCGACGAACCAGGGAAGCTCGGCCTTGACCACCAGCGAAGCGCCGACCACTCCCGAAAGCCCGAGCACCGAGCCCAGCGACAGATCGAGCCCGGCAGCCCCGATCACGAAGCTGGCGCCGATCCCCAGCACGCCGATGGTGGCGGTGGCCAGCAGGATGTTGAGGAAGTTGGAGATGCTCAGGAAATAGGGCGAAAGCCAGGCCATCATCGCCCCGAGCAGCAGCAGCACGCCCAGGGACTCCAAGCGAAAGCCGAGCCGTCCCGAAAGGGGACGTCGCGTCGCCGCCATCACCGCCATGTCGACATCCCGAACGAAGGGGCGGGCGGCAGGCCACCCGCCCCGTACCGATCTCCCGTCACTTCACATATTGCAGCAGCGGTTCCTTGCCCTCTTCCAGTACCTGCTTGGTGAGTACCAGGGTGGGCACGGCGATGAACTGCGGCACTTTCTCCCCGTTCAACATGGCCAGGGCTTTTTCCACCGCCTGCTTGCCGACGAGATAGGGGAGCTGGGCCACCGAGGCGTTGAGACGTCCCTGCTTGATGGACTTCACCGCATCGACATTGCCGTCGACGCCGACGACCACGACCTGGCCGCCCTTGCCGGCGGCGAACACCGTCTCCACCGCCCCCAGTGCCATCACGTCGTTGGCGGCGAAGATGGCCTTGAGATCGGGGTAGCGGGTGAGGATGTCGTTGGTGATGTTGGCCGCCTTGCCGCGATCCCAGTCACCCGGCAGCGAGGCCACGATCTCCAGCCCCGGGGCGACCTCCGCGAGCCGTTCGGCGAAGCCGCGGGCCCGCTTCTGGCCGGTGATGTTGCCCGACAGCCCCTCGATCACCAGTACCGGCCCCTTGGCGTCCTTGCCGAGCACGCTGGCCACGTAATCGGCACCCTGGGCGCCGGCGGCGACATTGTCGGAACCGATCGAGAAGGCGATCTCGACGCCGGCCTTCTCGGCCACCGCGTAGTCGATGTTGGCGTCGAGATCGACCACCGGGATGCCGAGCTCGTTGGCCCGCTTGATGCAGGGCAGCAGATTGGTGGAATTGATGGCCGCCGCCAGCAGCATCGTCGGCTTGCGTTCCAGCATGGTCATGCAGACGTTGAGCTGGGGCTCGGCGGCCTGGTCGCTTTCCACGGCCTGGAGATAGTATTCGGCACCGGTCTCCGCGGCGGCATCGCGGATACCCTGCTCCATCGCACCCCAGAAGGGGTTGGAGAGGGTCTTCAGGAGCACCGCGACCACCGGCTTTTCGGCGGCGCCGGCGAGTTGCGGCGCGCCCATCGCGGCGGCCGCCGCGACCGCGAGCACCGTTCCGCGCAGGAATGTCCGTTTGCGCATCGAAACCTCCCTCTTCGTCGTTCGATTTTCGCGGGCAGTTTAGCCGCCGGCCGGGAGAACACAAGCAAGCGGCGACCGCGACGGAAGCTAGCGGAAAAGGTCGGGCAGGGTCATCGACAGGGCCGGCACATAGGTCACCAGCAGCACCGCCGCCAGCAGCGCCAAGTAGAAGGGCCAGATGGAACGCAGCGTGTCCTCGATGCGGATCTTGGCCACCGCACAACCCACGAACAGCACCGAGCCCACCGGCGGGGTCACCAGACCGATACCCAGGTTGATCATCAGGATGATGCCGAACTGGATGGGGTCCATGCCGAGCTCCTCGACGATCGGCAGGAAGATCGGCGTGGTGATGACAATGAGCGGCGCCATGTCCATGAAGGTGCCGAGAAACAGCAGGATGACGTTGATGATCAGCAGCAGCACATATCTGTTGTCGGAGATCGTCTGCAGCAGTTCGAACAGTCGCGCCGGCACCTGGTTGAGGGCCAGCAGCCAGCCGAAAGCGGCGGCGGTGCCGATCACCAGGAGCACGATGGCGGTGGTACGCACCGCATTCCGGGTGGCGGTCAGGAAGGCCTCGAAGGTGAGCGAGCGGTAGAAGAAGGCGGTCACCAGCACCGCGTAGATGACGGCGATCGCCGAGCTCTCGGTGGCGGTGAAGACGCCGCTCAGCACCCCGCCGATGATGATCACCGCGGTCACCAGCCCGGGCAGCGCATCGACGGCCGAACGCAGGATCGCACGCAGGCCGGGAAATGCGTCGCGGGGGTAGCCGCGGCGGATGGCCACCACATAGGCCGCCACCATCAGGCAGAGGCCGGTGAGGATGCCCGGAACGAAGCCGGCCAGGAAGAGCGATGCCACCGAAACCGTGCCGCCGGCGGCGATCGAATAGATGATCATGTTGTGGCTGGGCGGAATGGTGAGGCCGATGGTCGCCGAGGTGACGGTGACGTTGACCGCATAATCCGCATCGTAGCCCTTGCGGCGCATGATCGGGATCAGGGTCGAACCCAGCGCCGAGGCGTCGGCGACGGCGGATCCGGATATGCCGCCGAACAGCATGCTGGACAAGACGTTGACCAGCCCGAGCCCACCCCGCACATGGCCGACGGTGGCACTGGCCAGGCGCACCAGGCGATCGGCGATCCCTCCGTGCAGCATCAGCTCGCCGGCATAGATGAAAAAGGGAATGGCCATCAGGGCGAACACGTTCATGCCCGCGGCCATCCGCTGGAACACCACCAGCGGCGGCAGATCCATGTACATCACGGTGACCAGCGAGGAGAGGCCGAGGGTGAAGGCGATGGGTACGCCCAGCAGCAGCAGGACGATGAAGGTGCCGAACAGGACGATCAGGGTCAAGACGCGTCCCTCGCAGTCGCGGCCGGATTGCCGCCGCGCAGATCCACGAGCAGATGCTCGAGCGAGAACAGGACGATCAGCGTGCCGGAGAGAGGGAAGGGCAGGTAGCCGAGCCCCACCGGAAGTCCGAGAGTGGGGATCACATGGCTCCAAGTGGAGGCGGCCATCTCGGCGCCGTACCAGATCATCGCCGCGCCGAACGCCGCCACCAGCAGATGCACCAGCATGTCGACCAGCAACGCGGCCGGACCGGGCAGGGCCTCCTTGAAGAACACGAGACCGATGTGGAAGCGCTCGCGCACCCCCACCGCCGCCGCCAGCAGGATGTACCAGGTCATCAGGAACAGCGACAGCCGCTCCGACCAGTTGGGGGTGTCGTTCAGCACATAGCGCCCGAAGACCTGCCAGCCGATGATCGCGGTCATCAGCACGAGGCCGCCTGCGCTCAGCCAGAGCGCCGTGTCCGAAAACCAGCGATTGATCCGGGAAACGAGGCTTTTGAGATCCACGGTGCCGGCCGCGCCTTCGAGGAAATGCCGGGTCGAAACATGGAGGCCGCCGGGCGGGAAGTGTGGAACCACCCGCCCGGCTGCGCTTCCGCTTACTTGAAGGCGCGGATGCGCTCGACCAGCGACTTCAGCTCCGGCGTATTGACGAATTTTTCGTAGACCGGAGCCATGGCATCGATGAAGGGCTGCTTGTCGATGTCCTCGACGATTTCGTTGCCGGCAGCCAGCACGATCTTCTTGGATTCCTCGACCCGCCGGTCCCACAGCTCGCGCATGTAGGGCACGGAGAGGGCGGCGGCCTTGCGGATCAGCGCCCGGTCGGCCTCGCTCAGCTTGTCCCAGGTCTTCTTGGACATGATCAGGACTTCCGGCGACATGGAGTGCTGATCGAGCGAATAGTATTTGGCCACTTCGAAATGCCGGGTGGACTCGTAGGACGGCCAGTTGTTCTCTGCACCGTCGATGACGCCCGTCTTGAGAGCTTCATAGACCTGGCCGAATTCCATCGGCGTGGCATTGGCACCGAGCGCCGAGACCATCGAAACGAACAGGTCGGAATTCTGGACCCGGATCTTGAGACCCTTCATGTCGGCCGGGGTGCGGATCGGCCGTTTGGTGTTGTAGAAGGAGCGGGCGCCCGAATCGTAATAGGCGAGCCCGATCATCCCGTGTTCCTCGAACGCGGCCAGGATTTCCTGGCCGATCTCGCCGTCCATCACCCGCCGCATCTGGTCGATCGACTGGAAGATGTAGGGCAGGGCCGGAATCGCGGTCTCCGGAACGATCCCGTTGAGCGGAGCGAGATTGACGCGATCGAGATCGATGGCGCCCAGAATGGTCTGCTCGATGGTGTCCTTTTCCTCCCCGAGCTGCCGTCCGGGGAACATCTGGATGGTGATCCGGCCGTTGGTCCACTGGTCGAGGAGCTGGCCCATGTACTTGACCGCCTCGACGGTCGGATAGCCGTCGGAATGGGTGTCGGCGGCCTTGAGCACCAGCGCCATGGCGCTGCCCGCCATGCCGGCGGCGAGCGTGAAGGCCGTCGCGGCCACGAGGGCTCGCCGGGCAAGTCCCGTACTGCGCATGGAAACCTCCCTGTTCGTTCGATTTTCGCCGGCAGTCTAGACGCCGCCGGCGAGAACACAAGCGGCGGCAGTCTCCGATCAGCGGGTGTGCAGCGGTGCGTCCGGGTAGAAGGCGCGAAAGGCGAAGGCGAAGTCGACCGAGTAGACCACGTCCGCGAGCCCGCCGTCGGCGCGGCGGCGCTGTACCAGTACGTTGCCGACATCGATGCCCTCGCGGATCGTCGCACTGTCCAGAGCCGAGGCCTGGCCGGGCTCCCAGGTGATCACCAGATCCCCCGCCTCGATGCGGCCCTTCTCGCGTACCAGCGCCAGACTCCAGGCCTCGGCGCCGACCCGTACCACCCGCTGCAGGGGGGCGATCTCCTCGGGCAGCGGGCCGCCATAGAGAAACGGTCGGGCCGCGCGGTCGTAACCGGCATAGGGGTTGGTGCCGTAGCGACGAAGGCGCGGATCGGCGGGCACCAGGACTTCGCCATCGGGGTGGCGGGCCAGGAAGCGGGCGAAGCTCTCGAGCCGCGAGGGCAGCATGGTGAGCTCGGAGCCGGTGAGTTCACCGACGATCGCCCGGCCGGTGAACTGTTGCCACCAGCTCTCGGTCTGGCGGTCGTACATCACCAGATCGGAGTTTCTGAGCTTTCCGGTGGTGCCGAAATCGAGCACGCGGTCTCCGAGCCGCCGGTCGAAGACGATGCCGGTGTTGCACAGAGGGCAGAAGGTGACGGCGATCGGCCGCCCGCCCAGGGTGTCGTTGACGATCTCGTGCCAGATCAGGATCTGCAGGGGATATGCGCGGACCGCGTTGCCGATCGCCACGGTGATCACCGGTTCGCGACCGTCGAGCTCGACCTCGCCCGCGGGCCGGAAGCGGGGCGCATCGATCGCCGGAATGCCGTCCTTGGGCGGTCCGCCGGAGACGATCTCGGAAAGTTCGACGCTGCGCCTGTCGAAATCGGTGCGTGGCCATTCCGCCTTCCAGGCGGCGGGCTGGGCGGCGAGACCCCCGGCGAACAGCAGCAACAGGGCGATGACGGGAAGTGCGCTGCGCATGGCGATCTCCGCTCGGATTCTGCGGCGGGGCTGCGAGGTGGACAGATGAGACGCGATTGGTGACAATGTCCCATCAATGCGCTTCAACATCCAGTGAGACAGGGGCCGAGGGCCGAAGCTGCGGCCCTGAGCCGCGGGGCAGGATCGCATGCGAATTCTCGGAGTGCTTCTCCTCATCGCCATGATCGGCGTGGTGGCCGTTCTGCTGACCGGCGTGTGGAGCTTCGTCAAAGGCGGACCGTTCTACGAAAGGTACGGCAATCGGCTGATGCAGGCCCGGGTCGGGCTGCAGCTCGTGGCAGCGGTGCTGCTCGGCCTGATGTTCATGACCCAGTCCTGAGGGCGGATCCTACATGGTTCGCCTGACGCGGATCTACACCCGCGGCGGCGATCGCGGGCGGACCTCGCTCGGCGATGGCCGCCGGGTGGCCAAGCACGATCTCCGGGTCGAGGCCTTCGGCACGGTGGACGAGGCCAATGCCGCGGTCGGCCTCGCGAGGCTGCATACCCAAGGCGAGGCCGATGCCATGCTCGCCCGGGTGCAGAACGATCTGTTCGATGTCGGTGCCGATCTCTGCCGGCCGCTTCCGGAGTCGGGAGAAGAGGGGGCGCTGCGGGTGACCGACGCCCACGTGCAGCGGCTGGAGCGGGAGATCGACCGTCTCAACGCCGAGCTGGCACCCCTCACCTCCTTCGTCCTGCCGGGCGGAACGCCGGCTTCGGCCCATCTCCATCTGGCGCGCACGGTGACCCGCCGGGCCGAACGTCTGGTCACCGCTCTGGCCGAACGGGAAGCGGTCAATGCGGTGGCCCTGCGCTACCTCAATCGCCTTTCCGATCATCTCTTCGTGCTGGCCCGCTACCTCAACGACAAGGGGGCGCGGGACGTGCTGTGGGAGCCGGGACGGCATCGCCGGGAGTGAGGAGTTCGGCGCGTTGACAAGGTTGTGACCGACGCCTAGTGGTTTTTGCGGCGCACAAAGAGCGGGCCCGATGCCGGCGGGGGAGCAGCCGACCCGCCGCACCCAACGAAGCAGGTAGCAGGATGAAGGTTCTCGTCCCCGTCAAGCGCGTGGTCGATGCCAATGTGAAGGTTCGCGTCAAGGCGGATCGAAGCGGCGTCGACACGGACAATGTCAAGATGGCCATGAACCCCTTCGACGAAATCGCCAACGAGGAGGCGATCCGCCTGAAGGAGCGAGGCGTGGCCAGCGAGGTGGTGGCGATCTCCATCGGTCCCGCCAAATGCAGCGAGACTCTGCGTACGGCGCTGGCGATGGGGGCCGATCGGGCCATTCATGTGGTCACCGATGCCGAGGTACAGCCTCTGGCGGTGGCCAAGATCCTGAAGGGCGTCGTCGAACGCGAGCAGCCCGGTCTGGTGATCATGGGCAAGCAGGCCATCGACGACGACAGCAACCAGACCGGACAGATGCTCGCGGGGCTTCTGGGCTGGCCGCAGGCGACCTTCGTCTCGCGTCTCTCGATCGAGGGCGAAGAGGTGGAGGCCGGGCGCGAGGTCGACGAGGGGATCGAAGTGATCCGCTTCAAGCTGCCGGCGGTGGTCACCGTGGATCTGCGCCTCAACGAGCCGCGCTACGCATCCTTGCCCAACATCATGAAGGCCAAGCGCAAGCCCATGGACCAGACGACGCCCGAGGAGCTCGGTGTCGATACCACGCCGCGGCTGCGGTACCTCGAGGTGGAGGAGCCGCCGAAACGCCAGGCCGGGGTCAAGGTCGCCTCGGTGCAGGAGCTGGTGCAGAAGCTCAAGGAAGAGGCGGGAGTGCTCTGATGGCGGTTCTCATCCTGACCCAGCACGACAACCGGACGCTGGAGCCGGCGGTACTGCATGCGGTGACCGCCGGCAGGAAGCTGCAGGAGGAGGTCGATCTCCTGGTGGCCGGCAGCGATGCCGCCGAGGTCGCCAGGCAGGCGGCGGCCATCGAGGGGGTGCGGCGCGTGCTGCACGCCGAGCACGAGGCCTATGCCAATCCGGTGGCCGAGGATCTCACACCGCTGCTGCTGCGGCTGATGGAGGAGTACGATTATCTGCTGGCCGCTTCCACGACCTTCGGCAAGAATGTCTTGCCGCGGGTAGCGGCACTGCTGGACAGCGCCCAGATCAGCGACATCGTCGAGGTGCTCGGCCCCGATCGGTTCAAGCGGTACATCTATGCCGGCAATGCGCTGGCCACGGTGGAATCCCTCGATGCCAAGCGGGTCGTCACGGTCCGCACCACGGCGTTCGAGGCGGCCGCGGCGACAGGGGGCACGGCCGAGATTCTCGTCACCGAGCCGGCCGAACCGGCAGGGATCACCCGCTTCCTGCGGCGCGAGGTGCACCGGAGCGAACGGCCCGAGCTGACCTCCGCCCGGATCGTGGTATCCGGCGGCCGCGGCCTCGGTTCGGCCGAGAACTTCCGTCTGCTCGAGCAGCTCGCGGATGTGCTGGGCGCGGCCATCGGCGCCTCGCGGGCGGCGGTCGACGCCGGCTTCGCGCCCAACGACTGGCAGGTCGGCCAGACCGGCAAGATCGTCGCCCCCGATCTCTATGTGGCGGTGGGCATCTCCGGCGCCATCCAGCATCTGGCCGGGATGAAGGACAGCAAGGTCATCGTCGCCATCAACAAGGACGAGGAAGCGCCCATCTTCCAGGTCGCCGATTACGGCATCGTCGGCGATCTCTTCAAGATCGTTCCCGAACTGACCGAGGAGCTCGAGCGCGCCAAGGCCGCCTGAGCCTCGAGAGCGGAGCTTTCGCCATGCACACCGCCTATGTCGAGCGCGACTACCCGGCGATCCCCGAGATCCGATGTATCGGGGTGATCGGCGCCGGCCAGATGGGGGCCGGCATCGCCCAGACCGCGGCGGTCGCCGGCTATCGGGTGAAGCTGGTGGACATCTCCCGCGAGCAGCTCGATCAGGCGCTCTCCCGCATCGACTATCTGCTCGGGAGGCAGGTATCCAAAGGACGGATGCGCGAGGCTCAGAAGGCGGAGGTGCTGGCGCGCATCGAGACCGGCGAAAGCCTGCAGATCCTGGGCGATTGCGAGCTGGTGATCGAAGCCGCCACCGAGGACGAGGAGCTGAAGAAGCGGATCCTCAAGGAGCTCTGTCCGATCCTGCGTCCCGACGCGCTGATCGCCACCAACACCTCGAGTATCTCGGTGACCCGCCTCGCCGCCCAGACCGACCGGCCGGAGCGCTTCATCGGCATGCATTTCATGAACCCGGTGCCGGTCATGAAGCTGGTGGAGATCATCCGCGGCATCGCCACCAGCCGCGAGACCTACGAGGCGATCTGCGAGGTGGCGGAGAAACTCGGCAAGGTCACGGTGACCGCCGAGGATTTCCCCGCCTTCATCGTCAATCGCATCCTGCTGCCGATGATCAACGAGGCGGTCTATACGCTCTACGAAGGGGTGGGCAACGTGGAGAGCATCGACACCGCCATGCGGCTCGGTGCCAACCATCCGATGGGGCCCCTGGAGCTGGCCGATTTCATCGGCCTCGACACCTGCCTCGCGGTGATGCAGGTGCTCTACGAGGGGCTCGCCGACAGCAAGTACCGGCCCTGCCCGCTGCTGGTCAAATATGTCGAGGCCGGCTGGCTCGGCCGCAAGACGCAGCGCGGCTTCTACGATTATCGCGGCGAGAAGCCGATGCCCACCCGCTGAACGATCGCGCCCCCGGCCGCCGAACGCTTGGCCTCGCGCCGTCGGCGCGGCTAGATAGGATAGGGGGAAGGAGCGGCACAGGGGGATCCATCGTGGCATTGCGAAGCGGAAGGATGGCCGCTGTCCTGTCGGCGCTGTTGTTGACCGGCGTCGCGGGCAGTCTCTCGGCGGCCGGCGATCGCACCGGCAACCGCTATGTCTGCAGTGAGCTGGCGCGTAAGCTCGATGTTCTGGCCCGCTACGACAGCCGTCGCGAGCGGGATTTCCTGCTGCTCGAGGCGGCGCGCAAGGGCTGTGTCGAGGAAGCGGTGCGGATGCTCGATCTCGGGGCTTCGGTCCGGGCCCGCAACCGGATCGGCAATACCGCGCTGAGTGTCGCCGCCGAGGCGGGACAGCGTCGCCTCGCCGCGCTGCTGCTGGAACACGGGGCGGAGATCGATCATCCCAATCTCGCCGGCGATACCCCGCTGCTGCTGGCGGTGCGGGCGAACCGACGGGCCATGGCCCGCTTTCTGCTCGAGCGGAAGGCCGATCCCGATCGTGCCGATCGTCAGGGTGTCTCGCCGCTCATCGCTGCCGCCTTCAAGGGCAGCGATCGCCTGGTCGATCTGCTGCTGCGTCACGGAGCCGACCCCGACCGCCGCGACCGTACCGGAAAGAGCGCCATCGTCTATGCCGCGGCTCGCGGCTTCACCGGCATCGTCCGCCGCCTGCTCGATTCCGGTGTTCCCGCGGACCGGCGCTACGGCCACGAGCTGACCGCGCTGATGTGGGCGGCCGGCCATGCCAACGACACCCCGGCCGCCGACGGTGTCGCCACCGCCACATTGTTGCTGGATCGCGGCGCTCCGCTCGATGCCCGCGACGATCGCGGCATGACGGCACTGATGATTGCCGCCGCGCGCGATCACCGCGAGATGGTCGAGTTGCTGCTGGCGCGCGGCGCCGATCCGCATCTGCGCGACCTCGAGGGGCGCAACGCCGCCGATCTGGCGGCCAGTCCCGAGATCCGGGCGCTCCTCGAATCCGCCGGTTGAGCGCGCCGCACCCGCTCAGAGGCCGGACAGATAGCGGGCCAGCGCCTCGATCTGGGCATCCGGAACGGTCTTGAACAGGGCCAGCATGTTGGGGGAATTGCGCCGCCGCCGGTATTTGTAGTCGAGCATGGTCTTCTGGAGATAGCCCGGCTGCTGGTTTCGCAATCGCGGTACCCGGCTGTTGCCCTCGAAACCGCCCAGATGGCAGGCGGTGCATTCGGCGGAAACCACCGCCTGCTCGGCGAGCTTGCGGTCGTTGGCATCATAGGTGAAGGCGGTGCGCGGCCAGGGCTGTTCGGACCAGTATCGGGCGATGGCCTTCATCGCCTTGCGGTCGAGATCGGCGACCACCCCCTGCATGATTTCGTTCTCGCGTCGTCCGGCTTTGAAGTCCTTGAGCTGGACGTAGAGGTAATAATACTGTTGACCGCTCAGGATGGGGTAGGCGGGATCGATGGGAAGTGTCTCGGAGGTCCCGTGACAGCCGGCACAGACCTCGGCGGCCGGCGGCATCTCCTGCGCCGTCACCAGGGCTGCGGGGAAGATCAGGAATGCCAGGATGAGCCACTGCATCGGTGCGGTTTGCTCCCTCTTGCCAGAAAAAGGGGGCCACCTCGCGGTGGCCCCCGCCACGTTTCGACGATGGCCGCCTATTCGGCCAGCGTGAAGGCGATGATGTTGTTGCCACGCTTGTAGTTGAGCTGGGCATTGCCGCCCGCCGCCACGACGATGTACTGCTTGCCGTTGACGGCATAGGAGGAGGGCGGGGCGTTGACACCGGCACCGGCCTGGAAGCTCCAGAGCACCGCGCCGGTGGCCGCGTCATAGGCCTTGAACAGGCCGTTGCCCTCGCCGGCGAAGACCAGACCACCGGCGGTGGCCAGCACACCGCCGATCATCGGCTGTTCGGTCTTGACCTTCCAGCGGATCGCGCCGGTATCGTAATCCACTGCCGTGACATTGCCCCATTGCTGCTCGCCGGGGATCACCTTGAAGGCGCCTCCCAGCCAGAGCTTGCCCTCCGGATAGGGCGTGCTCTCGACATGATAGGTCATCGGCTGGTGCAGATTGACGGCATAGGCCAACCGCAAATTGGGATTGATGGCCATCGGCGACCATTCCACACCGCCGTTGGCGCCGGGCAGCATGCGCGTACCTTCGGGGGTCGGCAGCGCCCACAGGTTCTCGATCGGCACCATCGGCTCGGAATAGCGGATGAGGCTGCAATCCTCGGCCCTGTGGACGAACACGTAGGGCAGCTTGCCGCCATGGAGCACGCCCTTGACCTCGTTGCCGTTCTCGTCCTTGACCATGGTCAGGATGGGCGGGCTCACCGAATCCAGATCCCAGACGTCGTGCGGGATGTACTGGTAATGGCAGACGTATTCTCCGGTATCGACGCGGATCGACACCAGACTGTCGGTGTAGAGATTGTCGCCCGGGCGGAGCGAGCCGTCGAGATCGGGCGAGGGATTGCCGACCACGAAATAGAGCCGCCGCGTCTCGGGGTCGTAGGCGGGTGGCTGCCACACGCCGCCGCCCAAGGTCTCATAGGGATCTCCGAGCTCCTCGAGAGCCTTCTTCTCCGCGGCGATGTCGCGGTTGAGAGAGCGGCCCATGGGATCGGTTTCGCGCCATTCACCGACGGAGTTTTCCGGGATCGAATAGAAGGTCCAGAGCAACTCGCCGGTGGCCGTATCGAAGGCCTTGACGAAGCCGCGGATCCCGTACTCGCCACCGTTGGTGCCGATGATCACCTTGTCCTCGACCACGATCGGCGCCATGGTTTCACTGTAGCCGAGCTCGGGATCGGCGATCTCGGTTTCCCACAGCAGCTTGCCGGTCTTGGCATCGAGCGCCACCAGTTTGGCGTCCAGCGTGCCCATGAAGACCTGGTTGCCGGCCACGGCGACGCCACGGTTGTTGGGGCCGCAACAGTAGGTCGTGACCGGTCCCATCTTGTGCTTGTAGTGCCAGATCTCGGCGCCGGTCTCGGCATCGAGAGCATAGACGTGGTTGAAGGCGGTGGTCACGTACATGATGCCGTTGACCACGATCGGCGCGGTCTCCATCGTGTCCACCACCTCGGTCTGGAAGATCCAGGCCGGTCGCAGCTTGCGGACATTGTCGGTGTTGATCTGCCGGTTCGGGTAGAACCGCGTCTGTGCGTAGTTGTGCTGTGGATGGAGGAAATTGTTGCCGTCGCCGGCCGCCCGCTCGAGCATGTCCTGGGTGACCGTCTGCATGTCGGCATAGACCAGCGTCTTGCCGGTCTCCTGGCCGGCTACGGGGCCGGGGAGCAGCAACAGCGAGGCGAGACTCAACACACCCAGCGTCGAGCCGCCACCAACGAGGTTGACGCGCATGGGGAACTCCCTGATCGTTTGTTGCGGGGTTCGGTGGCACCCCGTGAGGACCGCACCAATAGCATGAACCGTACCGGCGCGGCCGGTTGGCGTCAAGCGAGGCAGAGGTGCGGTGGAGCGGCGAAGGGCCGTCGCGATGCCGCCGACAGAGGCAGGGAGGGAGGATGGTTTACCGGCGATCGGCGGAACGGAAGAGAGGCCTCGGTTGGGCCGGTTTCTGTGCGGTCCTGTGGCTTTCCGTCGCCGGCCGGGCGGAGGCCGCGGGCACGGGCCTTCTGTTCGTCAGCAACGAGAAGAGCAACACCATCACCGTTCTCGAGAAGGACGGCACCTTGGTCGAATCGATTCCCACCTGCGGCCGCCCGCGGGGGATGATCTTCAGCGCCGACCGCGAACGGTTCTTTGTCGCCTGCGGCGACGATTCGATCATCGCCATCTACGATGTGCGCACGCGCAAGCTCTCGGGCCGCATTCGCGACGTGCCCGCACCCGAGACCTTCGATCTGCATCCCGACGGGCGGCGCCTCTACGTCTCCAACGAGGAGGATGCCAGCCTTTCGGTCTACGATGTCACCACCGGCGAGCTGCTGGAGGAATATTACACCGGCGAGGAGCCCGAGGGAGTGCTGATCACCGCCGACGGCAGGCGTACCTTCGTCGCCTCCGAGGCCGCCAATCTCGTGCATGTGGTCGATACCGAGGCGCGGGAGGTGATCGCCGACATCGTCACCGACACCCGGCCGCGGCGCTTCGCCATCACCCCCGACCAGAAGGAGCTCTGGGTGTCGGCCGAACTCGCCGGTATGGTCGATATCATCGATGTGGCGACACTCCGGATCATCGGCGATCTGCGCTTCCGGCCGACGGGTTTCCGTGCGGAGCAGGTGACCCCGGTGGATCTGCTGATCACCGCCGACGGCAGCCGCGCCTATGTGACCCTGGGCCGGGCCAACCATGTGGCGGTGGTGGATGTGCGCCAGCGCAAGGTGCTCGACTATCTGCTGGTCGGCAACCGGCCCTGGGGTCTGGCGCTGTCGGCCGACGAGAAATGGTTGTACGTGACCAATGGCCTGTCCGACGACCTCTCGATCATCGACACCGAGAACCTGAAGGTCGTGAAATCGGTACCGGTGGGGGCCATCCCCTACGGTATCCTGGTCGACGACCGCTAGCCGGCGACAGCGGCCCGGTCACGGGGCGAGCGCCTTGGCCGCCCGCTTTTCCGCCTCCTTGACCTGGGGCGGCGACATGCGCCGCCGCAGGCGGATCAGGAGGTCGCTCGCCAGCATGTCGCCTTCGGCCGCCGCCTGGCTCAACAGCACATAGGCCAGTACCGGGTCGAGGCGGACCCCGCGGCCGACGGAATGGAGGTAGCCGAGGCTCGTGCGGGCCCGCGCATGACCCTTTCGCGCCGCCTGATGGAACCAGCGGGCGGCGAGCGTGTCGCTCTGCTCCACACCCTTGCCCTGGGCGTAGGCGACCCCGAGCAGGAACATCGATTCCGCGTGCCCGTCCTCGGCGGCGAAGCGCAGGGCCTCGATCTTGCTCGCGAGTTTGGGCGGGTCGAGGGTGGTTTGCGACATGGCCTCTGGAATGCGTTCCGCCTCGGCTGGAGGATACGGCTCGGCTGCGACCCGTCTAACATGGCCGGACTAAGCAAACGTTAACGAGCCGCCCGCCGGCGACGCTCCTGCAACGGGATTTGGCTCGAATGTTTTCAATCTCTAGTAGAAACGCTTCTCGGAACCGATTAGTATCCGAGGTGGCACGGAGCATGCCCGGCGTTAAGCGGCTGTTAACCAAGCGGAGGATAGGCTTGGACGGCTCGACGCCGGAGGCATGCTTCCCGGAGGGACAGGTTGCCTCTGCTTGGTTCGCAGTCGTGATGCGCGACGGCCGCAGCGCCGTCCGGGTATATGGAGCCGTAGTCATGCCGCAATCCGTTGCGACCCCTGTTTCCGCCGTCTCCCCTGCGGGGCGATCGCCGTTCGCCCGGCTTTCCGCCCTGCTGCTCACCAGTCACGAATTCGCGCACCGCTATCTGCTGGTGATGCGTTTCGTCCTCCTCAACAGCATCGCCCTGGCGCTGGTCGGCGCCGCCTGGCTGCAGGGCTGGCTCGATCCCCTGGTGGCCGCCGATCGGACCCGTCTCGTCAGTCTGATCGTGTTCGTGTTCCTGCTGGGCAACGTCTGGTGCCTGCAGCGGCTGGTGGCCACCAGCCGCGAGCTCAACGCGCTCAAATGCGGCATCCGGCCGGCCGGCACCAAGACCGGCGAGTTCCTGCGCCAGATCGAAGGTCGGGACGCGGCCACCCGGGCCAATCTCGCGGGCGTGCTCAAGGTCAAGCTCTTTTCCCGGATCGTGCCCATCCGCCATGTCGCCAACAGTCTGGTCATTCTCGGGCTGATCGGCACGGTGCTCGGCTTCATCATCGCCCTGGGCGGGGTCAACCCGGAGGCGGCCTCCGATGTCAGCGCGGTGGGGCCGATGATCTCGACCCTGATCGACGGCATGTCGGTGGCCCTGCACACCACGCTGGTGGGCTCCGTGCTCAATGTGTGGCTGATGATCAACTACCGGCTGCTGGAAGGCGGCACCGTGCGGGTGCTGACCCGGGCCGTGGAGATGGGTGAGCGCGATGCCGGGGCCTGACCTGTTCGAAGAGGACGATTCGGGGACGGTGTTCCGCGACGTCATCATGCTGGCGCTGGCCGGCTTCGTGGCGGTGGTGATTCTCATGCTGCCGCATCTCAATCCGCCGGGGGCCAAACAATCCGAGGACAGCGAGCCGCCCGGCAATGTGATCGTCGAGATCCGCTGGCCCGACGAGATCGATGCCGATGTCGATCTGTGGGTGGAGGCGCCCGGCGATGTGCCGGTGGGCTACTCCAACAAGGGTGGTCTCGTGTTCAATCTGCTGCGCGACGATCTCGGCAAGCGGGCCGATGCCACCGGCATGAACTACGAAGTATCCTATTCGCGCGGCATTCCGCCCGGCGAGTACGTGGTCAACGTCCATCTCTACCGCAACGCCGCCAAAGTTTATCCGATCCCGGTGACGATCGTCACCAGCGTCAAGCGCAATGCGCAGGAATCCGCCAAGCAGTTGCTCGCCAGCAAGGTCGAGCTGACCCGCGAAGGCCAGGAGCTCACGGTCTACCGCTTCAAGCTCGACCAGTACGGCCGCCTGCAGCCGGGCAGCGTGCACAGCCTGCAGAAGCCGCTGCGCGCCTGGAGAAAGAAATCATGATGACCCTTCCCGATCTGTTTCTCGTCGCCGCCGGGCTGGTCGGCTTCCTGGCCTCCATCACCGTCTGGTCACCGAGCCGGATGGGCGTCAAACTGGTGGCCCTCGGCGCCACCCTGCTGTTCCTGCCGCTGTCCTACCTGGCCTTCACCGAGCTGCTGAGCAAGCCCAAGCCGGTGGCCATGGAATGGTGGCTGTCGACGGCCGACGAGGCCACCGTGCTGGGCAGCACCATGCAGGAAGGGCGCGGCATCTATCTGTGGCTGCAACTGGCCGGGCTCGACGAGCCGCGGGCCTATGTGCTGCCCTGGAACCGCGAGCTCGCCGAGCAGCTCCAGAAGGCCATGCGCGAGGCGGAGGAGCGGCGAAGCCAGCTCCGGATGCGTCTGCCCTTCGAACCCTCCTGGGACGATCGCGAGCCCCGCTTCTATGCCCTGCCGCAGCCGGCCATGCCGCCCAAGGACGCGGCGCCCGACGCGCCCCGCTATTACGAGCGGCCCGGCACCGACGCCTGATCCGTTCCTTTCCCGGCTCCGATCCCGCATCCCGGCCGGCCCCGCGACGCAAGCGCGGGGCCGGCCATTTTCGGGGGCTGGCCATTTTCCTCCGGATCTGCTCGAAGATGGGGCGTCGCCAGCCGAGGGATCCCATGTCCGACCCGCCCCGCGCCGGTCAGTATCGCCTCATCTACGCCGATCCGCCCTGGCCTTTCGGCACCTACTCGCACAAGGGCAAGGGGCGCAGCCCCGAGGCCTGGTACGATACCATGAGCCTCGCCGAGATCGCCGCCCTGCCGGTGCGCGAGTGGGCGGCGCGCGATGCGCTGCTGCTGCTGTGGACCACCGACCCCCTGCTGCCGCGTGCCCTCGAGGTGATCGAGGCCTGGGGCTTCACCTACAAGACGGTCGGGTTCTACTGGGCCAAGCTCCGGAAACGGGCCGATCCGCGCCGTTTCTCGGCGGAGGATTTCGTCGCCGGGCTGGGCTTCTGGACGCGGGCCAATCCCGAGCTCTGCCT
>Ga0256841_1001898_pt1 | contig 17221 bp, 17 predicted proteins | sample 356308metaG_FD_185971 | JGI IMG/M metagenome (GOLD analysis project Ga0256841, IMG submission 185971) | Hydrothermal vent microbial communities from Mid Atlantic Ridge, Atlantic Ocean - 356-308 | ecosystem: Environmental > Aquatic > Marine > Hydrothermal vents | place: Atlantic Ocean: Mid... | reverse complement strand
ATCTTCTTTGTATGCAAAGAGTTGGTGTGGGTGAGCTAATGCTGACTTCAATAGAGTTTCACCTCGTATTCCAGATAATCCACCATGTTCAACCAATAACATTTGATGAACAGCGGTTACTGTATTCTGCAAAACCTAGATAGGCTCTTTCATTTTGCCAGTTCGTGTAAAGCATTTCGGTATTTATCCATTACCTTTTCAGCGGCTTTCATTTGTTGTTCAAAATCTTGTTGGTAAGGAGTAAGGCTTAGGCCCTCAAGTCCTTCAACTAAATACAATACATCGCCTTTGTTAGCCTTTAATTTTGTAAGTGCTTCTTTAGGAAGCACAATACCCATAGAATTTCCGATTGAGGTGATCTTTACTTTTAGCATGACGCTATCCTACCGTTATTACAAAAGTTATAACTTAGTGTAGCTAAGCGCATTACCCTCGTCAATTATCATAGAAAAGTCATATAATTTTGTTGTGCAAAAGCTATTGGTGTGTTTTTAATCATTTGTTAATGATTCTCGGTACAGCTGTATATATTTATTTGCCACAACAACACTATCGAATTCTTTTAATACTTTTTCTCTAGCATTCTGACAAAGTTCATTATAGCTATCATTATTTAGTACCCATTTAATACCTTTAGCTAAATCGCTGCTATCGAAGGGTTGAGCGAGATAACCGTTTTTTTTATGGTCAATTAAATCTGAATTACCCCCTATATCAAATCCAACTACCGGAGTTGCACAAGCCAAGCTTTCCAAGATGACATTAGATAAATTTTCTTGTAATGAAGGTACCACCATTACATCAACCGCACTGTATAAAGTCACTAAACTGACATCATCATGCAAATGCCCTAAATAATGTGTTTTAAAACCAAAATTTTGTGATTTTTCTGGCTCACTACTACCAAAAATAACAAATTCAATATTGCTATCATTTAGTTTATGTAATGCTTCACATAATTCATTAAAACCTTTTCTTGGATCACTTGTTGCATCCATCGCACCAAATAAGATTAACTGTTTACCTTTTGGTAAATTCCAAAGTTCTCTTGCTTTATTTTTATCAAATGGCCGAAAGAGAGCTGTATTGATTGGATTAGGTAAATTAATATGCGGTTTATCTTTTAACAATGTACTACTTTTTGAGCAATCAATAAGCCAGCGACTTAGCCCTACTACAGTCATATTGTCTATCTTTAAAAAAATTTTTTGTTTTCTAGCAAAAACTTTTCTGCTTAAATTATTTTCTTTATGACTTCCAAGAACTTTACAGTTACCACATTCATTTTTATAAGCATTACACTCTTCATCATAATGGCAACCGCCTGTAAAAGCCCACATGTCGTGTAAAGACCAAATAACAGGAGCTCTTATTTTAGTAAGGCTCTCAATTCTTATCATGCCTTTACAGATCCAATGAAGATGCACAATATCAGGATTTAGTTTATTTATCTTATTAACAATGCGAGAAGAGAAAACCCAGGAGGGGCTAAAAAAAGTTTTTGATCGGCTTTTATAAAAATGCACGGGAACCGTATCAAACATTGAATGAACTTGATCTAAAATTTTCTGAATATTACTTCTTTTTCCTAAGACAGTGTAGTCATCACCCTCCTTTGATTGCACCAACATCTGACTATCAACACCTTGTTTTAATAAAGCTTGATGCAGACGATAAGCTGCCCGGCCTGCACCGCCTACTATATCGGAGATGTTAACGATAAGCACTTTCATGAAACCAAGTTTTTTCCAGTTAGAACTCGTGATAATTTATTTATTAACCTGCTCCATAAAGTCTTTTTCTGAGCAAAATAATAATTTTTAATAATAGTCACTGCTGTTTTAGATTCGACTAAATCCGTAACAAAACCAATATCTGGGCTTAAGTTAAGATCACGTTGTTCTACTACACCCTTATCCCCACAATGAACACCACTCCCATCATGCCCAATATTGTCCACAAATGTATGAACTGGATTTAAGCATAAACCATTATTTTTAAAGATTGTTGCATACCAAAAAATCGCCCATGTATTTATTTTTCTCTGCTTGTTAGCTTCAATTTGAGCAAAGAAATCTTCCGCCTCATCAAGATTAAACGCTTTAATCTCCGATTCACTAAAACCAGCCATTGCAGAATCAATATTTTTCTCATAAAACTGCCATTTATCTTCCCAGGTAGCCCACCCCCAACAATTCATGACTCGCCACAGAAATACATCATTTAAACCTTCTGAATTGATTGGATAATTCCAACCAGAAACATGCCAAACCTTTTTATTGTTCTGATAAAACTCTAAAGCCTCATTCATAAAATTTAAAAAAAATGGGCTAGTGACCAGATCATCCTCAAGAACAATTATCTTTTCATATTTGTTCACCACTTCAGTAACGCCATTTATGATAGAGTCTGCTAACCCCCAATTTTTATCTCTTTTAATGAGGGTAACTTTTTTAAAACCGTTAATTGTCTCAATATATTTTCTGACAGCTTCAACCCCTTGGCTTGCTTGCTCATTTTTAGCTGCATCACTATATATAATAAATTCACTCTCGCTTGCCAGCTCATTTTTTTGCAAAGCTTCAATGGTTTGTTTTGTATGCCAGGGACGGTTATAAACAAAAAGAACAATCGGAGCTAATAATTTCAACGTCTTTACTTAATTAATCAACTAATTTAAAAAAAACAGTATTTACGCATTTAGCATAAATAATATAGCTAAATTGTTTTAAAAACCTTGTTATTTCGCTAGTTTCAATCTCATTTAACGAACTCTCCAAAATTTCAACTACAACAAATTTAGGGCTAAACTTTTCCCAATCATTAGATTTTAAAACCATGAGATCAAAACCTTCTACATCGATGCTCATAAAATCTATATTTTGATTTTCTGGTAGATAAATATCTAATATTTCCGAAAGTGGAGCCGTTTCTAAATCTGCTTTGAAAATTATTTTATATTCATTATGACCATCTCTTTCTTCTGACAACTCTTTAGAGAATCCATTTAATGCGGGTTCATTAAAGGCATAATAAGTCAATACTTGATTACGGTCTGAAATAGCTTTTTCAATATTGATGTCTCTGGGTCTGAGTTTTTTGAATATTTCCATACTACCCGGCATTGCGTCAATATTAATGCCTTGCCATCCTTTTTTGTAAAAAAAATAGGTGTTCGAAAATCTTTTAGGGTGATGTGCACCAACATCAATATAAAATCCAGTTTGTTGTGTCTCAAATAATCTTCGCAAAATCATATCCTCACCTTCTTGTGAGTATGATTTAAATGAAAAAACACCATAATCATTTCTGACTTTTTTAAGAGCTACCTGTATTTTTTTTTGCAAAACCCGCCTAAGAAAATTTTTTAACATTGTATTATTAAGTTTTATTAATATCTGCCAAGTTAATCACCTGATCGACATACCTCATGATTTGAGGATCATGCGTAACGAAAATAACAATTTTATTTGAGTATTCTCGTAATATATTGTTAACTATTTGATTTTGAGTGTTTTTATCCAATGCACTTGTGCTTTCATCAAGGATTAAAACATCTGGACTTCTTAGTAAAGCTCTTGCAATTGCAATTCGCTGGCGTTGCCCACCCGACAAATTTTTCCCTTGATATTGCAATCTTGAATCGTATTTATCAGGCATAGCCTGAATAATTTCATGAATACACGCCTGCTTACATACCGCCTCAACATCCAAGATATTAAAACCTTTACCCATACAGATATTATTCATTATCGAATCATCAAATATCGCGGCCTCTTGACTGATTAACACAATCCTTTTTCTAACATCCTGCGCCGAAATATCACTTAATAATTCTCCATTAATAGTAACTGAACCTGTTGTTGGAGAATAAAACTTCAATATAATATCAATAAGTGTTGATTTGCCTAGTCCAGACTTACCGCTTAGAGCATAGCTTATCCCTTTTTTAAACACCAAATTCACATTATTTAGTACAAGATCTTGTGATTTTTCACCATAAAAAAAACAGACATTGTTTAGTGCAATTTCCTCAACATCGCCAGTTAATGAAACAACAGCCTTAGTATCATCCAACTTCAAACCTATCATCTGTGTAACATCTTTTCCTGCCTTTGCATCTGAAATTATCTTCATAAGCAAAATCAACCCTTGCCCTACCACTGGAAAAAAACGCATTAAATAGACAATCACAGTAACAATAAAAGCAATGCTTAAACCTTCAATTGATACTATATTCCATATCATGAATATCCCTAAAGTCGCCAAGAGTAAAATAACGGGAACAAGTCGAGACAAAAGAGACATTTCATCAACAAGAAACAGAGTTTTTGCATATCGGAAAATCATTGACCGATATAAACTAACTACATAACTCTCAGCTGAAAACGCTCTAACAGCTTTTAGATTATTCAATGAATCAAGAAATACAGAAGATGCTATTCTGGACTCTTCAATCTGCCTATTCCCTAGTCTATGTGATGCCTTAAGCACTCCTGCCAAAGAGATTAATGTGCAAAGCAAAAATACAAAAACAACACATGCAATGGGGAACGAAAATTCGGCTATCGCTACAAAATAAAAAATCCCAAGGCATGCAGTACCTATAAACTGTGTTAGAGAAATGACTAAGGTACTTGCTCTGTAAGATTCATCACCAGCCAAACTAATAAAGTATCCTATGCTTTTACTACCTGCTTCCTTAATAGAAATGGTGTGCATGATTCGTTCAAATGCTTGGGATCCCAACTGGGCCATTACACGTCGTCCCAAATAGGTTGATAATGTTTGTGCGGCTAATTGAGTGATTATACGAATGGAAAATAATATAATGAAGGAAGCTAAAAAAGCCTTTGCATTAATTGTAAATCCCATAAAATTAAGTCCCTGAGCTATTAAGCTATCTGTGCTTAATTTGTCATCAGAAACCATTTCAAGTAAAGGTAAAAGACTGCTTAATGCTAGCAATTCCACAAAAACTGAAAATACCGAAATAATGACACTTAAATATAAAAGTTGATTAATGCGAAAAGCAAATCTTAAAAGATTTATTACGTATTCCAAATATTTCAATCGTCCTTTCCGTCCAAGTTGTATATTAAGTAGCTCGATGAATAGAGTCTATTCATGCATATAACTTTCGCTTAATGAATCTATAAAGCTTCTGAAAAAAGATTTTAGGAGAACTGAAAAACGTATTTACTGCAGAACAAAATAAATTCCAAACCCTGACACGCATTGCCCAATTCGAGTAAACTGGAAAAAAGACTAACGAGCGCAAAGGATTAATAAAACGTAAATATTGGGAAACGGCTTGGGGATTTTCAAAATACATTATAGGATCACCTTTTTTTCCTGTATATTTGGCTAAATACCAAAGGTCATCGACTTCTTTTTTCCAGCCTTCGTATGTATGAATAACCTCTTCAAACCCATATCTTGAAAGCATGTTATTAAGTGAATTATGCGTAAACAGTGAATAATGCGAGCTATTCATCCATGCTTTTGAAAGCGATGACTTATTATTAAAGTAAGTTGGAATAGCAATAAAGAGATAACCTTCTGATTTTAGAATATTCAGCACCCCACCCATAACATCATCTAGATCAGCAAAATGCTCAAACGCATGATTACTAAAAACTAAGTCTACCTTCTCCTCTAACTTAAAATCGTTATCAAGTATTCCTTGATGAACACCACTTAATCCCATAATATTAGCTGCAAAACTTGCTAAGCACTCATCTGGTTCTACCCCAAATGCTTTCCAGCCATATTCCTCAAATAGTTTTAGTACCCCCCCCCTACCACATCCGATATCAAAAACTTTCCCTTGAGTCAAACTACTATACTTTAAAGCAAACTCTATTTTTTCACTGAAATACCATCGTGAAAACTTTAAATGTTTGTCTCCATTATTTTCAGCAGTATTAGCTGTATTTATATGATATTCCGAGCGTTTATAAAACTCATTTAGTTCTTCAATACTAGGGCGAGGGTTTTGATGAAGAAAACCACACTGGCCACAGATTTTCCATTGGCTTTTTGTTTTACCAGCATAAAGTGAACCATATTTATGAATATGCGCATCAGAATTTGGCACGGACACATCAAAAAATAAATTTGATTCCTTGCATAGGGGGCATGAAACAGCCATTAAACTCATTGATATTCCTCTAAAAATAGCCTAAATAAAGTTTAGGAAATAACTCCATCTTATTTTTCAAATCTCCAGTCAATTTGCCACCTAGTTTAGATTTCGGGTAAGACCCTCCAAACAATGAGTTACTAAACTGAATTTGCAAAATCAAACGATCACCTTCCTGTACATGTTTACCCTTGTGAAGCCCACGTGTATCTTCGGCAATAATGGTCCCACGCGGCGCATTAAATTCAACTATATTTTTTTCATCATATGCTGCTTCGACTTCCTTATCAGTGAGCCGTGCATACCCTTTTTTTAGAAGACCTAATGGAATTCCTCCCTGTTTATGCGAACCAGCAACAAAAGTATGCGGACCGTTAGTCGGGCCAACATCCGTTAAATAAATAAAAAACTTTAACCATTTAGGTCGATCCATATCGAAATGATAGTATTGTGCGGCTGCCATATCAGGTTCATCTGAAAAATGAGTATGCCACCACATACTAGTTACATCGATCACTGGTCGAGCCTTTAAATAATCCTGGGCTACTGTTACAAATGACAGATCAGCAAATAAATTTTGAACATCTTGATTATTAAGTAAATCTTGTGTGTCAAAGTCATAACGTACGGCTTGGGGATTTTCGCGTTGATATTGAGTAACCATCTGTTCCTCCAAGTCAGCCTTATCCATAAGACGCATTGTACAAGGATGCGTAATTGCAAATTGAAGTAGTCGATTACAGTGCTCTTCAGGTAAGCGTTCTTCAAAAATGTAATACCCTTTTTCACGTAGATCGGATGAGATATTCGCCCGTCTTTTTTCAACCATAGCGCCCAATACCCCATCTGCTCCAGAAAAGTAATAAGGCGGCTTAAAATATCCAATTATTTTTGAAAGTATCTCGTTTGAATATCCTTCAGTCAAACAAAATAGCTTTATCATAGCCTGATACGCAAATGTAGGAGTTTTATTAAGCACTAAATAAATATTTAGTCCAATAGCTAGTTTGGCTAAATTCAATATGATACGAATTGCAGTTTTAAGCACTTTATTCTCTCTTACTTAGTATTACCTTTAAAATTCAGCACAATCAAATAAGTCTGACAGTACACTTCAAATTGATGGCTAAATCAACCTGGAAATAAACGTATTAAACGCAGAACAATTCATCACTTTCTGCAATAAATATGACAGATTTACTACCTGTGTAGATCCAGAATTGCCATAAAACCGACGAAGTTTAGAAACAGCGGCAAGAAGTAGTTTTTCATCAGTACTTAAGTTTAAATTATGCATGTAATAAAACGACTTCACTTCATTTTTCGTTTCATCTAAATTTGAATAAGTTAAGCTATCCATATTTTTAATCAAACTGGAATATTGTTTTTTATTTTTAGCCTCGAAGCAAAACTTATAGCTACTATGGGGATTATCACCACACGTAATAACAGGAATACCCATAAAAACAAGCTCATGGGCAATAGTTCCATAAACTGTTATGCCCAATTTTATCCCTGAATTCATCAATTGTTTGTTGGTTATTTTTGGAGATAGCAGTTTTATTTTAGGATATTTTTCACAAATTTTTTTTACAACATCTCTACTTTCAGGCAACTGATTAGGGTGTGGTTTTAGAAAATATTTTATCGATTTTTTTTCTAATTCATTGATGGTAAATTCAATCCAATCTATAAAATCTGCAAATACCATGCTTCTGTATATATGAGGGCTATCATAAAAATCATGCAAGAAAACAATGACTGAATCACGAACATCCGGTATCTCATATTCAGATTCTTTGTATGCAGATTCTTTCATATACGCTGTTGCATGATCAATTTTTCCATCTAACCTATTTTGTAAGGCGCGTTCTGCTTTTAAGCGCTTTATATCCTTATCATTTAATGTTTCAAATTCTTTTTCATAATGAACTGTTGACACCACGTGGGAATGATCATCAAGGCTTAACTTCTTTGCCATTACCTGATAGTTGCCAAAGGTATATACATCAGTGCCATTTAGTAATGCAATCCTAACAGTAATCCCATGCTGAATATAAGTGCTATACGACTGCAATAAAACTTTAGGGGTCTTTTTTGCAAAATAGATTTTGGTAATCCGTATATTTCGTAAGGCTTTCCAAATAACAACAATTAGGTAGAAATCATTTAGATCAACCGTCGGAGCAGGTTTAAAACGCAAGTAGGTATCGTAAATCAAATCCCCAATTAGAATATTGTCACTTTTTAATAGGATTAATTCTTCCTTAGAAGCAAGTGATTTAGCTATTTTTATTGATTTAATGAAAAGCTTGAAATCAATAAAAAGCCCTAAGCTTTGCTCATTACTATAAGCAATCTCATTACAATAAGCACTATATAACCGAGTCCATTTTTTATCCTTAAATCGGTTTACAAAGAGCTTACTATTTAGAAAGTTTTTTATACCAAGATAAGAAGCTACACTGAAATTTCTAGGTATATATTGTTCAACCCAAATATTTTTCTTTTGCTGGAGGTTAGTTACAACCAGCCCAAACAAACTGTAATAAAAATAATCTTCAACACATTGAATTAAAATGAGATCTGAATCCTTATTTCCAGATTCTGTGGATTTTTTAGCAAATACAGTGAATAATTTTTTTTCTGTGTCTGTCCAAAAATAACTTTTCCAAAATCGCTTTAATTTACCTAAAAAACTCACTGGTCACTTTTCCTTATTTATGACTTGCTCTGTATTACTTTCCATTAAATACGAAGAAAAGTAGAACTATTCTCTTGCTTTTTTATCAGTTCATGCAAACGTTCATCTTATCTTCCTTAATAAAACAAATGCTTCACCACATTCAACTCCAATAGTATTTCCCCTAAGCCTAGTCAAATTAATTATATTTTCAATACTTCGACTATGTGGTGTTTGACGCATTTCTTCCTTGTAAGCTTTAATGATTCTTCGTTTAGTATCTATATATTCAGTAATATCTACAAATACATTTGGTAGAAAAGGTAATAGACCAGGCGTTTGCCATTCCGTACTAGAGAGCACCTCAAATGCATAAATTTCTCTCACACACAAACCTGGTTGAGGGCGACAAGCAGTCATAACCGCTTTATGTGTTATTTGATGATCTACATTTAAATCACCTATATGGTGTGTATAAATAATATCTGGTTGTTTTTCTGATACGACTTTTTCTACTGCTTGTGTTACATCTAATAAAGGTACTGAATCCATTTTATTATCTGGAAATTCTAGGTTTTTAATAGATGATACCTGCAAAATTTTAGCCGCTTTTTGAGATGCTGTTTGTCGACAAATCCCTTCCTCATCGCCTTTAACATCACGAGAACCAACACCATCAGTCATAAACAGCACATGTACACTATCTCCAGAAGCAACATGCTTTGCCATTGTGCCTGCACAGCCTAATGCCTCATCATCTGAGTGTGCTGCAACTACTAAAATAGTTTTATTCATCAATCAAAGTCCAATTCGTTGCTGTACCTGCTTTAATATCTGTATTGACCTTTTTACCAATTAATTGCGATTCAAATTTTGGAGCCAAACCAAAACCAGGCCTAATGCGGCGTAAATGTGCATGTGTAATTGAGTCACCAGCATTTAAATCTTTTACAAAATAAACTGACCTTCTGAATTTTACATTAGCTTCTTCTGCGGGCTTTCTCTCATAGCCTGCTTTGCCTAAGGACAACCAAGCATCTTTAGTGTCACTGCATAGGGCTTTTAATTCATTTGGCTCAATTGAAAATTCTGAATCAGGACCTTTCTCATTTCGGTCTAAGATAAAATGTTTTTCTATTAAAGTTGCACCTAGTGCCACTGATACGATGGAAGCCGTATTTGAAACTGTATGGTCAGAAAGACCAATTTGCACCCTAAGTTTTTGACGCATATCAGGAATAGTCAATAAATTTGATTGTTCTATAGGTGCTGGATAGCTACTAATACAATGAAGTAAAATTAAATCCTTACACCCAGCCTCTTTCGCGGTTGTCACCATCTCTTCAATTTCTTCAAGATTTGCCATTCCCGTTGACATAATCAATGGTTTTTTAGTTTGCGCTATGTATTTAACTAATGGCAAATCAGTAGCTTCAAATGAAGCTACTTTATAGGCTGGCACATTCAAATCTTCCAAAAGGTCAACAGCTGTTTCATCAAAAGGCGTCGAAAAACAAGTAATCCCAACCTTTCTAGCATGATCAAACATTGCCTTATGCCAGTCAAAAGGTGTTTGAGCTTCTTGATACAAATCATATAATTTATATCCATCCCAAAGTCCACCCCGTATATAAAAATCTTCGGTATCACAATCTATGGTCATTGTGTCTGCAGAATATGTTTGTAATTTAATGGCATCTGCTCCACAATTTTTTGCTTCTGAAATAGTATCTAATGCTTTTTGTAAATCTCCATTATGATTCGCTGATAATTCAGCAATGACATACGGTGGGTAATCCTGACCGATTTTTCGGTTATCAATGCTAATAAATGACATATTTATTCTTTAATCTTAATTTTTGCTGTTGCCATTAATTCACCATTAATTATTTCAGCATTCGTAAACTCTATAATATAACTATCATTACTGATAAAAGCATGAGGATAGCCCGGGGCATCTAACATACGTATATAATCATAAACTTGGTCATTTGAGAAATTAGCAGGTATTTGACTTTGTTCTGGCTTGCGCCGTTTAAAATAGGTCACATCACCTTTTTGAGGCGTTGATTCTGGCACCGTTGTAACAAATTTGCTAATCATCTCCCAAACCAATGCTGAAGCACGTTTGTATATTTGCTCTGCCGTACCGTCTAGGGATAACGGTTGTTTGAAATAAATATCACCTGCATCTAGCTCCTCTTCCATTCGTAATGCTGTCAATACTGTCTCTTTATGTCCTCGAATAATTAAATTTTGCAAAGGCGAACCCCCTCGCCCATAAGGAACATCTGTCATATGAAAACAAATACACTCATATTCTTCTAATATAGATTTCGGCACTATCCATCGCCAATGAGGAAAAAATATATATTTTGGTTTTATTGTAATTAGTACTTTATTTAATTCTTCTGGTGTTAAAACAAAATACCAAACTCCACTTGTTTTTTTTTTATGGATATCAAAAGCACTCTTATTCCACTCACCTATAGCGGCAACGACAAAATCAGACATTTTTTAGATATTCCTCAAAGATCCCATTCTGTTTTTCTAGTTCAAAACCAAAACTTTTGAATACTTTTTTAGATGCTATGTTTTCTCTATGAATAACTGCCTTCAATGTTTTAAATAGCAAGATTTTTTCTATTAAGCTTAATGCTTTTTTAGCCAGACCTTGCCCTGAAAAACTTGAAGATATAATAATAGAAACTTCTACAACCTGATTCAATATATTATCAACTCTTAACATTCCAACTTTATTTTCTTCCATCATTAAAATAAATACCTGTGAAGAGTGCGATTTCAACATTTTTTTATACCAGTTAATATGATCATTTAAACTAGGTACAGTTCGATTTCTAAAATATTTACGAATTTGTTTTGTTTGCAAGCCATAAATAAAGTCACGATCAATTTCTGATACAGGCTTCAATAGCAATGATTTTTTTTCTGAGTTAGACGAATATATATTTTCAGCTGCTTTATAAACTCCTTCTCCATCTGTAAGGCTAGATGAAATTAAAGATAGTTTATTGCTTTTTAACATAATACCCTCTATTTCTGTCAGAAGATCTTTAATATTCCATATCGATTCAATTGCATTTATTGAATCTAATTCTTCAAAAACCTTAATTTGATTTTCAGCTGCAACAACTAGAATACTAGGCAACCCCAAACAACACCGCTCCCAAGTTGTCGCTCCTGCTGCCCCAATCGCTAAATCAGCATTTGCCATTAATTCAGCCATATTATTCACATTAGTTTTTACTTGCGTTGCGTAGGGTATTTTTTTCGCTTTTTTTTCTACTACATCAATATTAGGTGCAGTTTCTCCCATCACCACTGTAATTTCTAACCCTTCAGGTAAATCACAACTTTTAAGCACCTCTAAAACTTGTCCTGTCATATTGTCTGGATCAACACCACCCATGGTAATGAGTAGCTTTTTCAGCTCTGGGTTTGCTCTACGTTTTAAGCTATAGTCCCGCCATTCAGCAAATTCTGGCCTTAATATGGCGTATCGTGGCCCCAACAACATTTGGCAGTTTTTAGGGACTAAACCTAAATAATCTTCTTCTTTCCTACCATAGGTTTGGTCTAACAAAATATCACAGTGATATTGTCTATTAGCCAAATCATCTATCACCATTATTTTTTTATAGTTCTCTTTTAATAAAGCTTGCCAAGTTTGATCTATTGCATAATGATCAACAATTAACCAGTCTGGTTGAATTTTCTCTAATATAGGTTTGCAATGTTCTGCATCTTGTTGTTGAGTTGACCCTAGCCATTGTGTTCCATATAGTTTTTCTCTTTCTGAGCCATCTATTTCTGTAATTATTTCAGTATTTTGGGGTAGTTTATAGACTTGAAAGTCTTGCTGTTCAATTCTTTCAATTAAGTTTCCTTCATGTTCTCGGCAAATAAATTCTACTTCTGCACCTTGCTGTTTAAGTGCATTTGCCAAAGTTAGGCAGCGCATAACATGCCCTGCGCCTATTTTAAGAGAAGCATCTACACGGAATACAATATTCACTTAAACTCACCTGTTTTTATTAAGGCTTGATACATCAATTCGGCTCTTATCCAATCTTCCAGCGTATCAATATCTTGTACTAAATACCTTGGCAAAATGTAAGGACTTGAATCTTCAGAAAACAGTGGTTTCATAGCTTTAAAGGCGGTCGTTTTTCCCCAATAAAATTGCCCTGCATCATGGTAAGCTTCTTCTAAATCTTGTGAGCGGCTATTAAAATATTCTGGCTGAAACATTTCCACTCTATTTCCTATTGTTATTTTAATCGCTCTTTGAATTGGAAAAGGAAAACTGGTTACCGTAAAACAATAGTCCGCTTGGGTATTTTGCAATTGCTGGTAGGCGTTTTGTAATGAGTCCACTTGTACAAAAGGTGCCGTTGCGTAAAGACAGCATACTTCGTGAGGAGCTGTGTCATTTTTTTCAAACCATTCAATCGCCTGCTTTATAACTTGCAAGGTGTCAGCATGGTCATCAGCTAATTCTTCTGGTCGTATAAAAGGGACTTCTGCACCCTGTTCTATTGCAATCTTGGCAATTTCTTGGTCATCCGTAGAAACAATTATCCTATCAAAACATTGACTATTTATAGCGGTTTCAATGGAGTAAGCAATCATTGGCTTACCGTTAAACGCTTTAATATTCTTGCGAGGGATTCGTTTACTACCGCCTCTAGCAGGAATAATACATAGCTTCACTGCAAAACCTTTTTTAAAGTTGCAATCACTTGGTCTTGGTTTTCAATAGTCAAGCCGTGATATAAAGGAATAGTAATCGCTTTGCTATAATAATTTTCTGCTTGTGGAAAGTCCCCTTGCTTAAACCTCATTCCTTCATAATAAGGTTGGCAATGCACGGGGATATAGTGCACATTGACACCTAAGTTGTTTTTCCTTAGTTCATCAAATACTTGGACATGAGATTTACTAATTTTTTCCAACTCTAACTGAATTGGGTATAAATGTAATGCTGAATAGCTATCTAAGGATTGATAAGGCAACTTGATAGGTAATCCTTTTAATAACTCATGATAACGCTGTTGTATTTGATGTCGCTTTGTAACAAACCTATCAAGTCTTTGCATTTGACTTATACCCAGTGCAGCTTGCAATTCAGTCATACGATAATTAAACCCTAATACAACTTGTTGATAATACCAGCCTCCATCCGCTTCTTTTGTCATTAATTCTGGATCGCGTGTTACGCCGTGGCTACGAAATAACTGCATTTTATCCGCTAAATCTGATTGATTCGTTGTTGCTAAGCCACCTTCGGTGGTGGTAATTATTTTGACAGGGTGAAAGCTAAATACAGTAATATCAGAATATTGACAGCCACCTATCGGTTTATTTAAATATCTTCCTCCAATAGCGTGGCTAGCATCTTCTATAATTTTAAAACCATATTCTTGACTTAGCTGATGGATACTTTTCATATCACATGACTGGCCCGCAAAATGTACAGGGATTACGATTTTTGGTAACTTATTTTCCTGTTTGGCTATTTTGAGTTTTTTCTCTAACTCAAGCACACAAAGATTATAGGTTTGCGGGTCAATATCAACAAAATCAATTTGTGCACCGCAATATAAACCACAATTAGCGGAAGCCACAAAAGTATTGGGACTAGTCCAAAGCCAATCTCCCTCACTCAGCCCAAGTGCTAAACATGCGATATGTAAAGCTGAGGTTGCGCTATTCACAGCCACTCCAAATTCTGCACCGCAGTAATCAGCTACGGTTTTTTCAAATAAAGGAACTTGTGGTCCTTGGGTTAAAAAGTCAGACCTTAAAACATTAATGACAGCATCTATATCAGCTTGATTTATGTCTTGCTTACCGTAAGGAATCATTTCTACGTTCACGTGGGGCCGAATCTTCTACCATTTTAAGAAAGTCTTGATGCGTTAGCCACTTATCATTATTACCTGAGTTATATTCAAAACCTTGTGCTACAGGGTTGCCTTTTTCGCCTAATTTATTGAGAGTATAGTCAGCTTGGAAAGCAAACTGAATGGTGGGACAAATAACATAATGGTCATCAAAGTCTAATGTAAGATGACTATCATCTGCTGGACACATAATTTCATGTAACTTTTCACCTGGACGTATTCCAATAATAGTTTGAGGAAGCTTTGGCGCCATTGCTTTAGCGAGTTCCACCATATTCATCGAAGGAATTTTAGGTATAAAAATTTCTCCTCCCTGCATCCGTTCAAAGTTTTTTAGTACAAAATTAACGCCGTCTTTAAGAGTAATCATAAACCGTGTCATATCTTTATGAGTTATCGGTAACTCTTTTGCACCATTTTTAAGTAATGTTGAAAAATAAGGTATTACTGAGCCGCGACTAGCCACAACATTGCCATATCGAACGATCGAGAATCTTGTCTTCTTTTTGCCGACCATGTTATTCGCTGCTACAAATAATTTATCGGAAGCTAATTTTGTTGCTCCATATAAATTAATTGGGTTAGCTGCTTTATCAGTAGAGAGTGCAATTACCTTGTCTACCTCATTAGCTAGAGCTGCTTTAATAACATTTTCTGCACCATGAATATTAGTTTTAATACATTCCATAGGATTATATTCAGCTGCAGGCACCTGCTTCATAGCCGCAGCATGAATGACATAATCTACTTCATTCATCGCTTCTTTTAACCGCTCTCCATCACGCACATCACCAATAAAATAACGCATACACTCATCATTATATTTCTGTTGCATTTCGAATTGTTTTAATTCATCTCTTGAATAAATAATGATTTTATTAGGTTTGTACTTTTTAAGTAGAACTTCAACGTATTTTTTGCCAAAACTGCCTGTTCCGCCAGTAATTAATATATTTTTATTATCAAACATTTTTTTGTATAAAAATTTGTTATTGAACTTTTCCACTCCAGAAAATTCTGCAATCTAATCAAATTTTGCTTTTATCACCTTCCGGCTAATTCCAAGAAGGCTTCATTAAGGTAAATATTTTCACGGCCAGTCAATTCGGGGTGAACACCTGTACCAACCTCTAACAAACCTGCTATTCCGCCATTGATATGTATTTTTCCTGTTGTGGGTTCGGTAATTCGTGGAAGTATTTTTAATAGTGTAGATTTACCAGCCCCATTTCGACCGATAATGCCGACTTTATCACCATGGTTAATTTCAAAATTAATATCTTTTAATGCCCAGAATTCTTCTTGAGTTTGTGGATCTAATTTTTTTCCACTAAAAGGATGTATGATTTTTTTAGCTATGTTTTTACCGCCTTGCATCAAGGATTCGCTAAAGATCTCATATCGGGCAGATTTTTTCTCATGCCTGATAATGTATTTTTTACTAAGGTTTTCTACTTTTATAGCTATATTTGAAGCGTTATTTGACAAAATAGCCTCCTGTTTTAGGTACGCCTTTGAAAATTATCTTGTCTTGCTCCTTAAGTTTTTTAAGCTCTTTTTCTACTGTTCTTAATGGTGTATTAAGTCTTTCGGCTATTTGTTTTGCTTTAAGATTTGGTGTTTTTTTTATGCCTTCATAAACAGAATTTACACCGCCATTTACACCGCCAGATTTCTTTTGCTTATGACATTCATTTATTATTCTGGCGATTCCTGACCCGTATTTTTCAATGCTTCCTGCCTCTTTAAAAAACTTGGTTATTGCTCTGTTTCTGTAATTTCTTTGAACAACTCCATGTTGGTATTGATTTTTCTGACCGCTTCTTGCGGACACATTTCAAAACCCAGGAAGTTACATTTATAATTCTCCTCATCCCAGCCTTCTCCATCAGGAGAAGGATTGATGTAAAGCTTATTGGATTACTTTTCCGTACTATTTTTTTCTATTTTTATTCTAATAGCTTAGTCTGTCTTGCTGAAGTGTCAAAGGAAAAATTTATAAGAGGATTTGAAAAAAAACACCACTCGTAAAGCACTAATGCTCCACACATTAAATGTGAAATAAAAGCCAATTCTTTTTCATATCATTCAATAGGGTTGAGATTTTTTTATTTTCCCCTCAACCAACCTTCTCCCTCTGGAGAAGGGTTTTCAAGACTGTAAAGCTTTAAGCTCTTAATTCATATTTAAATCGGATTATTTCATCCAATAAAGGATGGGGCACGGAATATAACTTCGACAATTGGCGTAGGATTTTTGTTTGTCTTCAAGGCGTGGAAACGGGCGCATAGCAAACTATGTAATGATGTATCAACACTTTTTCTGTTAACCCATCTTCGTCAGAAATGGCCCTAAGAAACTAGACAGTGGCTTAAGTGATAAAACTGCTTTATTGTAATGACAAAAAAAGAGGAACCCACAATGAGCAAGAAAAGAAGAAATCACTCAGCAGAGTTCAAAGCAAAA
>Ga0256841_1001897_pt1 | contig 17223 bp, 14 predicted proteins | sample 356308metaG_FD_185971 | JGI IMG/M metagenome (GOLD analysis project Ga0256841, IMG submission 185971) | Hydrothermal vent microbial communities from Mid Atlantic Ridge, Atlantic Ocean - 356-308 | ecosystem: Environmental > Aquatic > Marine > Hydrothermal vents | place: Atlantic Ocean: Mid... | reverse complement strand
CAATTATCGAAAATGAATTTGTCAAACCGGGCAAAGGACAAGCCTTTAACCGGGTTAAAATAAGGAATCTCAAAAATGGCCGGGTGATTGAAAAAACCTTTAAATCTGGTGAATCAGTTGAAGGAGCTGATGTTGTCGATATTGATATGCAGTATTTATATAACGATGGTGAATTCTGGCATTTTATGGTTCCTGAGACATTTGAACAATATTCTGCTGACGAAAAAGCGGTTGCAGACTCCAAACTTTGGCTGAAAGACCAGGATATGTGTACCGTGACACTCTGGAATGATGCACCTTTGGCGGTTGCTCCTCCCAATTTTGTTGAATTAAAAGTGACAAATACTGATCCCGGCCTTAAGGGGGATACTTCGGGCGGTGGCGGCAAGCCTGCAACTCTGGAAACCGGAGCCGTGGTTCGCGTGCCTTTATTTGTGCAAATTGATGAAATGATCAAGGTTGACACTCGAACTGGAGAGTATGTTTCCCGCGTAAAAGAGTAATGGCTGAGAATTGGCGGCCTGCCTGTAGCTTTGCAAATCTTAAACTTAGGGCGCAAATGCTGGGGAAAATCAGGCAATTTTTTGCCGAGAGAAATGTTATGGAAGTTGAAACGCCGGTTTTATGCCAGGGAATTGGAACTGATCCTAATCTGGATTTTTTTTCTACACATTATTTGAACGGCCAGCAATCCAGAAAATATTTCATGCAAACTTCACCGGAATTTTGTATGAAAAGATTATTGGCTGCTGGCAGTGGCTCTATTTATCAAATCTGCAAAGCTTTTCGCAATGGCGAGTCAGGCCGTTTTCATAATCCGGAATTTACACTGCTGGAGTGGTATCGTGTTGATTTCGATTTGGCACAGTTGATGGATGAGGTGTCTGATCTCTTTCAGGCCTTGTTTGAAGATACTCTGAAAGAAGTTGAGAAAATCAGTTATCGTGATATTTTTTACCGCCACACAAATCTTGACCCTTTAGATTTTGATTATGAAAAATGGATTCAATGCGCCAGGCAATTTCAGTTATCCGATGCTGAAACAATTTGCTCAGATAATCATGCGGTTTGGTTGGATTTTTTATTCAGCTTTGTTGTTCAGCCGCAATTAGGCAGGCAATCAATTTGTCTGGTTTACGATTATCCGGCCTGCCAATCTTCATTAGCTGAAGTCAGCAAACTGGATTCGCGAGTTGTAGAACGCGCCGAGATTTTTTTACGAGGTGTTGAGCTTGGAAACGGGTATTTTGAATTAACTGACATGGAAGAACAGCGAAATCGATTTGAGAAGGAACGGGACAATCGAGAGCAACGGGGTTATGAAGTACCTGATCTGGATTGGCGGTTTTTGGAAGCGCTTAAATCGGGATTGCCACGATGTTCTGGCATGGCCATAGGGCTTGATCGACTGCTGATGTTGATAAGCAATAGCGCCAAAATACAGGATGTGCTCGCCTTTCCAGCCAATCGAGCCTAATCGTTGTCTGGCTTTAAAAGCTGATTAAAAGTTTAATGTAAGGTATACTTTTGCCTTTAAAATTTGCTAACGAATACATAAACCTTACCAAACTTCATGAAATTTCCGATACTCCTGCGGTTCTTTTTTTTAGCGGTTTTATTTTTCCAGAATGTGTTTGCAGAAGAACAAGGGTTTATCGTCAAAGATATTAAAATTACCGGTTTACAAAGAATATCTGCCGGAACGGTCTATAACTATCTTCCCGTTAATGTTGGAGAGAAATTTACCAGCGATAAAATTGGGCCATCAATTCGTGCCTTGTTCAAAACCGGCTTCTTCAAGGATGTTGCTTTGGAAAGGGAAGGGAATACCCTGGTTGTTCATGTTTTGGAAAGACCCTCGATTGCCAAAATTGTGATTAAAGGTAATAAGGATATTTCTACTGATGACTTGATGAAAGCGCTGAAAAAAACCGGGTTATCGGAGGGTAAGGTTTTTAACCGGCAAATTTTGGACAAGGTTGAACATGAATTACGTCGCCAGTATTTTAGTCATGGTAAATATGGTTTAAAAATAGAAACCAATGTGACGCAATTAACGAGAAATCGTGTTGGGATTGAAATTAAAATTTCTGAAGGTCGGGTTGCCAAAATCAAGGAAATTAATATTGTTGGCAATCATGTGTTTGAAGAGAATGAATTATTAGATCAGTTTGAATTAAGTCCAAGTCATCTGTTGTCGTTTTACTTTAAAAATGATCAATATTCAAAGCAGAAACTGGCGGCTGATCTGGAAAGACTGCGTTCGTTTTATCTGGATCGCGGTTATATTAATTTTGCAATAGAGAGCACCCAGGTCGCATTGACGCCGGATAAAAAAGGAATTTATATCACTGTTAATATTAAGGAAGGGGATCAATTTACCCTGGAAAAAGTAAAATTAGCTGGAAATCTGGTGGTTGAACCAGAAGAATTGATTAAACTGGTGCAGATTGGTCCAGGTGAAATTTTTTCCCGGAAAAGAGCGACAGAGACATCGAAGCTGATTTCGGACCGGCTGGGTGATGAAGGCTTTGCTTTTGCCAATGTAAATATGGTTCCGGATATTAACAACGAGAAAAAAACTGTCGATATGACTTTTTTTGTTGATCCCGGCAAAAGAGTATATGTTCGAAACATTAATATCAGAGGTAATACTAAAACGCGTGATGTTGTGATTAGACGAGAAATGCGGCAAATGGAAGCTAGTTGGTCGTCAACGACTAAAATTGAAAGATCCAAAACTCGCTTGAATCGCCTCGGTTATTTCGAAGAAGTCAATGTTGAAACGCCGCCTGTAGTAGGCACTTCAGATCAAATTGATGTTAATTATTCGGTCACTGAAAAAGCGTCGGGAAATTTGTCCGCAGGGATTGGTTTTTCCCAAACTCAAGGGGTTATTTTTAATGCCAGTGTGACCCAGGATAATATTTTTGGGTCTGGTAAGCGGGTGAGTTTTAATTTTAATAACAGTGATGTTTCTACCATCTACAGTTTTGGCTTTCTTAACCCATACTTTACAATTGATGGCGTAAGTCTGGGATATAACCTTCTTTATCGGAAAACAGATGCGGCGGCAAATAACTTGTCACGCTATAGTATTGATGTTGCCAGCGCTGGATTTAACATGGGCTTTCCAATTGATGAATTTGAGCGAATCAGCCTGGCTTTTGATGTCAAATACACAACATTAAATACCGGTGAAAATGCACCACAAGAGGCGAGGGATTTCATTAATCAAAATGGGTCTACATTCCTTACGCTTCCTCTTTCCATTGGTTGGACGCATGATACTTTAGACAGGGCAATATTTCCCACCCGAGGTGGTCAGCAGAGAGTTTCCGGGCTGCTTGCTATTCCAGGAGGAGATTTATCATTTTACAAAATCAGCCTGAAAGATCAGCATTATATTCCATTGGCTAAAGATCTGGTATTAAGGTTATTTGCTGAAATTGCCTATGGCGATGGTTTGACAGGAACTGACAGTTTACCGTTTTTTGAACATTTTTTTGCCGGCGGCGTAAATTCAGTTAGAGGTTACGAAGATAATACATTGGGACCTCGTGATTCCAATCGTGATCCATTTGGAGGTGCAATGAAATTTGTTGCCAGTGCCGAGGTTTTTTTCCCAATTCCGTTTTTTGAAGATTTGAAATCAGTTCGAGTGGGGGCTTTTTTTGATGCTGGAGCAGTTAGTGATTCATTTGATTTTGGCGGTCTTCGTTATTCAGTAGGGATTTCAGGAAAATGGTTGTCACCTTTTGGAGCATTGGCAGTCAGTGCCGCAATTCCTTTGAATAAGAGTGGCGACGATAGGCAGCAAATGTTCCAGTTTACTTTTGGCTCTGGTTTTTAGACGAAATAGTTCATCCTTTGTCACTATTCAGCGTATTTAATTTAACTAAAATTTTTAAATATCAGTAGCTTATGGAAGAAGTGTATGTGTCATGGATGACACAATCAAGCCTACAGGGACGTATTTACGGCGTCTTCTGGAATAAGTTTCTGATATTGAAACTATAAATACGCTGAGTAGTGACATCCCTTTTTAATAAAAACCCGGAAGAAGAAATTCTTCTGGGTTTTTTTATGTCTGTAAATTTTATCTTTTCTCACAGTTTTCATCATCTACAAAGGGCAATTTTATAAATAAACATGGTTGTTTTAAAAAGATTCGTTTAGCAGAAAAAATATACAAATTTCAAAATAATAATTGACTTTCACAAATCTATTTCTGTACTACACTTTTTGTAAAGCCAGAAAACAGGCTGAAAGATTTGAAATTCGTTGAAAATAGCTAAGAGGAAAACTAATGGCAACTATTCTTGCAGTTGATGATTCAGCTTCAATGAGACAAATGGTGACATTTACTTTAAAAGGCGCCGGATTTGATGTGGTAGATGCTGTCGATGGAGTTGATGCACTGAATAAAGCAAAAGCCAACAAATTTGACCTGGTCGTTACTGATGTCAATATGCCGAATAAAGACGGCATAACCCTGATTAAAGATTTGAGAGCACTGCCCGATTACAAATTTATTCCCATGTTGATGCTGACAACAGAATCAGGTACTGATAAAAAAATGCAAGGTAAGGCAGCTGGTGCGACAGGATGGATAGTTAAACCATTCAATCCGGATCAATTACTGAAAACGGTAAAAAAAGTATTAGGTTGATGATATTTTTTTTGTAACCACTTCCAATTCGTACAGGTAAATAAATGTCTATTGATATGGCACAATTTCATCAAGTGTTCTTCGAAGAAAGTTTCGAAGGCCTTGATGCAATGGAATCAGGATTGTTAAACCTGGATATGGGAGATGTTGATTCAGAAGAAATCAACACTATATTCCGTGCAGCACATTCGATAAAGGGGGGGAGTGGTACATTTGGCTTTACTTCAGTATCTGATTTCACTCATGTGATGGAAACCTTGCTGGATGAAATGCGTGATGGCAGACGCCAAATTACTCAAGAAGCATTGGATGTTTTATTAGGTTCAGTTGATTGTTTAAGAGAGATGCTTACCGCTATCCAGGATGGAGATGAGGTTAATGAATCTAAAGTTGCCGAGCATAAACAGGCATTGGACAAAGAGCTCAGTGGTGAGAGTGCAGAAGCGCCTCAGATTGAAAGTGTGGCGCAATCATTAAATACAGTTGAATCATCTGATGCCGCCAATGAAAGTTCAGGTCAAGCAGGCTGGCATATCGTTTTTAGTCCACATGCTCATTTGTTAAAAACTGGAAATGACCCGGTACGCATGTTCCGTGAGTTAAAAGAGCTGGGTGAACTGACTCCGATTGTAGATTTGCAAGGTGTACCCGGTTTGTATGATCTCGACCCTGAAGATTGTCATTTGTCATGGGATCTCAAAATCGAGGGCGATATTAGTCGAGAAGAAATTGACGATATATTTGACTGGGTAGAAGATGATTGCGATATGGCAATCCAGGCATTAACCAATAATGCAGTAACTTCTCAGCCAACGACGAATGATGTTAGACAAGACTTAACAAGTTCAGATGCTAATTGTGAACAGCCTGTTAAAAGTAGCGATGTTAAAGCTGATGAAATAAAGCCTGTACAATCTATCGCCAAATCAGCAAAACCAAAAGGCGATAAAAAGGATACCAAGCCTAAAGGATCCAGCTCGATTCGTGTCGATACGGCAAAAATTGATACCTTGATCAATATGGTTGGAGAATTAGTAATTACCCAGTCCATGTTGAGTCTTGTCGGAGAAGACTTTTCCCCACACAAACTGGAACAATTAAAAAACGGGATTACACAGCTAGGCAGAAACACTCGTGAATTACAAGAAAGCGTAATGAATATCCGAATGTTGCCAATTAGTTTTGTCTTCAGTCGCTTTCCACGTCTGGTTCATGATTTAAGCACCAAACTCAACAAAAAAATTGAGTTAAAACTCAGTGGCGAGAATACAGAGGTTGATAAAACGGTTGTTGAATTAATTAGTGATCCACTGGTTCATTTAGTCAGAAATAGTTTGGATCACGGTATTGAAATGCCAGAAGCTAGAGTAGCCGCAGGGAAGCCAGAAACAGGAACTGTCAACCTGAATGCATATCATCGAGGTGGTAATATTGTTATCGAAGTTGTAGATGATGGTAAAGGACTCAATAAAGAAGTATTAAGAGCCAAAGCAATAGAGAAAGGTTTGATTGAAGAAGACGCTATTTTAACTGACAAACAAACCTATGAATTAATTTTTCATGCTGGATTTTCCACTGCTGAAAAGCTTACAGATGTATCTGGCCGTGGTGTTGGCATGGATGTCGTCAGAAAAAATATTCAGTCACTTGGCGGTAATATAGAGATTGAATCTGAATTAGGAAAAGGTTCAACAATAGCAATTCATTTGCCGTTGACATTGGCAATTCTGGATGGCCAGTCTGTAGCTGTGGGTGATGAGACATATATTGTGCCATTAGTATCTATCATCGAAACCCTCAACATTGATGAAAGTATGGTAAATCGAGTAGCCGGAAAGGGTGAAACATTTCGATTAAGGGATGAGTATTTGCCTATTGTCAGAATGCATGAAATATTTTCTGTAGAAACTGCCAAGGCAACCAGATTGACAGAAGGACTACTGGTGGTTGTCGAAGGGCAGGGCATGCGCTGTGGGTTATTTGTTGATGATTTATTAGGTCAGCAACAGGTTGTTATTAAATCACTGGAAGCGAATTATCGTCGGGTAGAAGGAATTTCTGGAGCAACAATTCTTGGTGATGGTTCGGTGGCATTGATTCTGGATATTCCCGGTTTGGTCAGACTTTCCAATCTGTAAAGACAAAAAAATATGAGTGAAGCAAATAATCTGGCAGAAGTTGAGGTAGAAGGCGAACAAAAGCAGGTGGCTAATGCCGTCCAGTTTTTAAGCTTTATCCTTGGTAACGAACAGTATGCAGTTGATATTCTGAGGGTACAGGAAATCAGAAGCTGGGAATCGGTTTCCAGAATTCCCAATGTGCCTTCTTATGAAAAAGGTGTCGTTAATTTGCGTGGAGCAATCGTACCTGTGATTGATTTGCGGGATAAATTTAATCTGGGTCATGCGGAGTATACACCGATGACTGTTGTAGTGATATTACAAACCGAAATCAACGGCAAAAACAGAATTATGGGTGTTGTGGTCGATGCAGTATCCAATGTGATTGATATCGACAAGACCACGATTCAAAGTCCCCCGGAATTCGGTACCAAAGTCAGCACGGAATATATTAATGGTCTGGCTGCTGTTGATGAACAAATGGTGATGTTGCTGGATGTCGATAAATTATTGAAGTTAGATGATGTGGATGATAAAGATGAAAATTAATTTGGCGGCACTGACGGGTGTTAGACGGTTTAATACTTTTGGTAATACTATCAACCTGAGAAATACCATGATGGCAATGGGTAAGGAGCAAATACGATGAAAATGAATATGCCGGTAACGGATCGGGAAGTGATGATGAAGGATGGAACTATATTAGTTACCCGGACTGATACCAAAGGACGAATAACCTATGCCAATGACGATTTTGTTGAAATCAGTGGTTTTAGCCGAGAAGAACTGGTTGGGAAAAATCATAATATTGTTCGTCACCCTGATATGCCGCCTGAAGCTTTTGAAGATTTGTGGAACACTAATAAGCAGGCTAAACCATGGAAAGGGTTGGTTAAAAACCGAACCAAAGCCGGTGATTATTATTGGGTGGAAGCTAATGTAACACCAGTATTTAAAAAGGGACAGATAGTAGAGTATTTGTCAGTACGCTATGCACCAAGCAGGGAGCAGATCAATACTGCGGAGTCACTTTACCAGCAAGTACAGGTAAAAAAAGCAACATTAAGACCAACAGGAATGGCTGCAAAATTAAAAATAATCAAAGAGATGCCATTACATTTTAAGGCAACTCTAGCCATGCTGGCATTTTTGATACCTGATGGTTTTCTAATGTTTCACTTATACCAGCAACAATCGTTTACATTATTATCTGTAGTTGCATTGCTAACGGTTATTGGAATAATGCTTGGCGTTCATCTATTAAAGTTGATTAATTCTTCACTGGAAGAAGCCATCAGGATTTTTTATCGATTGGCAGATGAGAAATTTCGTAATCCCATTGATATTGACCGAAACGATTTGATTGGTGATTTTTTCCGTGGGCTTCAGTCCATGCAGGTCAAACTCAACTCAGACATGTCCTATGTCAAGGAAATGTCTGTTGTCTCTGGCAGATTAAAGCAGGCATTGGACAATGTTGAGTCCAATGTCATGGTGGCCAACAATAATTATGAAATCATCTATATGAACAAAACTGTTCAGAAGATGTTTAGTGAGGCTGAAGCGGATATTCAGAATCAATTACCTGATTTTAAAGCTGATCAATTATTGGGTTCCAATATTGATATTTTCCATAAAAATCCGGCTCATCAAAGAGCCATGCTGGATAAATTAACCGGTACTTTCAGATCTGCTTTAATGATTGGTGGTCACACGATGAATATCGTAGCCAGTCCAGTTATTGATGAGCATGGTGAACGAATCGGTATTGTTGTCGAATGGAAGGATAGAACTGAAGAAGTCAATATTGAACGGGAAATTCAAACTCTGGTTGAAGGAGTAAAGACTGGCGAATTAAGCAGCCGTATTAATATGGCTGATAAAGATGGCTTCTATGAAGTATTAAGTCGAAATTTGAATGAAGTTGCCGAAACAGTCGAAAAAGTAATGAATGAAATTGCTTATGTTATGAGTGGTTTGGCCAATGGCAATTTAACCCGAACTGTTAACAGCCAATATTACGGACTCTATGAAACCTGTAAAAATGATATCAACACTAGTCTGGCTAAGTTAAGCGAAGTATTTGGTCAAATCAAGGAATCATCAGAGTTTATTCGGAATTCTTCGCAGGAAATTGCCAGTGGTAATAATAATCTTTCCCATCGTGCTGAAGAACAAGCAGCTAGTCTGGAACAGACTGCTTCCAGTATGGAAGAGTTGACCAGTACTGTTAAGAATAATTCAGATAATGCACAGCAAGCCGATAAGCTGGCTAATTCAGCAAGAACATTAGCTGAAGACGGTGGTGAAGTAGTGAAACGTGCAGTCAATGCCATGGAAGAAATCAATGAAAGTAGCAACAAAATTGCCGAAATTATTGGCGTCATTGATGAAATCGCCTTCCAGACCAATTTGCTGGCATTGAATGCATCAGTTGAAGCGGCTAGAGCGGGTGAACAAGGGCGTGGATTTTCCGTTGTTGCCACTGAAGTTCGAAATTTAGCACAACGAAGCGCTACTGCCGCACAGGAAAGTAAGGATTTAATTCAGACCAGTATCCAGCGAGTAAGAACAGGGACTGAGTTTGTCAATGAAACAGGCTCGTCCTTAAATGAAATCGTCACCGGTGTTAAAAAAGTCGGAGATATTGTTTCTGAAATCGCGGCTGCCAGTGCTGAACAGTCGCAAGGTATTGAGCAGGTCAATCAGGCAGTTTCACAAATGGATGAGATTACTCAACAGAATGCAGCACTTGCTGAAGAAGCATCTGCGGCCAGCGTTTCAATGAGTGAGCAGTGCGATAGCATGGCTGGTTTCTTGAGCTTCTTTGAAGGTGGTGGCTCAGGTTCTTCTGGTTCAATTCCAAGCTCAACAGGGCAAGCTGCAAGTTCGTTGGATTTTTCTCTAGCAAAAAGCAAACATTTAAGCTGGAAATCAAAGTTAAGAAATTTTCTGGAAGGTAGTGAGTCTTTGACCATGGACCAGGCAGTATCACATCGTGATTGTGATTTAGGGAAATGGCTATATTCCACTGGAATGACAAGTTATGGACATTTGCCAGCCATGCAACAGATTGAGCCTTTGCACAAACAAATGCATGAATTGGTTCATCAATGTATCAGTCATCGGCAAAATGGTAATGCCGCTGGTGCGGAACAAGCCTATCAACAAGTCGCGGGATTGTCAGACAAAATCGTGAGTTTATTGTCAGAAGTGGAAGCCAGTATATCAGGAAAAACAGCGGTCAGTAGTCCAAAACCAGTTGTCAAATCTGCGCCAACTACGAGATCAGCACCATCAGTCTCAGTATCTTCTGGCGGTGATGATGAATGGGAAGAATTTTAATATTTGACTTTTAATAACCAAAATAATGGTGTCTGTAAAGAGAATCAATCATGGCAAATGAAAACCAGTTGGCGCAAGCCAGAGAATCCAGTACTGCGCAATATTTAACATTTCAACTTGCCGATGAATTTTATGGGCTTGAGATCCTTAAAGTTAGAGAAATAAGAGGTTGGGAACCGGTTCGGGAAATACCCAATACTCCGGATTTTATAAAAGGGGCATTAAATTTACGAGGGGCAATTGTTCCGATTGTTGATTTGCGTGAACGTTTTGGAATGAAAAAAGTTGACTATTCGCCAGTCACTGTGGTGATAGTGCTTTCGTTGCTTGACCAGGCTGATGATCTGGTAATCGGTATTGTTGCTGATGCAGTATCAGATGTTCTGGATATAAACAAGGATGAAATTCGTAGTGCACCTAATTTGGGTTCTAAAATTGACACACGCTACATGCAAGGTATGTATGTAAATGGCAGCCGTATGATTATGCTGTTAAATGTCAATAAGTTACTTAATCCAGAAGAATTCGCAAAGTTAACGGATTAATAATGAGCGTTAATATTATTGCTGTTATCAATCAAAAAGGCGGGGTAGGAAAGACTACAACATCTGCCAATCTGGCACATGCTCTGGCACTAAAAGGCATGAAAGTGACCTTGATAGATTTTGATCCACAAGGCCATTTAGGGGTTAGTTTTGGAGAAGTTAAACACAATACTGGGATTGGTGAAGTGTTGCTGGAAAAAATTTCTTTGGAATCAGTGATCTTCAAAGTTAGAGATAATCTGCAACTTATACCTGCTGGTTCGGCATTGAAAGAGATTGAGCAACTGACAGAAGGTGGTGCTCAGCGTGGTGATTTATTACGCAAAGTTCTTGAAGCCTCTCTACAGGATCAAGATTATGTGTTAATTGACTGTCCACCATCATCTGGGTTACTCGCTGCCAACGCATTGTTTGCAACGGATGAACTATTGATACCCATGAGTGGTGATTTTTTATCGCTACAAGGTTTGTCTCACTTGATGGGGTCAGTCAGAAAATTTGAAAAGGTATTAAATAAAAAATATACAAAATGGTTGGTACTTTCCCGGTTTAATACGGTTAGACGGCTGTCAAAACAAGTATTGAATATTTTGTTGAAGCATTTTCCTCAACAAATTTTGGCGACTGTCATCAGGGAGAATGCCATGTTGGCAGAATGTCCGAGTTTTGGCAAAACTATTTTGGAATATCGTCCAGGTAGCCGTTCAGCAAGAGATTTTCGCTCTCTGGCTGATGATTTTTTGGAAAGGAAGGTGATGAATGGCGCGTGATGAACAAGAAATGATTGGTTTTGACCCTTTGGCATGGATGGATGAAAGTGGCCAAGATGAAAAGAATGCCTCGGATAAGGAATCGGGAGCGAATGATAATAGTTCTGTTGCTGATAAATCTGAAGATCAGGTGGTTGATAACCTCAATAATCAAAATGAACCTAAAGTTGAAATGGAACAGCCAATGATTTCGGATCCTGAACAAGATAATGAATTAGCCGGGGATGGTCAAGTGGTACTGGAAGCAGAAATGAATATTCAAAAAGTGGCGGAATTACATATGATTTTAATTGATGCACTGGAACAAAATGATCAGATTGAAATTAATGCAGAACTTGTGAAAACAATTGATACGGCAACATTGCAATTATTGGTTGTATTAAAACAAGAGGCAGTGAAATTACACAAAACAGTTGTCATAACCGCTTCAGATCGTTTTGTAGATTCAGCAAACCTGCTTGGTATTGGAGAAATGCTGGAAGTGGCATAAGGATACAATGTGAGCCAAAAACAACGTGAATTTGAATATACCTTTGAAGATTTTGATTTCCTGCGGAAATTATCAAATCAGCATTCGGGCATTATTGTTACGGATGACAAGTTTGATATGTTTTATTCGAGGTTGTCTCGAAGGGTCAGAGCATTGGGGCTGAATAGTTTCAAACAGTATTGTCAATATCTGACTGAAAACAAGGAGCAGGAATTTACCGAATTCATCAATTCGATAACAACAAATCTAACTGCTTTTTTTCGTGAAAATCATCATTTTGAATTCGTTCGAGACACGGTTATTCCCGATCTTCTGAAAAAAAATCAACATTCCAAGCAGATTAAGGTCTGGTCGTCTGCAAGCTCAACTGGCGAAGAACCATATTCTATCGCGATGACATTATTAGAAAATGTACCACCTGGGTGGGACGTCAAAGTTTTAGCGACAGACCTCGATACTGATGTATTAGCTAAGGCGGCTAGCGGTGTTTATTCTGCTGACCGGATTGATGGTTTACCAGAACAACGCATCAAGAAATGGTTTTTAAAAAGCAAAACCCAACCGAATAAGGTCAGGGTGAGGAATGAACTCAGGGAGGTTATCAGTTTTAAACAATTGAACTTGATGCGAGACTGGCCAATGCGAGGTCCCTTTGATTTTATTTTTTGCCGTAATGTGCTGATTTACTTTGACCAGAATACCAAAGAAATGTTGGCGAATCGTTTTGCAGATTTACTTGCAAATGGATCCTATTTGTTTATAGGTCATTCAGAGTCTTTGCACCAAATGGATACGGCCTTTAAATTGATAGGAAATACGATTTATCAGAAGGTCTAGTTCATTTAAAAAAATATACATATTCTGGTGGTGCTGAATGTGTGGGGTAATGACAGTATCAGCTTAATAAGCTTTTAAAGCCAAATAATTCAACATCACAAAAAAACTACTAACAAGGTTTGCCATGCAACAGCTAACAAAGCCATCCATTTCTGGGTTTACTGATATTAAAAGATATTGGAACAAGGAAAAAAAAATTATTGTTGCAAAAATTCTGCCTGGAGAATTTTATGTCACCAATGAAGATGAAATGATTACCACGGTTCTGGGTTCTTGCATTGCCGCTTGTATTAGAGACAAAGTAACAGGTGTTGGTGGTATGAATCATTTCATGTTGCCTGAAACGACCAGACAACAGCTTCAAGATGGTGTGGAGACAGTGGTTGGAAATGCTACCCGCTATGGAAATTATGCCATGGAACATCTAATTAACACTATTTTACAAAATGGTGGTCAACGAAAAAATCTGCAAGTGAAATTATTCGGTGGCGGTAAAGTAATTCCGACAATGGGAACGGTGGGTGAAAGAAATGTCAAGTTTTCACTCGATTATGTTGATGCGGAAGGTTTGGAATTGGTCAGCCACGATTTAGGTGATAATTACCCAAGAAATGTTCAGTATTTTCCCAAAACAGGGAAGGCAATGATGAAAAAAATCAAAAATCTTCACGATCAGACAGTTGTCCAGCAAGAAATTAAATACAGTACTAATATTAAAGATACAGCAGTTGAAAGTGATATTGAACTTTTCTAACAGGTAAAACAATAAAATGGCAAAGATTCGCTTATTAATCGTCGATGATTCAGCATTAATCAGAAATATGCTGACGGAAATATTCAATTCATCGCCTGATATTGAAGTGGTTGGTACCGCTGCCGATCCATTGATTGCCCGGGATAAAATTAAAAAACTTAATCCTGATGTTATTACTCTGGATATCGAAATGCCGCGCATGGATGGCTTAACATTTTTGCGTAATTTAATGCGTTTGCGTCCGATGCCGGTAGTGATGATTTCAACGTTAACCGAACAGGGTGCTTCTGTTACGCTTGAAGCTTTGGAAATTGGTGCGGTAGATTTTGTTGCCAAGCCAAAACTTGATGTGGCAGCAAGCCTAAAACAATACTCAGAAGAGATCATCAACAAGGTAAAAACAGCAGCCAGGGCCAATGTAAAAGCACGTGAAAGTCGAACGCCAGCAAACAAACCTATTGTCTCTGCTAATGGCAGTACACATTTCAAGACAACCGATAAAATAATTGCACTGGGCGCTTCAACAGGGGGAACAGAAGCCATAAAAGATGTTGTAGCCGGTTTACCTGAAGATACGCCTCCGATTGTGATTTCTCAGCATTTACCCGCTTCATTTAGTGATTCTTTTGCAAAGCATGTGGATTTGGCGGGCGCGATGACTGCATGTATAGCCAAAGAAGGGCAGCAAATTTTACCCGGCAATATTTATATTGCACCCGGTGATAAACATCTGAAGATTGTTAGAAATGGAGCTCGTTATATTTGTAAACTGGATGATGGTGAGCCTGTTAATCGTCATAAACCAGCTGTTGATGTCATGTTTTATTCAGTTGCACAGAATGTAGGTGTTAATGCTATTGGTGTGTTGTTGACTGGGATGGGAGCAGATGGTGCTAAAGGTATGAAAGCCATGCATGATGCGGGTGCAAAAACGGTGATTCAGGATGAAGCAAGCAGCGTAGTTTGGGGTATGCCAGGGGAGGCCTATAAATTAAATTGTACTGATTATGTTAAACCTTTGGAACAAGTTGCGATTCAAATTACCTCTTTAGCAAAATAATATCTAATAACAATGAATTCTTTCTTACAGAAAACCTCGATTCCATTTGTATTGATAGCTGTTCTGCTAAGCATTACTTCGATCTTTGACTCAGGGACTTTGTATTGGTTCATTGTACCTTTCATGGGTTTATTATGGGGATATACAAATTACACTTTAAACAAAGAGCTCTTATCAATAGAGCAAGACAAACCAGATTTTTCAAAAGCGAATAAGGCGATTGAAAACTATTTATCGGCACTGGATAGGTGTATTGAACAGGAAATCAAGGTTTTTGCAGATGAGTTACAACAGGTCAGGTCAGTGGTTGCCGATGCGGTAGTAACAATGACTGATAGTTTTAATGGAGTTAATAATCTGGCATCAGAACAGTCTGAGGCTGTTTATACCATGATCTCGAATATTACAGGTGAAGCACAGGACAAAAAAGGCAAAGTATTAAATTTCCAGGAGTTTGCCAAGGAAACTGACAATGTACTCAATATGTTTATTGAACAAATATTAACAGTTAGTAAACAAAGCATGGAAATGGTCAATGTTATTAATGATATTGGTGAACATATGGATCAGGTCGAGACATTGTTGACTGATGTGCAGAACATTGCCGATCAAACTAATCTGTTAGCATTAAATGCTGCTATTGAAGCGGCTCGTGCCGGTGAAGCTGGTCGCGGCTTTGCTGTCGTTGCCGACGAAGTTCGAAATTTATCCAGAAATTCGGATAAATTCAGTGAGGAAATCAGGCAGGTTGTAAATACCTCAAGAAGTAATATTAATAATGCCCGCAGTATTATTGAACAAATGGCTTCCAAAGATATGAGTATGGCGATTTCATCCAAATCAAATGTTGATGAAATGATGCTTGATCTTACTAATATGAATGAACATTTTGCCCATAAATTAAATCAGGTTTCTGGAATCAGTAATCAAATTGGAGTAAATGTAGGGAATGCTGTGCGTGCATTACAGTTTGAAGATATGGCCAGACAATTGCTTGAATATTTACAGGCTAATACCCTGCATTTTCAAGCGATGGCTGAAGAAATCAAAATGGGCCTTGGTTGCTTCAAAAGCGGGGATGTTGAGCAATGGTCCAAAGAGTTAAAAAATGGTGTAAAACGATTTGAAGACATGCAACAGCAATGGCTGAAACAGGAGAAGAAAGCTGTTTCGCAAGGTAGTGTTGAAGAAGGAGAAATTGAATTGTTTTGATCTGATTTGTTTAACTCTTATCTGAATCCATAACTTCACTATGGCACAGGAGGCAAGTTCTTGATTTATCACGGGTTAAAAAATGCCCGCTTAACCTAAGGGTGATGCTAAGATTTTTTCATATCCCGTCCCTCTGTTATCCGCATTGAAATCACGGATTCAGGGATTAAGTTTTTTGTAACAACCAATGACAATAAATTAAGGTAAAAGATGGCAGTTAATGTAAATTTAAAAGCTGATACGCGTGAGCTAACGGTTAAAATTTCTGGTCGGTTCGATTTTAGTGTTCATCAGGACATTCGTAAGGCAACAGAGCAGGTAACTTCGACAATTAAACAAGTGATTATTGATTTAAAAGCAACCGAGTATGTTGATAGTTCAGCGTTAGGAATGCTGTTGGTATTGCGTGACAAGATAGGAGGTGATAAAGAAAAAGTAAAAATTGTCAATGCCAGTCCTGAGGTCAAGAAAATTCTAGAAATTGCCAGTTTCGATAAATTATTTATGCTGGCTTGAAAAGTAGTGCATGTGAACCCTTAAAAAGATATCGTATTATGTCAATTGTGTTTGCTGGACTAGAATTGACCTCTCAATTTTTCAACTTTTTCGATAACAATTAAAAATGAATCGAGTTGCGAAAATTTTGGTTGCTGATGATACACGTTTGCAGCGGATGATGCTGCAAAAGATATTGGAGAGTGATCGGATTGAGGTTGTTCTAGCAAATGATGGTCAACAAGCTGTTGAGGTTTTTTTTAAAGAAAAACCGGACTTATGTATTCTTGATGTGGTTATGCCAAATCTTGATGGTATCGGTGCAGCTAAGCAAATCGTCGGTTCACTTTCCGAAAATGAATATGTGCCTATTGTCTTTATTACGGCTCAGGATAATGAAGATAATCTCAAACGGTGTGTTGAAGCAAAAGCGGACGATTTTATTGCTAAGCCTTTCAACCCTACAATATTACATGCCAAAATAAATTCTCTGCTTCGATTCAAAAGATTATATGAAGATCAGTCAAAGCAGAAGAAGCAACTACAGACCTTTCAGCAAATAGCAGAACAGGAACAGGATGTTGCTGCTGCTATTCATGAAAAAATCATTCATAGCCGGTTTTTGGATGTCCCCAACGTCAAGCATTTTTTGTCGCCAATGTCGCTATTTAATGGCGATATTTTTTTGGTAGCAAAAACACCAGGGAATCAATTACATTGTTTGTTGGGTGATTTTACTGGCCATGGTTTGTCGGCATCTGTTGGTGCCAGTCCTGCAGCAGATATTTTTTATGGTATGGTCAACAAAGGATTTGGGGGCGCTGAGATTCTACGGGAAATTAACAAGAAATTACATTGTTTATTGCCTGTGCAAATGTTTCTGGCCGCCACTCTGGTGACTTTGGATCCTGAATCCAAATTTA
>Ga0256841_1001896_pt1 | contig 17225 bp, 13 predicted proteins | sample 356308metaG_FD_185971 | JGI IMG/M metagenome (GOLD analysis project Ga0256841, IMG submission 185971) | Hydrothermal vent microbial communities from Mid Atlantic Ridge, Atlantic Ocean - 356-308 | ecosystem: Environmental > Aquatic > Marine > Hydrothermal vents | place: Atlantic Ocean: Mid... | reverse complement strand
CTGGCCCATAGGATGGTTCCTGATTTCACTAATTGGTTCGATTTTTCGAACCCAGTAGGCCAGATACTGGTTTTGAAAATCATCCTGCTTTTACTGACCATCGCCGTGGCGATGGATGCAAGGCTCAGTATCCTTCCTAATCTCTGCGAGGACAACCTGAAGCCCATGGCAAGGCATATCATAGCGGTGACACTGCTCTCAATCCTGTTCATTTTTACCGGTGTATCTTTCAGAACCAGTTGGGGTTACTGAACAAATCCATTCTGCAGACCTTCACCGGACACCCGCCAGTTCTTCAAGCAAGATCTCCTGTGCTGCCCGGCGAGGTTGTTTACCGGGGCTGAGACGCCTGTACTTGCCGTCAGACTGCAGCACCCAAGCCTGTGTGTTGTCCTGTAAATAGAGCATGAGCCCTTGTTTATAAACGCGCTGGTTCAGTTTGGGATCTTCGATGGGGAAGCACACCTCGACGCGACGGAAAAAATTTCGATCCATCCAGTCCGCACTTGAACAATACAGATGGCTATTACCATCATTATGAAAATAGAAAATACGTGGATGTTCAAGAAACCGGCCAATAATCGATCGCACCGAGATATTCTCCGACACACCCTTGATACCTGGTTTGAGAATACAAACACCCCGGATTATTAACTGGATTTTTACCCCTGCCTGTGATGCCCTGTACAGTGCCCGAATCACTTCTTCCTCAGTCAGCGCATTCATCTTCGCGATAATTTTTGCTGGACGGCCGGCACGAGCATGTTCGATCTCCTGCTCAATGAACTGGATAATCGACTTATGCAGCGTGAACGGTGATTGCAGCAATTTCTTCAGCCGGCCCTGTTTACCAAGCGCGGTAAGCTGGTGGAAAATTTTCTGTACATCCTCCCCAAAATCCGGATCACAGGTAAACAAGCCATAATCCGTATAGACCCGGGCGGTACTGGCATGATAGTTCCCTGTACCTAGATGCACATAACGTCGAAGACTGCGTCCCTCACGGCGCACCACCATCAACATCTTGGCATGTGTCTTGTAGCCGACAACACCATAAACTACATGTGCCCCTGCTTCCTGTAATTTGTTGGCCAGTTCGATATTCGCTTCTTCGTCAAAGCGTGCCCGTAATTCAATGACCACGGTCACCTCCTTCCCTGATCGGGCAGCATTGACCAGTTCATTGACAATCGCCGAGTCTGCACCTGTGCGGTAGAGCGTCTGCTTGATCGAAAGTACATCTGGGTCGGCCGCTGCCTGGCGTACAAATTCAAGTACCGGTGCAAATGACTCAAAGGGGTGGTTGAGCAAAATATCCCCCTGTTGAATGGATTCGAAAATATCAGTGCCCAGCGTCAGATGCGGTGGAATACCCGGGACAAAACCTGGATATTTCAGGGTAGGAATATCCACCATATCGTACACTTCCAGGAGCCGCTTCAGGTTGACCGGCCCGTTGACCTGGTAGAGATCGTCTTCCGTCAGCTTGAACTGATGAAGCAGGAATTGCACCATTTCCGGTGGACAATTGTCTGCCACTTCAAGTCGCATTGCTTCGGAATAACGGCGTGAGGGCAGCTGCCCTTCCAGAGCACGCAACAGATCATCCACTTCTTCATCATCCACCAGCAGATCGCCATTTCGTGTCACCCGGAACTGATAACATCCCTTCACCTGCATACCGGGAAAGAGATCCGAGACATGGGCATGGATAATAGAACTGAGAAATACAAAGTCATAACTCCCACCACTGATACTCTCCGGTACCTGCATCAGTCGTGGCAGTGATCGCGGTGCCTGCACAATGGCAATCCCGCTATTGCGGCCAAAAGCATCTTTGCCTTCCAGAGAAACGATGAAGTTCAGGCTCTTGTTGAGAATGCGCGGAAAGGGATGTGCCGGATCAAGCCCTATCGGACTCAACACTGGAAATACCTCGTGATTAAAATATCGTTTGATCCATGCAGCTGTCTTTTCATCCCAGCTGGTTCGGCGCAGGAAACGGATACCGGCTTCTTCGAGTTCGGGTATCAACTGTTTATTGAGTATCCGGTACTGTTCCTCTATCAGATCATGTGCGGCTTCACTGATACGCTTTAGTTGATCGAAAGGACTGAAATTATCCGGCCCTGTCTGCACTGAAGCAAAAGCGATCTGCTGTTTGAGCCCAGCGATGCGGATCTCGAAAAACTCGTCCATATTCGCACTGGTGATGGTCATGAACTTGAGCCGTTCAAGGAGAGGGGTTTCGGGATCCTTGGACATTGCCAGCACACGGCGATTGAATTCAAGCAGACTAAGTTCGCGGTTGTTATAGAGATCGGGACTCTTCAGATTGATTTCATTCATAACCAAAGTATATTGCACTTTTATGTCAATGGTATGATCTCTGTCTATTTTTTTGGAAAGATTCGTAACAATGGCTCGAAAAAAGAAACTCAAAATGGCTGATCTTGCAGACAAACATGTTCTGTACCAGCTGTCTGTCCAATGTGTAGAGGCGGAGATCGATTTTGTCGATGAAACCTTCGCCAAGCTGCGTGGCCGAAAGGCTCGGCTGCTGCGTGAAGATTTCTGCGGCACCGGCAACACTGCCTGCGAGTGGGTCCGGCGGCGGCGGGATAACTGCGCCTTTGGTGTCGATCTGGATCCGGAAGTGCTGAGATGGGGGCAAGAACATAACGTAGGGAGTCTGCGCGGTAAGGCTAAGGATCGTATCGAATTGATCGAGGCCGATGTACTCAAAGTCAAAACCGATCCGGTGGATATTGTCCTGGCGATGAATTTTAGTTACTGGTTATTCATGAACCGCAAAACCATGAAACGTTACTTCAAAAGTGTCAAAAACTCGTTGGTGGAAGACGGTATCTTTTTCCTTGATGCCTTTGGTGGTTATGAAGCACCCAAGGTGCTTCGTGAACGAACTGAACACGATGACTTCACCTACATCTGGCATCAGGCGGAGTTCAACCCCATCGACCATAAAATGACCTGCTATATACACTTCAAATTTCCTGACGGATCACGACTCAACCGGGCCTTCAGTTATACTTGGCGTCTGTGGTCACTACCGGAAATTCGTGAACTTCTGGATGAAGCCGGTTTTTCAAAAACCACTATTTATATGCAAGGCTATGACGATGAAACCGGTGAAGGCAATGGAATTTTTACCGCAACAGAAAAGGCTGAGCCGGAAGCAGGATGGTTGTGCTACATCGTAGCTGAAAAATAATCAACACGATCCCTGCCTGTCATAAAACTGTAACAATCTTGTCACAAACTTGTTACCTGTTCACTGCAAACTTTCCTCCGCTGATTAAAGAGAAATCCACAGGAGGATAAATAGAAATGAAATTTAATATGAATAGGTTTAAATCCGTATTGCTTGGTACGGCCTTACTTCTTCCAACTTCTTCTGCAATTGCGGTTGATCTTGATCCTGGACTACCAGATTATGAAAAGATCAGCGGTGTGTCCGGAAACCTTTCCAGTGTGGGATCGGATACGCTAGCCAATCTGATGACGCTGTGGGCAGAGGATTTCAAGCGCCTCTATCCGAATGTAAATATTCAGATCCAAGCAGCGGGATCTTCAACTGCACCACCGGCTTTGACTGAAGGCACCTCTAATCTCGGGCCCATGAGCCGAAAGATGAAGAATAAAGAAATTGAAGCCTTTGAAGCAAAGTACGGTTATAAACCTACGGCCATTCGTGTTGCTATTGATGCCTTGGCAGTCTATGTCAACAAGGATAATCCAATTAAAGGTCTGACAATTCCACAGGTAGATGCTATTTTCTCTGCAACCCGAAAATGTGGTTACCCAAAGGACATCACCAAGTGGGGTGACCTTGGCTTGACTGGTGAGTGGAAAGATCGCCCAATCCAGATTTATGGACGAAATTCAGTTTCCGGTACTTATGGATATTTCAAGAAAAAAGCGCTTTGCAAGGGTGACTACAAAGATACCGTAAACGAGCAACCCGGATCGGCTTCTGTTGTTCAGGGCGTTACAAAATCCATCAATGGCATTGGCTATTCCGGTATTGGCTACAAAACCTCCGGTGTGAGGGCTGTTCCTCTGGCCAAGAAGGAGGGCAAGGATTTCGTTGCAGCAACCCCTGAAAATGCTGTCAACAAAACCTATCCTCTTTCACGATTCCTGTATATTTATGTCAATAAAGCGCCAAACAAACCTCTGCCTCCCTTGGAAAGAGAGTTCATCAAAATGGTACTTTCCAAAACAGGTCAGAAAGTGGTCATCAAGGACGGTTATATCCCCTTGACAGGAAAAGTGGCCGAGAAGGAACTTGCAAAAGTCCTGGACTAACCACGAAGAGAAATGGATAAGGCTTAAGCTAACCGGCCCCGTGAAATGCGGGGCCTTTTTTATCAGAAATGTCAGATAATACATACAAAAAGATTTTACCCGATAGAAATGATCCAAGGACATTGCGGAGACAACGTCTGCGTGATTTGAAAGATCGTTTATTCAAAGGATCCATGGCCCTTGGCGGTATCAGCGTCATCATTGCGGTCATGCTGATTTTTTTCTATCTGTTCTATGTGGTCATTCCACTTTTCTATCCGGCTGAAGTAAAAGAAAAAGGAAGATACGATTTCAATCAGGTCTTAAACGGTTCCCCACTCTTTCTGGCGATGGAAGAGTACGGTGAGATTGGAATAAGTGTAGACGATGCGGGCCATATCACATTCTTTCACGTCGATGATGGCTCTGTTGTCTCTCAACAAACGCTGGAACTGGGCTCAAGGGTTGCATCAGCAGGATCAAGCGATCCATCAAAAGCCTCCTTTGCTCTTGGCTTGGCAAACGGAAGTATGATTCTTGCCCGACACATTTACAAAATCAGTTACCCGAATGACGCACGACTGATTACACCGGACCTGGTCTTCCCTCTGGGAGAAGAACCAGTCGAAATTGATTCCGATAAAAAAACACTTACTCACATCGCCGTTCAACTGAATGAGGAGCAAATCACTGTTGCCGCAGTAACCGATGATGGCCGTCTGTTACTAAACCGGTTCCTAACTGATGACTCTTTCGAAGATGAGGAAGAGGCAGAATTCGAAAAAGAGACAAATAATATCGATCTCGGTACTCTCAAAGTTGCAAAGATTCGTCTCGATATTGATCAGGATGAACTTTATGTACTGACAGATACTGGTGATTTGCTTTACTTCAATATATCCGATTTAGAGGAGCCAGAGCTTCTGGATCGCGTTGCCGTTGCCGCAACTGGGGAAAAGGTTTCCGCTATGGAATTCCTAAACGGTGGTATCTCCATGCTTGTTGCAAATGACAAAGGTGAAATTTCACAGTGGTTCCCTGTGGCAGATGAGAACAACAAAAACAAGCTCCATGAGATTCGTTCCTTCCAATTGGGAAATGATCCCATAACTGCGATCAGTCCCGAATATTTCCGTAAAGGGTTTATTGCCGGCGATACAGACGGCAAGATTGGAGTTTTTTATACGACATCACAACGCACCCTCCTTGTTAAACCGATCTCCAACCATTCAATCGTGCAACTTGCCATTTCTCCACGCGGCAAAAAGATTTTGATGCTTGATACTCAAAACCAGGCCAATATTCTGGATGTTGTAAACGAGCATCCTGAAGTCTCATGGTACTCAATTTGGGGCAAAGTCTGGTACGAAAGCCGTAAACAACCCGAATACATCTGGCAATCGTCCTCAGCAAGTAACGATTTTGAACCCAAGTTCAGCTTGATGCCTTTGACAGTGGGTACGCTCAAAGCGGCTTTTTATGCCATGCTATTTGCTGTCCCACTGGCCATCATGGGTGCTGTTTTTACAGCCTATTTCATGTCTCCCCAGATGCGAAATGTGGTTAAACCTACAATAGAGATTATGGAAGCTCTGCCAACGGTAATTCTTGGGTTTCTTGCTGGACTTTGGATGGCGCCGCTAGTCGAAAAGAACTTGCCGGGCATATTCATGATTATAATTCTGACCCCTGTAGCTGTTCTTCTCGCATCATTCGTGTGGATAAAACTGCCTGCGCACATCAGGCATCGTTTCCCGGAAGGGTGGGAGGCTGCACTTCTTGTTCCTGTCGTTATTGCAGTCATGTTTTTTGCCATGGCATTAAGCCATCCGGTCGAGTCCTTACTTTTTGAGAATGATATGCCTCACTGGATAACGACTCACTTGGGACTGGATTTTGATCAGCGTAATTCGCTGGTTGTCGGAATCGCCATGGGCTTTGCTGTGATCCCAACAATTTTTTCCATTAGCGAGGATGCCATTTTCAGCGTACCAAAACATATGACCGTAGGCTCGCTGGCACTTGGGGCTACGCCATGGCAAACGCTTGTGCGTGTGGTGATACTGACCGCGAGTCCTGGTATTTTTTCAGCCCTTATGATCGGACTCGGGCGAGCTGTTGGCGAAACCATGATCGTCCTTATGGCCACAGGGAATACTCCGATCATGGATTTCAACATATTTCAGGGTTTTCGTGCACTGTCAGCCAATATTGCTGTAGAGATGCCCGAATCTGAGGTAGCCAGTACGCACTACAGGGTTCTTTTCCTTGCTGCCCTTGTCCTGTTTTTGTTTACTTTTGTCTTTAATACTATCGCCGAGGTGGTACGCCAGCGATTACGAGAAAAATACAGCTCTCTCTAACAATGAAAAAAATGAATTCGAATTGGCTAAAAAGTGGCACCCCCTGGATCTGGTTGACAGGAGGTGCAGTTGCCGTTTCTCTCGTCATGGTCATTGGCCTACTGTTCCTGATCGCAATACGTGGGCTGGGGCAGTTTTGGCCCACTGAAATTATTTCCTTTGAGTATAAGCAAGGAGATCAAACAAAAACCTTGCTGGGAGAAGTTGCCGATCAGGAAACGGTACAAAGAGAACGTTTGCAGGCGCTAGGCATCAAGGTCCCCGGTGAGGAGGAATGGATCACCCGCTATTTGCTTAAAATCGGCAATCGTGATCAGGGCCATCCCGATTTCGTCTGGGTTGAAAAGCTTTTAATGGGAGATGTCTCCACACCCCCCGATGCTTGTGTCATCGAACGTGATGAATGGGGGAATTTCTACGGCTATCTTCAATCCTTTTCTGATCAAAACACAACAGTCAAAGGTCAGGATTTATGGAAACGGGTCCAAAAGAGTATTGCACGCAGACTTGAGTTGTCTAGACAAATCAAAGAGATCGAAAAACACCAGATCGGTAAAATCAATGCTCAAGTTGAGCAACTGCGATTGGAGAAAAGACGCCTGGAACTCGATAACGTAACGGATGAAGCAGCCTATACGGAGATCAAGCGGCGACGCTCCTTGCTCGACAAAAAATATCAGTCATTACAGCGAACACTGGCCGACTTGTATCAGAAAGTTAAACGTGACTCTATTGTGGTCATGACCAGTGATGGCAAGGAGGTGACTTTACCTATTGCAAAAGTCCGCAGAATATATCAGCCCAACCGTATGAGTACGTTAGATAAGATTGGATTCTATTTCACTAAAATGGAGGAATTCATCACCGATGATCCACGTGAAGCAAATACTGAAGGTGGCATTTTTCCTGCTATTTTTGGTACAGCCTTGATGGTAATGCTCATGTCTATCATCGTTACACCTTTTGGTGTTATTGCCGCAGTTTATTTGCACGAATATGCCAAAAAAGGGCCATTGACGCGTACTATCCGGATCGCTGTCAACAATCTTGCGGGCGTGCCTTCTATCGTATACGGGGTCTTTGGCCTTGGTTTCTTTGTTTATCTGATCGGTGGTCGAGTGGATCAGATCTTTTTCCCAGAAGCGCTCCCTGCGCCAACCTTCGGTACACCTGGACTTCTCTGGTCGTCGCTGACACTGGCCCTTCTAACACTGCCGGTTGTGATCATAGCGACTGAAGAAGGCTTGTCCCGTATTCCACGTACAATCCGTGAGGGCAGTCTTGCACTGGGTGCGACAAAAGCGGAAACACTGTGGCGTACCGTACTCCCTATGACTACACCGGCCATGATGACAGGTCTCATTCTGGCTGTTGCCAGAGCGGCAGGTGAAGTTGCACCACTGATGATGGTAGGCGTTGTAAAACTTGCACCCTCACTACCCATTGATGATAACTATCCATTCTTACACCTAGATCGCAAGTTTATGCACCTTGGTTTCCACATCTATGATGTCGGCTTCCAAAGCCCGAATGTGGAGGCTGCTCGGCCATTGGTCTATGCAACAGCTTTCGTACTCGTCGTATTGATCGTTGCATTGAATCTGCTGGCAATAAAAATCAGAAACCGTTTGAGAGAAAAATACATTACCCAGGCACAATAATCATGAATAGTCTGAACGAACCGAGAACACATGCAATCGACCTGAGCAGTTTGAATAAGAACGAAAAACTCCAGGATATTCAACAGGAAAAGGAGTGCCTGCGGGTTGACAACCTGAATCTCTACTATGGGCAAAAACAGGCGCTGAAAAACATCAACATGTCCATTCCAGAAAAAAAGGTCACCGCATTTATCGGACCCAGTGGTTGCGGAAAATCGACCCTGCTGCGCTGTTTCAACCGCATGAACGATCTAATCGACAGTGTCCGTATTGAAGGACGGATTCTGCTTCATGGGGATGATATCTATAACAAAGAGGTGAATGTTGCTGAACTGCGGCGCCGGGTTGGGATGGTATTCCAAAAACCCAATCCTTTTCCTAAATCCGTTTATGAGAACGTTGCCTATGGTCTACGCCTGCAAGGGATAAAAAACCGGCGGATCCTGGATGAAGTTGTAGAACGTTCACTCCGATCGGCTGCCCTGTGGGAAGAAGTCAAGGATCGATTGGATGATAATGCAATGGGATTATCCGGTGGACAGCAGCAGCGGCTGGTGATCGCCCGAGCCATTGCAATAGAGCCGGAAGTATTGCTCTTGGATGAACCGGCCTCGGCTCTCGACCCGATTTCGACACTAAAAATAGAAGAACTTATCTTCGAATTAAAAGACGAATATACCATCGTCATCGTTACGCATAATATGCAACAGGCTGCTCGTGTTTCTGACTATACGGCGTTCATGTATATCGGTGACGTAGTTGAATTCGGAGATACGAATACCCTTTTTACCAATCCAAAAGAAAAACAGACTGAAGATTATATTACCGGCCGTTACGGCTAAGAGGATCAATAATGGCTACACGTCCCCTACCCCAGCATATATCAAAACAGTTTGACAAAGAGCTTGAAGATCTACGCTCCCGAGTGATGATCATGGGAGGTCTGGTCGAGGATCTGCTGAGCAAATCCCTGAATGCACTCGAACAGGGAGATATTGAACTGGCGGAAACAGTTTCAACCAGCGATTACCAGGTCAATGCTCTGGAAGTCGGCATTGATGAGGAATGCACCCAAGTGCTGGCAAGACGTCAGCCAGCCGCGGGCGATCTGCGGTTGGTTCTGGCTGTAATAAAGACCATTTCCGATCTGGAACGGATCGGAGACGAAATCGAAAAAATCGCAAAGATGGTTGCCTATATCAATGAGAAAGGCAGCCCAAAATCTTATTACATCAGTGTATTTTCCATGGGCCAGCATGTACAGCAGATGCTGCATGAAGCGCTTGACGTTTTTGCACGCATGGATTCACAAAAGGCGGTCGAGGTTGCCGCAGAGGATGAACGTATCGACAAGGAATACAGCGCCATCTTAAGGCAACTGATCACCTATATGATGGAAGATCCACGCAGTATCACAAATGTACTGGACGTGGTCTGGGCTGTACGTGCTTTGGAACGTATCGGTGACCATGCCAACAACATTTGTGAAAACGTCATCTATCTGGTTGAAGGCAAGGATGTTCGTCATACCAGCATTGAAGACATACGGAACGAAATCTCGACAGACACCTGATTAACCGGTCCTGAAAAACTATAATAAAACTTCTGGAATTCTGTCATAATTCTCCGGGTTGAAATCAACCTGGAGAACTTTACCGTGGCAAGCAGTTATCTCACTGGAATCTTTGGGGGCTCCCCCATCAAACCCCTCCAGCAACACATGGAAAAAGTCCATGCCTGCGTCGAAAATCTAATCCCCTACATGAAGTCGGTACTCGAAAAAGATATTGATGCTATGCATGAACATTATGAAACCATTGCCCGTCTCGAACGTGAAGCAGATGAACTGAAAAACCAACTCCGCATGCAGATGCCGAACCGCCTGTTCATGCCAATATCAAGGAGTGATCTTCTCGATATTCTGCGCATTCAGGACAAGATCGCTGGCAAGTGCAAGGACATATCCGGCATCATGCTGGGCCGTAAAATGCAGATCCCGGAAGGGATTGCCAGTGACTTTCTCGATTTCGTCAATCGCAACATCGACTGTGTAACCCAAGCCTGTACCGCGATCAATGAACTCGATGAACTGGTAGGCACCGGGTTCGTCAAGGGCGTAGTCGATCTGGTGGAGGACATGGTTCAGAAAATCGATGACATCGAGCATGAAACCGATCAAATGCAGATCAAGATCAGAGCAAAACTGTTTGAGGTAGAAAGAGAACTCTATCCTGTCGATGTCATGTTTCTCTACCAGATCATTGATCTGACGGGTGATCTGGCAGATGGAGCAGAACGGGTTGGCAACCGCCTTCAATTAATGCTGGGGCAATAGGAGAAGAAAAATAATGGAATACGCAATCATCTTGTTGATACTGGCAGCTGTTTTCGGCCTGTTCATGGCCTGGGGAATTGGTGCGAATGATGTCGCCAATGCCATGGCAACCTCCGTTGGCTCGGGTGCATTGAATATCCGAACAGCAATCATCATTGCTGCAATCTTTGAATTTACCGGTGCTTTTCTTGCCGGCGGTCAGGTGACCAGTACAATACGAAAGGGTATTGTCGATGCAGAGCTCCTGTCAGGCACACCTGAGTTGCTCGTATTCGGTATGCTGGCTTCACTGCTTGCGGCAGGAACCTGGCTATTGATCGCATCTCATCGAGGTTGGCCCGTCTCCACCACACACTCCATCGTTGGTGCAATCGTTGGATTCGCCATGTTCGGGATTGGCATGGATGCCGTCAAATGGAGCAAGGTGGGTAGTATTGTCGCCAGTTGGGTCGTTTCTCCCATATTGGCTGGAGCGATTTCCTTCGGCCTCTTTATGAGTGTGCAAAAACTAGTTCTGGGTACGGATCAACCTTTTGAGAATGCCAAGCGCTATGTCCCTGGTTATATCTTTCTCGTGGGTTTCATTATTGCCCTGGTCACCTTACTGAAGGGACTCAAACACGTAGGACTCGAAATCAATGGATTTCAGTCATTTTTGATAGCGCTGGGTGTTGGCATTATCACTATGACAATCGGGGCCTATTTCGTACGGCGTGTCCAGATCGACCCAGAGGCAGACAAGGATTTCCATTTCACCAATGTAGAACGAGTCTTTGCTATTTTAATGATCTTCACAGCTTGTGCGATGGCCTTTGCCCATGGCTCAAACGACGTTGCAAATGCCATTGGACCGGTAGCTGCAGTGGTTAGTATCGTCAACAGTGGTGGAGAAGTTGCACAAAAATCGAGCCTGCCCACCTGGGTACTGTTCCTCGGGGCATCTGGGATCGTACTGGGCCTTGCTATGCTCGGGCGCAAGGTTATCGCAACGGTTGGCAAAAATATTACGGAGTTGACACCGAGCCGTGGCTTCTGTTGCGAGCTTTCTGCTGCGACCACCGTAGTAATCGCCTCAGGCACCGGACTCCCCATTTCTACGACACATACCCTTGTCGGTGCAGTTCTGGGTGTGGGCATGGCACGGGGGATTGCCGCACTGGACCTGGCTGTCGTGCGCAACATTTTCCTCTCCTGGATGGTCACTTTACCCGTGGGAGGTCTACTCTCGGTCGTCTTCTTCTTTCTTCTGAAAGCTATCTTTGGTTGATTCAGAACAATGAAACACTGAGGCTTTGCAAGAAAAAACCATCTGCAAAGGGTGCCATCTTTCAACACCAGCAGCCACTGACGATTGGAGACAGATCAAACGGAAGAGGAGGTGTGTTCCTAGATGCGCTGACCTGAATGCTCTTTCTTATCTGATGAAATGCTGGTCATGACATCCTTCGGGAAGTCACACCGGAAAGTACTGCCCTGCTCGACGACACTTTCGATATGGAGTTTGGCCCGGTGTCTCAATAGCACGTGCTTGACGATAGATAATCCGAGACCACTACCGCCATGTTCACGACTCCGACTCTGATCGGCCCGATAGAAGCGCTCGGTTAGCCTGGGGATATCTTTGGCCTGAATCCCAATCCCGTTGTCACTCACCTGAAAATGTGCACCGGCTTCATCCGCATACCAGCGAATTCGGATCAGGCCACCGTCAGGCGTATAACGAACAGCATTGAATACCAGATTGGAAAAGGCACTGTAAATTTCTGCATTCCTGCCTCTGAGTCCCAGATCTGGGTCAATACTGATTTCAAACAAATGGCGTTTGTCCCCACTCAAGGCAACAGCCTCTTCATGGATCCTACCCACCATTTCTGGCACTACGACTATTTCATTAGTATCGACTTTCCCCAGCTCTTCAAGACGCGTGATCATTAGCAGATCATTAACCACATTCTCCATACGGTTGGTCTGATCGCTCATGGCCTTCACAGAAGGCTGCCACTGCTCAGGCAATTGTTCCCTGTTTTGCAACAAGGTATCCAGATAACCCCGCATCACGGTCAAAGGAGTCCTGAGCTCGTGCGAGACATTAGCAACAAAATCCTTTCTGATTTCGACTAATCTCTGTATCCTGGTAACATCCCTTGCCACAAACAGACGCTGTTTCTTGCCATAAGGAACAATTCTCAGGCTAAGGTAAACCTCTGCATCAAGCGATGACTTAATTTCAATTGTCTGACCCTGTTCCTGATCACTGTTTTGCAGAAAATCGATCAATCTGGGAGAACGTATCAAATTTGTAATGCGTTGATGTTGATCCTGTGGCCAGTGGATGTTCAATAATTGGACTGCAGCCCTGTTTGCCCATTGAATGCGATCGTCATCATCCAGAACCACTGTTGCGTCTGGAAGTGCAGATGTAGCCATTTGAAACTGCTGGAGGTAACCGGATAATTTCTTTTTACGTTTTTTGTAACGTTTTCTGTACCGATCGATTTCCCTACTCAATTCGTCAAAGACTCCGGGGGTTTCCGGTGGTTCAACTTTGTCGGGATCCCGTATCCATTCCAAAAGTTGTAAAAGTTTCTGCTGTTGCCAGATCAGGCAACCAAGCGTTGCAAGAAACAGAATAGCAAAGACGTGGCCGACGATCAGACCAACAATATAGGCGATCAATAAAACAATTAGCAACCTTGTATAGTCTTTACTCATTGATCGTTTTTGAGAATCGATAACCCACGCTTCGTACTGTCTGAATATAATCTGCAAATCCATGACTGGCCAGTAGTTTGCGCAACCGGCGTATATGGACATCGACTGTTCGCTCTTCGATATAGACATTTGAACCCCAGACATTATCGAGAATCTGGCTGCGGGAATAGACCCGTTCCGGATGAGAGACAAAAAAGTGAAGTAGGCGAAATTCTGTCGGGCTCAGTTCGATGGGTTGTCCGTTGATTGTAACCCGGTGAGTCCCCAGATCGATCTTTAAATCATCAATTACCAAGATCTCTCCCTCCTTCTCCTTCCCGCTGCGGCGAAGGACTGCACGGATCCGTGCCATCAGCTCCTGTATAGAAAAGGGTTTGGTTACATAATCGTCTGCGCCAGTATCAAGTCCTTTAATCTTTTCATGTTCTTCGCCCCGGGCAGTCAGCATGATAATGGGTAAATCCTTGGTTTCAGGATTCCTTTTCAATCGACGGGCCAGATCGACACCCGTGAGCCCAGGCATCATCCAATCCAGCAGGATCAAGTCAGGCCTATTGGTATGAATCGCATCCTGCGCTTGATCAGCATTACATGCTTCGGTAGTAATGTAGCCCTCGCCAGTCAGTGCAAATGCCAGCATTTGCCGGATCGCAGCTTCATCATCAACGACAAGGATTCTAACCATTTTTGTTTTCACGGTTATATTACATGTCAATCATATTACAGAATGATGACAAACTGCATGTCTTCCATGCTTTGATTATGAAGGCGCTTTCCAGCCTGTCATAAAACTGTCATATTTCGTTCATATTCGTGCAACACTCCTGCCCTATTGTTCTCCTCTCTATAATTTTATGACCTTAACTATTGGAGAGGAACTGTGAAAATGAAAAAAATTCAACTGATTGGGGGCGCGGTACTTGGTATTGGTTCTGCACTGACTCTTCCTGCCCAAGCAGCCAACGATACGATCAAGGATCTGATCAGAATCATGCATGAGAATGGCCAAATTACCGATGAGCAATATGACGTTCTGAGGAACGGTATCAAAGCGGACGAAGAAAAGGAAGAAGCTGACAAGAAAGAGCTGGTCAAAACAGTTGAAGAAAAGACCAATGGCATTCCTAAAATTACTACAAAAGGCAAACTCAAATTTGAAAGTACTGATGGAAACTGGTCATTCCAGCCTATTGGCCGTGTCATGTGGGATGCAATCAGTGTTGATTCGGATGGCAGCCCACATGAGGAGTTTCAGGGCACAGAACTTCGACGTGCACGTTTGGGTTTCGAAGGCGATATCTATAACTGGGGTTATAAGTTCGAGGCTGATTTTGCAAAAGGTTCTAATGTTGCCATAAAAGACGCTTTTATAAGCTACGGAACCAAAATTGGCGAGAACGCGTTGGGTATCAAACTTGGTCAGTCCCAAATTGCATTTGGATTCAATACTGCGGCCAGCAGCAAATATATGACATTTATCGATCGTCCATGGTATGCAGACAGTTCGTTATCGCCTGCACGTGAAAGTGGTATTGTTGCCAAGCTTTCAAATCATAGATGGTCACTGGCCGGTTCCGTCACAATCGGTGAATTTAGTGGTGGTGTTACCGAGGATGATGTCGATGGAACGACATATGCCTTGCGTGGAACCTTCGTTCCATTCATGCAGGACAAGAAACATCTGCTCCAGATAGGTGCCGGTTATCGACATGTAACTGGCAACAAAAACGGTTTCAAATTTTCCCAACACCTGGTTGCACATAAAGACCATAACAAAATCAAAACTTCAAACTCAATTGCAGCCGCAGATTTTGACGGTATAGATAACTTTGAAGTAGATGCTGTTGGGATCTACGGCCCTTTCCATGCTTTGGCTGAATACAACAACTTCTCGGCTGACAGTATGCTTACCAATAACGATATTGATATCAATGCCTACTCTATTGAGGCGGGCTACTACCTGACAGGTGAATCAATGAAATTGAAACACGGTCTTTGGGATGGTGTCACGCCAAAGTCATCGATCGGCGCATGGCAAATTGCTGCCCGTTATGAGTTCATGAACATTGATAACAATGGCGGTGCCGGCGATGACGAAGCCAGCAAATGGAGCATTGGGTTGAACTATATCCCAGTTAAAAACATCCGTTTGATGCTTGATTACGACAAAGTAACCACATGGGATCAAGGCGGTGTGGATCAGACTTTTGAACCATCTGCCATCAAATTCCGTGCACAAGCAAAATGGTAAACACCTTACCTCTACACCGTTCGAAAAATGTAATCTCGTAAAATATATTTTTATTCCCATAATACGATTACCTAAGCCCCGGCTAACGGGGCTTTTTTTTAAAAAAGGGGACGGTTCCTGAGGGATCCCCACAAAAAAGTATTTAGATGTAGTCATATTGAAAACCTCTGATAATTATATTGAGTTGTTCAAAGGCCTGTTTAAGATCACTCCAGCGAATGGATATCCGCGCATCATTGACGACCTTCAATCCAATAAAAGAGGTCGATAAGACCTTTCGATGACGGATCGTATTGGCCTGATATTGCCAATGCTGCTTTGTTATCTCAACCGCCTTTCCTAAACACCAAAGCACAAAAAAAGCGAGTAACCCTAATAACAATAAAACGTCCAGTCGTTTAAGTTGTTTAGTCAAATTATCAGCAAAGCCCAGTCCATAACGATGACTTTTCATGGCCCGGAAAGCCTCTTCAATCTGCATTCTGGTTTTGTAAATATTGACTATCTTTTTAGCCTGTGTTGATGAGATAGGTAATGAGGTCGCTAACAACCAGGGTTCACGCTCACGTTGGGCCTGTTTCTCGCTGCCATGTCGTCTGGCTCGTTGTCCAAAACAGGTCAGCTTCACTCGGCCTTTAGGTTTCGCTTTCACCAAAACAAGGTGGCAGGTCAGCTGGTTTGAACGCGTCATCAAAGCAGCTCCTAATAGCTTAGGTCGAGTGTTCGCTTTGTCGTAAGTCGACTTACAAGCCCGCCAGTCTTTATCATATTCAAGTCGAATAAACGTACGGTTTCTCACCCGTCCAACCCAGTCCCAGCCTAAGGCTTCGACTTGTCGAAACCAGGGTGTTCTAAACCCCGCATCGGTCACAATGACAGGACAACAACCATCCGGCAGTAATGATTTTAGTTGGGTTAAAAACAACTGATGTGTTTTACGTTTTTCTTTGGTGTGAACTGTATGAATTTCTTCATATAAGGTCATGGATTGCCCATCAACGGGTGTTGATGCACGCAAGAGAAAGTGTCGTTTTCCAGTCTCTAAATCTGACCAGTCGACGAGAATAAGAGGTTTCGGTTGTGAACCGATAATTGGCTGAATGAGAGCATGGTAAATGCCACGGCGTTCCTGATGAAGATGTGGGTTGGATAATAATCTATCAGCACGTTTGATACAGTGTTTTTCCTGGGCAGGGCTTTCTATAGAACGACCGATTTGAGTCACGGTCAGTTGTTGTCCGGTGATGACACCAAGGACACTGGCATGCAGTGCTTCCCGTCTTTTTGCATGCATGTCGGGACATGTCTTTTTTAAGAGTTTCTGTAATAATTGCTGGGCTTGCATGGTGGATCCCTCTCAAGTTGTTTGGTCACTTTTTGAGATCACAATTCACTGTGCAAGTTCCTTTTTACTGAGTTTTAATACTTAACCTTCTGATTTTAATGGATACTTTGTGGGGAGCCTTCAGGGACGGTGCCCTTTAATTAATAATACTGATGATTTTTTGTGTAGAATTTCATTGAGGTTTCTCCTTTGTTGCAGGACAATCTGTCGCTGGTAGGATGGTAGGGTAACCTCCCAAGCCTGAAATAGA